>ERZ651776.4323-NODE-4323-length-13220-cov-5.042152_pt1 | contig 13220 bp, 13 predicted proteins | sample MGYA00514761_ERZ651776 | MGnify/ENA metagenome assembly ERZ651776 | reverse complement strand
CTCACCGTCTACCCCCCCTCCACCGCTTTCTATATCATCGTATTCTACCTCATCCCACCCAACTGGTTTCGCATCTAATGGCACTGCCCCCGGGTCCGTAGTCATGGCCTTAAAATGGCTGACCAAAGCAAGACATGTTGTCAACACGAATATTCCAGCGTACAAAATGTACAGCTTCGTAACCCTCAGGGGTGCGTCCAACGGCACATCAACTTCCACACCGACCTCAGTCGCTACCACCTGACGCTCGACGAACCATGACGAAAGAAGCTTAAAACACACCACATACACACCATAAAAATGAAGCCACCAAGTTACAAAAGCACAGACAAGACCGCAGCAGTCAATGTTCAGCCACTGACGGTGCGTTGCTTGAGTTCCAAGTGAGCATGGCATTGCTGCTGTCCACTAGGTCCACAGAGTTGAGAGAGAGGAGGGGAGACCTGGCGGAGAAGTGTGAGAGAGAGGTTTAAGAGGACGAACTAGGATCCGACTCTCCGCCCGCCGTCTGCGATCGACTGATACCAGCAGTCACAATTAAAATGAAAACGACGTCACAATCAAGAGCAATGCATCGGAGATAAAAACTTTTGGATTTGTTGTATGGTTAATGAGACAGTGCGGATGGTCCTGATCTTCTTCCGCTAAAACCTTTCCTACTCATAGTAGGCCTAAGCTACACAAATCGAACTCCCATGAGGGTTCTATTCTTCCTGACCGTTTGGTGTTGTGAGATACTCTGCGCTCTCTCTTCGTCTTCACAGGATGTGCGTGTTGGGAGCACGGTCCGGCGCCGTCCGTCATTCTTCTCCCGTCGTGTTGACTCGACACGACAGCCGACGGTGCCCACGTCACAACGGTCAAACGGCATACAACCCACCGTCGGGCTGGATTCTCCTCTCGCGTCACCTGCTCCTCCTCCTTCTTCTGTACCCTTACCATCTCGTTCGGGGATGGTCTCCCTCTTCGAGCCCGACGAAGAAATTTACGACAAATACAGCGCGTGCATAGCCGCGACAGAGCCCCTCCGAAACCGGCGCGACTCCGACGCTATCTCATCCCTGAATCCCCTGGATAAATTCCTGTACAACTTCTCCCCCTTCAAGTCGCACAGACAGATATGCACCGCCTCTAGGTGCGAGAGGAACGTGGGCGTAAAGATGGCGTGCAGTCGGCACCTCTTCACGGCTAGCAAGGTCATACGCTCCCTGGGTTTGACAGTTAAAGAATTCAACGCCGTCGGTCGGGAGGTGGGACTGGATGAGAAACTCAGAAGAAGGGTAATGGAACAGGCGTATTTATACAGGGTAGCGAGCACGCTACGGATGGAGAAAGTTCCCGTCCTCGAGGATCCAGACGCCGAACGGCGAATGAAGGCGCACTCAAAACGGCGCATACAGAACTTTGCCAAGTCCTTGTCACAAATTGAAGACTTGAGGGGAGAACAGAGAGAACTTCTAAGGAGGAGTTTGAACGTCCCCGCTCTTCCGAAGACGATTGGGATATGCGACCCCTTCTTGCTTCCGATGCTGAACAGCAAGATCCAACAGACTTGCAAGCAGTTCCCCAACAGGGCCGAGGAAATTGTGCAGGAATACGGTCTCACTGTCGATGACTTCAATAGGTTGCTACTCGAAACCAGGAGGAATCCTCTCTTGAGATGGAGAGTTACAAGGTACATCAAAAGGACGAATGGCAGAAATGCTGTCAACAGGGAGGGAATACGGTAGCGTAGCGAAGGACGCGACGCGACGCGAAGAGGACGAATGCTAAAAGAGATAAGGAGGGCAAAAAGGAGTATTACCTAGTATATAGTTTTTTCTTCTTTTATTGTTGTTTTTTTATTGTTTATTGTAAAGAAGAAGCAGAAGAAGCATGTCCACGCCGCCGCAGACCAACCTCAAGGAGACAAGACAGCATTTTGGAGGTAAAATTGTTGTATATTTTCCGTACAAATTTGTTCGGGTCGTTTTGTTATTTGTTTTATATCTCAAAAGGTTGGAACCTACAAGTCGCCCTCCACACAATCCCTCACCCACCCCCACCCGCACCCCCTCCATTTTCTTAGCTTAGTATTTTCTGGCTTGTTTAGAGCTCAGAAAGTTTGACCTTCTTGTCGAAGGTGGGCACGGCAATCTTTCCAGCCAGGTTCTCCTTCTTCATGAGGGCGGTGATCTCCTCAGTGACCTGAGCAATGTCCTCGTCGGTGAGGGTGGTCTCCCCCTTCATGGCCTTAGTCTTGTCGGCCGAGTAGTTCTTGAAGAAGGTGGAGAACGCCTTCTGGATTGGGTCGGATTTGACCTCCTTGCCCTGGAGTTGTGCGATGGCGTTGTCCAGGGCGACCTGCTGAGCCTTCTGGTCGTTGGCAAAGGAGGCGCGGACGGCGCTTGTAGCGGCGGACGAGAGGTCGCCGGTGAGCCTGTCGAGGGACTGCTGCTCCTTGGTGTAGATCGCGTTCAGCTGACGCTCCACATCGTCCGTCTTAACATGTCTCAACTTCTCTCCGTAGGCCTTGTTGGCAAGCACGGCAATGGACTCGCTGGTGGCGTTAATGGCCTCAAGGTCACTGGCAAGGGTAAGCCTCTTCTTGTGTCCGTCAATGACAGACTGGACAGCCTCGATTTGGGCGTCCTCAATGAGATTGTGTTCCTTCTGAATGGCCTGTGCCTTCTCATTGAGGGAAGCAGCAATAGCATCACCTCCCTTGGTGTAGGCAGTAATGACAAAGGCGGCAAAGCACGCCACAAGCTGAGTCTCCTCGTTCAGGATCAAAACCTCGTTCTGGATGATGGGAATGCCGAGGATAATACCGGTGGGGATGGCGTACAGAGGGGAGAGGTTGGCCAGGAAGCCTCCGTCCTCCTTCTTCTCCTCAGTGGCAGCAGGGGCAGTCGAGAAATTCGCCATCGGGCGGAGAGACCTGCGGAAACTACAGGGGGGAGGGAGGGGTGTGTGTGGGTGGTAGGGAAGATGACGGGATGGACATTATGTGCGTACGAATGCGAATGCGGGTGAGCGGATGAAATAAAAATACAAAGTTATTTTTGCAAAGAGCAGGGGAAGAAAACAGGGGGGTGCGGTGTGGGGTTGTACCCGGGCGGGCATTGGCACGATCTCGTCGTCGTCCCGCGGCTCGGGTTTTAAGTGTACCACCACACGAAGCGAACGAAGCCAATCACCCAACAGTGCGCCCTCGGGGAACAGGATGCCCCTGTCCTCCACGAGGTACCCTGGTCATTTAACCTCCTTGACAATCCCTCCCCCCGTCTAAAAATCGCTTTTCCAACGATACATCAACCTACTACAAGGGAATTACAACAATTACTCCACCAAAACCCAACACAACCAACACAAACGCCCCCCGAAACTTAAGGACCTGGAGACGAACCGAAAATCCGAGAATGAATTTCCCCATGATGCATTATTACACTCACCTCCTCGACCCGGTACGAGCGAGATTAGATAGCATCTTCAAACAAGGATTTATATTTATGGGGGACCGTTACTCCCTGTGGTGTCGGGGCTGATGTGAACAGGCGGACGGGGAGATGGGAGATGGGAAAAATGAAAATGGAAAAGAGAGGATTGCAGAAGTTACCGCGAGGTTGTTATAATAAACCCCATCCCAAAGACTGCTTCCACCATTACCCGAACCAACCACAATCCCAAGGAAAATAGATCAGCCAGCTCCATATCCTGGTAATTTCTATCTCCTCCATCCCCAACACCTTTTGTCTGTCTGTGAAGCGGTTCTCGTGCGTGTTATTGTAGTATTGTGCGTGCGTGTATTGTTGTGTTCTCTGCCCGATAATCTGACATATTCTGAATACATAATTGGATCCCCCCTCTCTCTAAAAAGAAACCCAACACCAAACACCAAACACCAAACAGAACGAAACAATGTCCCCCGCCCCCCCCCCCCCTTCCCCCCCCCCCCCCCCCCCCCCCCCCCCCCCCCCCCCCCCCCCCCCCCCCCCCTCCCCCCCCCCCCCCCCCCCCTCCTCCTCCTCCTCCTCCTCCTCTCGACAGCCCCATGTTTCAGCACCAGTACCACCTCAGTTTCTTCCCTGAAGAAGTCGCCACTCAAATTGAAATCAATTTCCCCAGCACGGTCATTGCGTTTATCTTTATCGCCATCTTTCATTGGGGGCATTAGGGGAGGCGCGCAGTACGGGGGTAACCCCGGGGGATCCTACGTCCCCGACGGCATGCCAGGCGGAGGCAATATGAGCTCCGACAATATGGGCTCCGACAATATGGGCTCTGACGAATGGTACGGTCAGGGCGGACCATCAGGGAATTCCCAATACTCCCAAGATCCTTACACCTCCCCATACTCCCCCTCCCCTCCTGCCGCCGGCGCTACTACTCCCTCCCCTCTCCTACAAACCATCTCCCGTACCTCGTTCTCCATCTACTTCTTCATCCTGACTTGGCGTGCAGTTCATCTTTATGAGCTTGCTGATCAGGTCAGGGGGGCAAAGAGGTTCATGCTTGTGGGACCGACTGTGGGATTGTTCTTGGCGAGTATTGCTGGACTTTTCGTTTGTGTCAGAGGAGGTGAGTGTCTTTTTTGGGGCGATATCTTTGGTCGTGAGTGGAGGAATCAACACCGGCAACAAGTAGCAAAGCAACAAACAGCAAGCAACAAACAGCAAGCAACAAACAGCAAGCAACAGGCAAACAGCAAGCAACAATATCACACTAACCCTTCCCTACCCACCCTACCCTACCCTACCCTACCCTACTCTCCCCCCTACATCCCCCCCCCCCTCCTCCCTCACTCAAATTTCCAGAGGGTTCCAACGGTCCCAACAAAACCCGCCTAAAAATGATCCTCAACTACCACAAGTTTCTCGAGTCTCTTTCCCTCCTCTACTCCCTCTGCCGTCTCCTCCTCGCCCCATCCGTCTGGACTCCCCGAGAGGTCTACATCGGGAGGGTGTTGGTCTGCATTGTTATGATTCTGCAGAGCCAGGTGTTTACGAAGGTTTCGTGGGGGGGCATGGGGGCCAGTGTGTTGGGGGGAGGGGAGCAGGGGGAGGACGAGTTCCAGCAAGGGGTTTTTGAACAGAATGAGTATCACTATCAACAACAGCAGTATGGTCAGGGCGGATATGGACAGGAATATCAACAACCGAACCAATACAATGAGAATGGATACTGATGCCCCCTCCCCTCCTCTTTGGAGAGCTATTTGGGTAATTGAACGAAGAGGCTTGTGGCGACGAGAAAAAAAATTATGAAAATGAGCAATGCCAACAGTTTAAGAAGAAATAAGGACAAACGAAACCAAACCGTACACGCACGCACGCGCAAACACACATCAAAAAGGTGTCTCCACATTTCTCGTTTAAAACAAACTGTCCTCTCTCTCTCTCTCTCTCTCTCTCTCTCTCTCTCTCTCTCTCTCTCTCCATCTCTCTCTCCATCTCTCTCTCTCCATCTCACCTCCTCGCTCTTGTTTCTTTCAGTATCAAAATTTTCAATTAAGACAAGCAAGAAGTTCTTCTTTACAGTTTTTTCATGATCCCAGTGAATAGAGTCTGGCAGTCTGCCGTCCAATCATCCTTAGCCAACGCCTTATTCCCCTTCTTAACCTGCATCCCCATAATAGCAAGTTGACTTTTGTCAACATCATTCTCCCCGTTGGTAACATCGTCTATCATCTTCAGAGCCTTCAGAGCAGCAGCTGTAGAGTTGCATATTTCTAGTAGAACCAAGGGATCGTTGGGATTTCTCTCACCCTCGATACCGTGGGAAGCCGGGAATCCCTCCCAGTTTCTTATCGATCCGTCCGCGCCTGAAGAGGTAAGGAACGAAGCGCAGTCGCTGTAGTCGTACGATGTACTGGGATAAAAAAGGGTCAGGAGAGGGGTTAGTTTGTGTGTTCGCCCCTGCAAAAAACGGAGACTTCGCCTAAACTCACCTCATATGAAGAGCAGTTGTCCCTGTTCCATTCTGCGCATTGATATCAGCCCCATTCTGCACAAGCCATTTGACCAAGTTGATATGTCCATTCTGTGCCGCAATGTGCAGCGGATAATTTCCGTTCTTCTCATCGACGCAGTTTGCGTGGGCTGGCGACGTGATTATCGTCGCAACCTCATTCGTAGGCTTGTCCCATCTGACGCAGCTATGAACAGACTTCCAGTCGATCCCCGCCTGCGACTGTGACTTGACGTTTTCTTGAAACCGTAGCTCGGCAGCAGCCTTCAGATCCTCCAGTGAAGGCTCTTTGACAGCCTCATCACCCGGGGCCTCGACGGTGCGGATCTCGTCTCTCTTTGGGCTCACAGCAGGAGGCTCCGAGGGAGCAGGGGCAGCAACAGCGCTCCCGGCAACATCTTCAACGGCCCCGGCAGATTCACCGGCGCCGGCAGATTCACCGCTTGGAGTAGATTCGGCGCCTGCACTTTCCACGACAACACCCTGGTTGTCTCCTGCACTCTCGACAGCAGAATCTCCTGTCAAGCTCACGAACACTTCCTTATCGACAAAACCGTCCTTACTGTGCTCATCCCATTTTGCCTGGTCCCAGAGGTCGCCAGCTATTTGCTTCGCCGAGGCTTCGTCAAGTTTATCCGGTATCGCTGATGCCCCTATTCCTGAGTTAGACAGTTGTCATAAAGTTTTGTCAAAAATGGGAATATCTTACCTGCTCCCATTTTACTTCTGTTTCGGTATTAGACCTAAAGAACGAGTGCGCCCTTTACTGCAGTGAAATTGAGTTATTCCCGGGGAACGATTATTAAGTCAGCAGAAAAATGGTTTTTTCTTCAGACAATTGGTACAACTCCTCCCCATCTCGACATCAGCAGAAGATCGTCAGATCGTCACAGGAGGTAGGCTCGTCCGCTCGTCCGCTTTCGAGCTTGCTAATGAAAAGTCAATAAAGAGCCAGAAAAGCGTTTAATTTAGTAGAAAAAAACACCTCAAGACACAAACGAGATACTTGAACACACCAGCTATGGCTGAGTTTGGCGACTTTGTTCTTGGTATCCAAGATGAGGAGGTAAAGTCTTTAAAATTTTAAGTTTCCTAAAACCCCGGTTGCTAACATAACAATCTTTCTCTCTCCACAGGTCAAGCGTATCAAGGTGGATGTCGACATGTTGGACTACGACTACATTGCCAAGTGCGACAAGGTGAACGAATTAAAGGCTATCCTCGGTGTGCTCAAGTCTGGAAAGGAGGGCAAATATCCTCACCTGGAGAAGACTTGCGAGGAAAAGTGTATGGAGCTGATGCCGGCGACCGAGCGCAAAAAAGTTATGAGCATGCGGCAGCAAGTCACCAAGCTCGAAATCCACGACGAGAAGAAGAGCCTGGAAGAGTGGCTAGGGGCAATGAATATGGGAGCTTCCAATTCCAAGCTCAAGGTGAGAAAAAGTGCTGCCAGGGAGCAAGCGACAGCAGCAAGCAGCATTATTGAACAAACGGACCGGGAATATATATTGTCGAGATCGAAAAAATCTGAGATCTAACTCGCCTTGCTTGCCACTTATTATTGTTGCCAACTTAACTTGCTCTTGGTGCAGCCAAAACCATCTGTTGATGAGCCTGAACTTGCCGCGGCTGAACATGACGATGACGACATTTTCGATACTCCACCCCCTCCTGTTCCGACCAACACGCTCAATTATGACAACCGAAACGTTCCGCCTGTCCGCGGAAGCTCAGAGGGTTCAGCCAATGTCACGAAGAAGCACAAGAAGAAATCTTCCAGTTCATCTGTTTCTGGGGAGAACAAAGAGAACGGAGGGGTGCAGCGACTAAACAAAGAGTCGATGAGCAACAGAGACTACTTTCGTGCATGGGATGCCTTCGATGTTGAGGCCGCCGAGGCAGCCCTCGATGAAAACGACGAAAAAGCTAAACAAGACGCGCTCAATCGCCGGAAGAAGATGGAAGAATTGAAGGAGAAGAACAGGCAACGTCGGCTGGCTGAGATTGAGGCTCTGCGGGAAAAAATGAACTACGACGAGATGAGCGATGTGGACAGAAAGTATACCAGTCTTCGCGAGAAGAATAAGGGAAACGAGTGCTTCCGGGCGGGCGAGAACGAGGAGGCGGTCCTGTACTATTCTCGGAGCTTGGCACTGGATAACTCTTCGGCAGTAGTTTTTGCTAACCGTGCCATGGCCAACATCCGGCTTAATAATTTCGACCAAGCTGTCGACGACTGTACGCAAGCGCTAGAAATCGATCCCACATACGTTAAGGCCCTTTCCAGGCGAGGTATGGTGCACCACCGCTGCGGTCGTTATTCGCTTGCAGAGGCTGACTTCCGCCAATGTCTTGTTCGGGACCCTGAAAACAAGGAGATCGCGAGCTTGCTGGCGAGGAGCGAGCAAAAAAGACGTGAGCTATCGGGCGACATCAAGCACCAGCAGACTAAAAAGAAGGTCGTCATCGTGGAAACGGACAGCGAGAGCGAGGAGGGCGACGACGAGGAGGAGGTCTTGGAGCTTGGAACAGATGGAGGCTTTGACATTTCGGACCAACCAGCCAAGGTGGCAAAGAAGACAAAGACAAAGACAAATGCGAAAAATGCGAAAAATGAAAAGGTGCCCACTAAGAAAGCCGTGGCTCCGCCCGTCTCGAAAGTTTTCAAGAAGGTGCAGATCATCGAGGACGATGACAGTGACAGTGATAGTGACGGTGACGGTGTTGACGCGGATTCTTCGCCATCACCGGAAGCTCGGGCAGAATCCCTTAAGAATGACGGCAATCAAGCAATGGCAAAAAAAGAATACCCTCTCGCTGTTGGGCTGTATACTGAGGCCTTAAAGCTAATTGAAGGCGACAAGAGTTCCTTATCAGCATCGATTTATAACAATCGGTCTTTGGCGCACCTAAAACTTGCCAACCCCTCGAATGCCCTTTCTGATTCAACAATGTGCCTAGAGATTGACCCAAAGAATATCAAGGGGCTGCACAGAGCCGGCCTTGCACTAAAGTTATCAGGTGACTTGATGGGTGCAAGAGAAAAGTTTGTCGCGGTTCTTGCTATGGAGCCTGCAAACTTAGCAGCCAAGTCCGAGAAGGAGGAGGTAGAGTCGAAATTTGCCGAGAACAATTCTCATGCTGCTCATGCTGCTCATGAACATCAAAAGGCCGAGACAAAGAAAACAAAGAAAATCACTATTGTAGAGGACAGCGAAAGCTCATCCGAGGAGGAGGCCGAGGTTAAGAAAAGTTCACAACACAGTAAATCGCCTACGAAAAAGCCGACGGAGCCAAAGACAGTGAGCCCGGAAAAAGCTCTTAAGATTCCCTCATCAAACCCCAAATCCACGTCTGAAATGGAGACTGCTGTGAGATCGTTGGCTCGGGATAACCGCTTTGTGGTTCAATATCTCGGCACATTCAAACAGGCTACTTTCAAAAAATGCTTCAAGGAGACCATTGACCCGACCTTGCTCTCTACAATCTTCGTAGCCATTGACAGCCAGTTTGAACAGCAGGAGAAGGAATGCTCTAAGATTCTCCTTTCCATTTCAAAGGTCGCAAAAGCGTTCAAAATGGTCATGATGGTGCTAGAGGACGAAGGCAAATCTGCATTGCGCTCAGCAATAGGCAGCGCCTCGAAGTTATCGCAGGAGAAGGGCTACGAAAAAGCGATGCTCGAGCTATTTGGCTTGTAAATAATGCAACTGCAGAAAAACGGAGAAATATTTGCTAAAATTGGAAATGTCATTCGCGAGCCCTTGCTCTGTTGTTGGTTGAAAAAAAACACTCTCTCTCTTGGCTCAGCAGCTGCAGATTATTTATTGGGAGAAATCTGCCTCAAGCACGTCATCCAGACCTGGAATGAAGAAATCGCACTCCTCTTTTTTCAGTCCTTGTTCTACCGTGTTCGTTACATCCACTACCAGCACACTATCTGAATCCTTCTTCCAGTCAACCCATTCACCATCTTCTTCACCGTTCGGATTGCCATGTGCGAAAAAATTCTTCCAGCTTGTGCTCATAAAATCTTTGACCATTTCATTATTTCCCCTGTTCAAGGCCCTGTGGAAAACGTAGTTGATTTCCGCACCGTGTGGGACAAGGTCACCGTCTGTAGTCTTGTAGCGAAAATGATACATAAAACTGTCGTTGTCACTGCTCTCAACACTCATGGAGAGAAACTTAGCAGGACACGAGAATTCAACATCTCCGATTGAACGAATTCCGGCCCAATAGAATAAGGTCGTGCCCTCAACATCGGTGGGGTAAGTTCCCGCATTATCAACCAAGTAAATTTGACGAAGAATTTCTATTTTATCTTCGTCAAATTTGCTTGACCACATCTTGTTCAAGTCACTTTCCGTACAATTTTTATCGAGATGAGCGAATAGACTTCCCTCGTCGCGATTCGTGCCATGTAGAATCGGGACATCCTTCGCAGCCCCGTTCTTCACAACGATCCAAGGGTGACTGTCGATCTCCACTCCGTCCGCAGTGGGAGCAAATCCCAAGTAGGACGAGGAGTTATAAATTCGATTTGTAGCAGCCTTGAGCAAATCATCCGGGGTCATGCTCAACAGGCACTGGACACCCATGTCTCCACAGCGCGTTTTATCCAAGAGCTGTTCGTAAACTGACTGAGTGACCCACATCGGTTGCGTTCCCCATTGAGACAAGCTGCCCGATTCAAGTATAACCTGGTCAAAGAATTCGAAGCTCTTCTTCATTGTCAGGTGGTTGGACATAGAGCCGGCACCGGCAGACTCTCCGAAGATGGTAATCCGGGTTGGATCTCCTCCAAATGCCGCGATGTTTTCTTTCACCCACTGCATTGCGAGACGCTGGTCTTGAATACCCGCGTTCCCTGTGCTGTTGTCACCACCGTCAACATTCAGCGACCTCAATTCATCGCTCCCAAGGAACCCGAATACATTCAGTCGGTAATTCACCGTTACTATGATAGCATCCCCATCCAAGTATTCAACCAAATCTGCACCGCTATACCACGAGCCTGAACCCGTCTCGTAACTTCCTCCATGCACAAATATTCCAACAGGAACCAGATCATTTTCGTCCCCTCCACCATTATTCTTATTTACCCAAACGTTCAGGTTTAAACAATCCTCACTCATGGGTTGACTGAAATCCGGCAGTTGCGGTTGATAGCAGACGTTTCCAAACTCTGAAGCGTCAATCACTTCATCACCTTGGTAGTTGTAGGCGAGAGGCGAAAGAAACCGAAGGGCACCAAGGGGAGGCACAGCAAATGGAATACCCAAAAAAGCATTGACGTCGGCGTTTTTGGGATCAGTAATGCCATTGATTACAGTGCCGCTATCTAAAGAAACTGAAGGAGATGATGATGCTATTGAGAACACGGGAGCAAGAACACCCAAACTGACAACAAGAGGAAGAAACCTCATCTTAAGTGTAACAAAGACTCTTTTTTTGGGTTGATCCTTTTGCGCCAAAGGAGGAGGATAAGGAAGAGTTTTCTATCGAATAATTCTAAAATTAATTAAAATTATTAGACAAATTTTGTTCTAAAAAATTAGACAACAACTCATTACGGACTTACACCGGTTTTAATTTATACCAGTTTTGCCTCTTAATCTACCATCTTCACAGCCTAGAGCACGGTGTGTACACAACTTTTTTTAAAGCTTTGCTTGTTACTTGCTTACTGTTGTTCCCCGAGCATCTATCTAAGAAAAATCACCTGTCCATGTGGGTATTTTTGACTCTTCTTACCCTCCTTCTGCCGCGATTATATGAATCTGTGTGCATAGATTTTGAGGGACGAGAGCGCTGTTGGCTCGAGGGAATACCGGCTTTAGCATCTACAGCACAAGCAGGTTCACTTCCACTCCTCATTGATTTGCATGGCCTCGGCAGCACCAATACTCAAATCCAAACTTACGGGTTGGGAACGCTTTTTGAAGAAAAGGAATTTTTTGTAGCTTGGCCACAGGGCATTGGATCGTCATGGCACGCAGGAACTTATTGTTGCGGTACAGCACAAAGTGAAGATGTAAATGACGAGGGTTTCCTGCTGAAACTCATTGAGACACTAATTTCTGAAAACGACGAGATCGATAGCAAAAGAGTTTACGTCTCCGGCCATAGCAACGGATGCATCATGAGCTTTACAATGGCCATAAAGCACTCTGATGTTATCGCAGCAGTTGGCTGCTTTTCAGGATACTCGTCTATCTCGAGTGCAGGGGAGACCTACCGGCCTATGCAGAGCATTATCGTGCAGGGCACAGATGATACTTTGATTCGATACAACCTTGTAGATAGATTTTTCGCAGGTGATCTCAAAGAAATGAATCAGTGTACAGATGACCCAACGGAAAACAATTATGGATCGGCTGGTAATAAGGTCGAGACATTCTTGTGTGAGGAAGGCAACGAAGTTGCACTGGTGACATTGGAAGGTGTGGGCCATTTCAATATATACGGGGACCTCGATGATAGCACACCATTGACAGACTTTGTTTGGGATTTTATCAGACGCGGAAGTCTACCGTCTGATTCACCAGAAGTAACACCATCCCCATCAGCTATAACAGAACAATTATCGACAGCGCCATCAGCGACTCCAAAAGCGACAGGTTCTCCAACAAGCTCCTCAACTACATCATCAACTATTTCATCTGGAGCCAAGACACTAGTCATATCGCTTTTTTTGTGGAAGCTGCTACCATTTGTTTTTTCCGTCCCCGTGCTTTGAGGTTCATTTTGTACCCAAAACAATTGTGAAACTATAAAAAGTTTCTTGGAGAATCAGTCGGGACTAAAAGCTACATTGGAGGTTTTGTCATTTTAGCAGCTTGCGGTCTAAGCGTATTTGCAGATTTCTCAAAAAAAAAGAGTACAACTGAAAACTGAAAACTAGTGGTAACAGAAGCGTAGATTTTGAAAAGCGATCCTTTATCGATATTAATTATTCCGCAGAAGGGAAGAAGGTCGAGAGTGTCTATCGTCTATCAAAGAGAGAATGTCGAGAGGTCGAAAGGAGGCCAGGAGGGGAGTCAGGAACAATTCAATTGAATCCGATGATTACCGGTAGCCAAATATTATTAATATTCACTAAATGAATTGATCTGAACTCTGACCTTCGTCGCGTAGCTTCCATTTTTTTTCCAGAACTCTTCTTTTCTTCTCTCGTCTTAGGACAGAGCCACGTTGGTCGCTCCTAGCTGTCCTTGCTGAGCATCTTCACAAATTTATTGTATTCGATGATGAAGATGACAGAGTCA
>ERZ651776.4320-NODE-4320-length-13229-cov-3.357360_pt1 | contig 13229 bp, 17 predicted proteins | sample MGYA00514761_ERZ651776 | MGnify/ENA metagenome assembly ERZ651776 | reverse complement strand
ACAGTTAAAGGTAAACTGGAGACCAAGGACACTGGCGATGCTAAGACCAAGGTTGAAACTGAAGTAAGATTTAATTTTTAATAAGGAGGTGATCATGCCCGGTATTGTAATCGCAATGATGTTAGTAGGTGCTGTGCTTGTAAAAGACAGTAACCGAAAACTCGACGAAAGATGTGCACAAGAAGTATTAGACGGTGTTGCTGAATCTCATCAGGAATGTCGCCGGTACTATACGTCTAAGTAATAATATACAAGTTTGCCGACGTTCTTGGGCTCTACGGAACGAGTCGTTTAAAAATGTCGGACCAATTCTTAGGGAATACTCGCATTATGATTGCATATATGATAACGGACTTAAACAACCCTATATCATGCTCGTATGCAAAATATGCAACCAAATCATGGGAACCTGTTTCTGATATAATACAGATTGTTCCTTACCAATGTGTTACTCCTAAAACAATACATAAAAACCACTTCTCTTGGATGAATAATCCGAAGCGATCTAAGAGCGAAACCGAACTTGCAATCCTTGCAACTTTTCATTCTTTGTTTCTTAGAATGTCCTTTCAGGAATTCATGGTATTAGAACATGATTCGTACCTGCTTAATCCAGTACTGTTTCGTGAACTCTTTAATCGTCGAAATGAATTTGAGGTATTCAATCCCGGAACCTCAATGGAATGTAACCTATATTCGCCTCGGTTTGCTATGCATATGGCACGAGAGATTGAATTTAATTATTCTGCAATAGGTCCCATGGGACTGGCATACTATTTACATAGCAGACCGGAATATAATTGGTCACCCTGTCTATGGCCCGTTGGCAAACAGTCGGGAAAGGTGGGAATTGGTAAGTATGTCTCAGAAGTTGATAGAGGGTTTTGTGATGAAGAGTTTAAGCAACCCGTAACGCAATGTTATAACGTAGAATGGGATGGTACCAACCCTTCGGCAGTCAAGAGTAAGTACTCGGGTCGCGATAGAATCAAAGAAGAACCCAATTATCATTATTTTACCATTGACAAAACTTGATCTATCGAGTATAATTAGATCATGACTAAAAACTTCTATACCTCAGTTGCCCGTAAGGGAAATTTTATATTGTACCGTGGTTACAAGGACGGAATTCCCGTAATGGATAAAATCCCGTTTGTTCCTACGTTGTATGTTAACTATGACCCGTCTACGGCACGTGGTGATACTGGGAACTTCAGGGCATTAGATGGTACTCCGGTTGCCCCCGTAGAGTTTCCAACCATGCGAGATGCGAGTGAGTTTGTTGCTCGTTATAAACATGTCTCTAATTTCCCTGTTCACGGGCAAACCAACTTCGTTACTCAATATATTTCTAGTCGGTTTCCTATCAATGTGCCTTATCAGCGAGACCTGATTAAAGTATGTACTATCGACATAGAAGTAGCAAGTGATGCTGGTTTCCCAAAACCAGAAGAAGCAATTCATCCTGTCATATCAATCACCGTTAAGAACAGCACAGAAGATGAGTATTATGTTTTCGGACTATATGACTATGATGCATCTGCAAGTGAACAGAACGTAAAGTATTTTCGTTGCGAGGATGAACGCGCATTATTAAAATCTTTCCTTGGTTGGTGGAATGGACCCAGTTGTCCTGACATTGTGACAGGATGGAACACCAAATTCTTCGACATTCCGTATTTGGTACGAAGAATATCTTCACAACTTGATACAGATTTTGCGAAGAAAATGTCCCCATGGGGGTTGATTAAAGAAAGAATGATTCCTACTATGGGAGGTCGAGAGCAAGTAGCATATGATCTCGAAGGTATTGTTCAATTAGATTACTATGATTTATTTAAAAAGTTTACGCTGAATACATATGGTCAACAAGAGTCGTATAAATTAGATCACATTGCCAACGTAGTTCTGGGAGAACGCAAATTATCTTATGAAGAACACGGTTCTCTTCATGCTTTATATAAATCTGATTTCCAGAAGTTCATCGACTACAATATTAAGGACGTAGAACTCGTCGAACAACTCGAAGCCAAGTTAGGTATCATCACTCTCGTTTGTTCGATGTCATATGGTGCGAAGACCAATCTAAATGATGCTTTGGGTACAACTGCAATCTGGGATTCTATCATATATAATCAACTACTTGGGGAAGGTACAGTAATTCCTCCTAAACCTTCGATACCTGAAGTGACCACAAAGATTGTAGGCGGGTATGTGAAAGAACCCCAAGTCGGTTCCCACGATTGGGTATGTTCGTTCGACTTGAACAGTCTCTATCCCAACATCATTGTTCAGTATAATATGTCTCCCGAAACTCTGACACATAGTATGAAGGATACTTGCCTTGCCGCAAACGGCGCACGGTTTCTTAAGACTACGGAAGGAATCATTCCCAAAGTCATTCGTCGATTCTATGATCGTCGTGTAGGTATCAAGAGACGAATGCTTGATGCTCAACAAGAATATGAACAGACCCCAACAAAGCGCCTTGCCACAGAGATTGATATTCTAGATACCGAACAGATGGGAATTAAAATCCTTATGAACTCTCTTTACGGTGCAATGGCAAATAAATATTTTCGTTATTTCGATCAGAAAATTGCTGAAGCAATTACCACCACTGGTCAGACTGCAATCAAGACCGCAGAAAGTGCAGTGAACAATGAGTTACAGGAAATCCTCGGAACTAAAGAAGACTATGTAATTGCAATTGACACAGATTCCGTGTATCTTAACATGGCACCTTTGGTGAAACAGCATGCTCCTACCAACCCTGTAAATTTCCTTAACAAAGTATGTGGACATTTTGAGAAAAAGATTGCTGCTGCCTATGCGACTCTTGCCGCAGACACAAATGCTTATGTTGATCGTATGGTTATGGCACGAGAAGTGATAGCAGACCGTGGTATCTGGATGGCAAAGAAACGCTACATACTAAACGTTCACGACAGTGAGGGTGTTCGCTTTTCCGAACCCAAGTTGAAGATGATGGGTATCGAAGCAGTCAAGTCAAGCACTCCACAGATTGTGCGAGATAAGTTCAAAGAAGTGTTTCGTGTTATTATCAACGGCACTGAGCAAGAGACCCAAAAATTTATTGCTGACTTCCGAAGAGAATTTAAATCATTACCTCCCGAAGAAATTGCTTTCCCCCGAGGTGTCACTAATCTTGACAAGTACCAAGATCGCACGATGATTTACAGTAAAGGTACTCCGATTCATGTTCGAGGTTCGTTGTTGTATAATCATCATCTTATTGCAAACAGTTTGGTTGATAAGTATGAAACTATTCAGGCAGGAGAGAAAATCAAATACGTATATCTAAAAGTCCCCAATCGACTAAGAGAGAACGTTGTGGCATTCCCCATGACATTACCCAAAGAATTTGGTGTTCATCCTGTGATTGATTATGATAAGATGTTCCTTAAATCTTTTCTCGATCCGTTAGACCCGATTCTATCTGCCGTTGGTTGGAATCACGAACCTACAAATACTTTGGAAGCATTCTTTGTGTAGCATTGAGGGGTTTACGGGCAAACATTCTGAGTTTAATATTTCTCAGTTCAGCAAATTCAATTCTGATCGTGGTCCGGATGGATTTAATTCATGGGAAGATCAACATGTATCTATTGGGCACAATTTATTATCTATTCAACATCTCGGAAATAACATTGCCCAGCCTTTAATCGATTCATCGGGCGGGGTTCTTTCTTACAATGGTGAGATATATGATCTCAATACATTTGACACCTCATTCATTTCGGATGTCATGTGTTCCAATAGACTTGACGTTCTGAAACATGAAGTCAATGGTATGTTTGCCATTTCTTATTATAACCCTAATAAAAAAACTATCACGTTAATTCGAGATCATCTGGGGGTTAAACCATTATACTATATGGAGTTGAATGGGGATTTCTTTTGGTCTTCTACTGAGAAACCACTCATTGCAGTGTTGAATGCCAAACAAAAGAATCCCCAAAGCAACAGTAGACTCCATGCTTTTGTGAATTCTGATGGATGGATATATCCTCCCTACTCATTATATTCATCAATTCGTTCGGTTGCTCCGGGAGGAATTATGGTTTGGGATATGAAAACCAAAAAGTTAATCCGTGGCGGATCTATGTGGGACGGTTTTGATCTGTGGCCCAATCAGAGATGGGATGCAGAAGAATATGAGGATATTTGTTACAATGCACTCAAATCGACTATGCATGCACCCGACATACCCAAAGCAGTGTCTTTAAGTGGAGGAGTAGATTCTGCTCTGGTTGCTGGATGTGCGAAAAATGAAGACAACTTGTTTGCGGTGAGTGTATCCTATGAGTATGATATCCACAACATAGATCCAAAGCGCGGTGCCACTTTGATCGGCGAGCATAAACGCGCAATGAATGTTGCCCAAAGAATAAACATTCCTCTTCACATTGCCAATCATCCTATCGACACGAAAGATATGTTCGAACCAATGGTAAGTGCATTGGGAGGATGGTACAGTATGGGATCAAGATTGAGTCCCCGTTATGTAAGTGCCAAAACAAGTGCCGCACACGGTGCGAAAATTTGGGCAACCGGAGACTTGGCAGACGAACTCGTGACAGGTGTAGGTAGAGATAATTTCTTCCGAGGTCCTAATATAATCCGCGAAGAAGACTATCGACCACGACCGGGAACTCATTTCCTCGCTGGATATGTAGGTGGTTATGCTGGTCTGAAAAAATCTTTGCAGAAAGGGCCAGAACAATATCAGGGGGACATTTTAAATTGGGTGTGCTTTTTACAGGATGCTTTCTCAGTGGATGGCATTAATAATATGTTGTTCCTTCGTCATTTATTGTCCTGTCATAATTACAACAGTATCAATGATCGGTTTGCAGGTGCGTTTGGGATGGAGTCTCGCTCTCCCTATTCATATCAGAAACTCGTTAAATATGTTTTAAAAATACCTTCATCCTACAAGTTTGGCAGTAGCAGTATACGAGACAAACCCTTGCTTCGAAAACACATGGCTCGACACATACCTGACTTCCTCCGAACGTTCGGTCCTAAAGCAGGATTCTGCACACCTCACCGAGACGATTATGATCATGAACTTAACTTAAAAATTAAAGAGCAGGAAGTCAAACGAGCAGTAACATATTGCATTGAGTCCTTGACATTTGATTAAATATATCGTATAATAGTACCATGTTTGAATTAACTGTATTTAAAAACACGTTCGATAATAAAACAGATGCTGTCTTTCATTACGAAGACTGGCACGATTTTGAACAGATGTTATTAAATCTTTCAAGAAAAAAAGGATCAAAAGGTGGAACTAATTCTTCTCCTCTTATTTCTCCTGCTGTTTACACCGTGGATACTACGAGGTCTAATTCTAATGTTGACTATTGGGGTCGTTGGTGTGCTGTTGATGTCGATGATTTTGATCCTATCGGGGATCTTGGAGATACATTGCAGGGACTCGTCGGATCCTATCAATTTGTGTGCTACTCCACCGCAAGCAGCACTCCCAAGCAACCGAAATTTCGTATAGTTTTTCCTTTGACCGAACGAGTTGGGGCAGACAAAATTCCACATTTTTGGTATGCTCTCAACGAAAAACTTAAAGGTATCGGAGATGCTCAAACCAAAGATCTTTCTCGTATGTATTATGTTCCGGCAAATTATCCAGATGCGTTTAACTTCTTCTTTTCCAATGAGGGTAAGTTGCTTGATCCCAACCATTTAATGGATGCCCATTCTTACTCTGGACAAGAAAGAAACAAATCATTCCTAGATAGACTTCCCGAAGGAATGCAGAAACAGATAGTTGAATATCGAAAAGCACAAGCAAGCAACCCCACAGGCATCTCTTGGTCATCCTATTTGGACTGTCCTTTTTTTCCGAAAATACTATCAAATGAATATAGATCTATCACAGGTACCGGTTGGTATCATAAAATGTATCAGATTATGGTTGCCACCGCTGCAAATGCGGTAAAGTCTGAATATCCTATTACTGCAAATGAAATTGCAGAATTATGTAGGCAACTTGACAATGACACCGGAAAGTGGTATGATAATAGACCTTTAACCAAAGAAGCAGACCGAGCCATCGAGTTCGTATATAGGAGTATATAATGACAAATTTCGTTGAACCTGTAGAGGTTCCAATATCCACTAACATAGAGGTTGTGGAAAACAATACCCCACCTAGTGAGAATCCTGAGATCCCTCGCGGCGGTAAAAAACTTCGAGTTGCCGTTTTAGGAAAAGGAATTCATGCGGAGCAAATTCGGGCAACAGTAAATACGGATCGAACCGAATCAAAAGAATTCGATAACATCGATGCTTTGGTTGAGTATGAACCTAACATCACTTTTATTGTGGGTCGAATTCCCGTCAAGAATAATGATACACTCGACGATGCTCAACTGCTCGATGCTATTTTGAAAATCTTTAATAATACTAAATCAGGAGTGTGTTTAAAGTCTACTGTTAATCCCGAAACGGCAGACCGAATCACCGATATTCTCCAGACCATGGGTAATACTCGATTTGTATATAGTCCTTATACTAGCGAATCCGATGGTGTTATGAGTGAAATGAATGAATCGACTGTAATTATTGGAGGTGACGAAACGGCACGGCGTACCCACGTCAATGTACTTGACGTACACTTTCACGGAACAGCGAGCATATTTGTACCGATGAACTTTAAAGATGCGGTTATATACAAGATGGCACTTTCAGGATTCACTGCAATTAAACAATCTTTCTTTGCTCAACTTGCCCAAGTGGCAGACGACTTTGATGTTCCGATGAATCGGGTTCGACGAGCGCTTCAAAACAATGCATTAGTTTCGTCTCCTTCACATTGTATTCCACCTATTATTCGAAGTCAAACTGATGAGAATATTTCTCTAAAGATGGCAAGAGGATTTGGTGGTGAGTATCTCAATGATGATGTTCGAGCCTTCTGTGGTGTGACTGATAAGATGACCTTACTTGAAGAAGCAGTCAACTGGTCTAACGTAAAATGAACGTAGAGATCTGGGGTAAAGACGATTGTAATTTTTGCACTGCGGCAGTTGATCTTTGTGAAGAATTGCACTTGGATTATACCTATAAGACTTATAAAATAGACTTCACCAAAGAAGAAATATTTGCAGAATTTGTGGATGCCAAAACCTTTCCCCAAATAAAACTAGATGGTGTCCCAATTGGGGGATACAATGAACTTAAGGAAACCCTATGTCGTTAATGGCGAAACTAAAAAAGAACTCGAAGATTAAACTGACTGCTCAGATGGACAAGTCAGAGTTTTTCCAAGAGCAGGAAGTGGTACCTACTGACGTGCCCATGATGAATGTGGCACTGACAGGTTCACTCGATGGAGGGATCACGGCGGGTCTCACGGTACTTGCAGGACCATCTAAGCACTTCAAGACTTCCTTCGCATTGAAGATGGCCGCTGCGTACTTGAGTGCAAAACCTGATGCAGTCATGTTGTTCTATGATTCTGAGTTTGGTTCACCGCAATCATACTTCGACAACTTTGGTATCGACACCTCTCGTGTGCTTCACGTTCCTATCATGGACGTTGAAGATTTGAAGTTTGATCTCATTGCTCAGTTAGAGGACATGGATAAAGAAGATGATGTGATCATTGTGATTGACTCTATTGGTAACCTAGCATCTAAGAAAGAACTCGAAGATGCCAAGAACGAAAAGTCTGTTGCTGATATGTCACGAGCAAAAGCACTGAAAGGTTTGTTCCGTATGACCACACCATATCTTGCGATGAAGAACATTCCTCTACTCGCTGTCAACCACACTTATAAAGAGATTGGATTGTATCCAAAAGATATCGTTGGTGGTGGTACAGGTATCTACTACTCGGCAAACAACATCTGGATCATTGGTCGCAGACAGCAGAAGACCGGTACTGAAGTGACGGGTTATGATTTTGTTATCAAGGTTGAGAAGTCTAGGTTTGTTAAAGAACAGTCCAAGATTCCAATCAGCGTGACTTGGGAAGGTGGTATTAATGAAATGTCAGGCCTGCTTGATGTTGCTCTGGCAGGGGGTTATGTAGTGAAACCATCTAATGGGTGGTATCAGAAAGTAGGAGAAGAGAAGAAGTATCGTGAAAAAGAACTTGACAAAGATTTCTGGTGTGATATACTAGATGATAAAGTATTCCAAGACTATGTACGTAATGCATTCTCAGTTGGATCGGAGGTAGTAGACTTAGGCATTGAGGTAGCAGAAGATGCTTAAAACGCAGTTGACCATGACAGAGAACGAGGATTATACTTTAGTACCTGTCGAGGAATCATCAAATGATCAGGCATGGGAAATTCGAATTACCAATGGTCCCTTTACAGAGACCATGTTGAGGTTCGGTAACATATCTTTTAATCCTGATGATGATTGTTTGAACTTTAATTTTATAGTGTCGTATACTCCTTCGGTTGGTCTAGACAACGACGATGTTAATTTACAACAAGTTGCTGGCGCAATACTTGAAGATATATTAGAGAAGAGTATCGAATCCGGTACTCTAGATACCAAAGAAAGGGAATGATGTGGTCACAACTACGCCAATCGAATTAGAAAAGACTATACTGAGAAACTTGTTAACAAACGACACCTTTATGAGAAAGGCCAGTCCGTTTGTGAGTGCAGACTATTTCGAAGGGGTTTACCGTGAGTTATTTAAACTCATGGAAAAATATATAAGGAAGTATAATAAACTTCCTTCACACGAAGGTTTCAAAATTGAACTTGATGAAGTTAAGATCAATGATGAAATGTATACCCACGCTATGGACATTCTTCCAGACATCTTCAATTCAAAAGAGGAAGATCTGGAATGGTTGCTCGACACCACCGAAAGATGGTGTCAAGATCGTGCGGTATATCTTGCGGTCATGGAATCGATTCAGATTCTTGACGGTAAACATCAGGAATTATCGAAGAATGCAATTCCTGATGTGTTAACAAAGGCACTGGCAGTTTGTTTCGACACTAATGTTGGACATGACTATTTAGAAAATGTGAATGAACGCTTCGACTTTTATCATGAGCAAGAGGAACGTATCCCATTTGATTTGGATTATTTCAATCAAATAACTAAGGGTGGGTTGCCTAATAAGACTCTGAACATCGCACTGGCAGGTACAGGCGTGGGTAAAAGTCTTTTTATGTGTCATCAAGCTGCCAGTTGTCTTTCTCAGGGACGTAATGTTCTTTATATCACTATGGAGATGGCAGAAGAACGCATTGCAGAACGCATCGATGCTAATCTGTTGGATGTACCAATAGATCAATTGGATCATATGTCCAAATCTATGTTCACTGATCGCGTCAACAAGATTAAACAGAAAACCACTGGTAAATTGATCATTAAAGAATATCCTACCGGACAGGCACACACGAGTCATTTTCGGGCACTATTGAATGAATTGAAACTCAAGAAGCAATTTAAACCTGAGATTATATTCATCGACTACCTAAATATATGTGCATCGTCACGAATGAAAAGTATGGGTGGGGCAATCAATTCCTATACTTACATCAAATCTGTTGCTGAAGAGATTCGTGGTTTGGCAGTCGAGTTTGATGTGCCTATCATGAGTGCGACTCAAACGACACGATCTGGGTACAGCAATTCTGATCCCGGACTCGAAGATACTAGTGAAAGTTTTGGTTTACCTGCAACCGCAGATCTTATGTTTGCTTTAGTATCGAATGAAGAATTAGAATCATTAAATCAAATCATGATTAAACAATTGAAGAATCGTTATAATGATCCTAACATTAATAAGCGCTTTATAGTGGGTGTTGATCGCAGTAAAATGCGGCTTTATGATGTTGATCAGGAACAGAGTGAAGAACTTGTGAACGACGATGGTCCTGTGTTTGACAAGAGTACGAATGGACAACGCATTGCATCCGAAAGATTTAGTAAACTGAGAATATAAAATGTCTGAGATAACTATTCGTAACCAAGAGTATTTAAATCGACTGAACGGTTTAATTGAAACTTTTAGATTTCAATATAACGAGATGGGATCCCGTGCTCCGATTGCTTCTTTAGTGCACAATAGCGAGTTTGTACCAAAAGGGAATCCCACGGATTGGTACATGAGCAAAGATGCATTAGATCTGTACTTGGAAAATTCGGATAGTCATGATGGAATGCCTCAAGATTATCGGGCACTACCACTCTCTCTTTTCATTAGCCGAGGATCTCATTTTGAAAAATTGGAAGAAGAGTGGCGCTATAATTTTCCTCGGGACATTGGGGCACATACGTGTGCTCTAATGAACTATTATCCGAAAGATGGACTCACAGGTTGGCACACCAATTGGAATGCTAATGCATATCAGGTTTTGTTGACTTGGAGTGAAACCGGAGCAGGATTTTTTCGATACCGTAATCCTGCATCGGGAGAGATTGTAACTGTACAAGATACGGCAGGATGGAGTTGTAGACATTATTATTTTGGTAGACACGATGAACCGGATGCCCATTGTTGGCATGGATGTTATACAGAGTGTGAGAGATTCACTCTGGCATATAAATTCTGTAACGATTCATTGAAATCAGATAACGATATCTTAGCACGGAGAATACGCGATGACTTTTTGGACGAAATTTCAACTGACCCCAATTATAGTTAGTTTTTTAATATTAGTATTCACTACCTATTGGATAACATATGACGATCAAGAACAAGAGAATGAAATATCTCGTGAACCGCAAACGGAAATATCAAAAGCACCGATCACCGAACCAGAACCTGCTGAACTACCAGAAGCAGATCGAAGCGGAGTTGATGGCTTCGAAGAAAGCGAACGACTTTGTTTGTCGCTTAATGTCTACCACGAGTCTCGTAGTGATAACCTTGCTGGGCGTATTAGCGTTGCAGATGTCGTTCTTAATCGCGTAGATTCAAAACACTTTCCTGATACCATATGCGGTGTCGTACATCAAGCAAAGACACGAGTGAACTGGAAGGGTAATGTTGTTCCTGTTCGCGGCATGTGTCACTTCTCTTGGTACTGTGATGGTCTGAGCGACGAACCATTAGAAGAAGGTGCATGGGAAGATGCACAGATTGTTGCTGACCTAGCACTCAACGGTGGGTGGAGAGGCATCTCTGAAGGCGCTACTCACTATCATGCTACATATGTAGAACCTAATTGGATCAACGACAGAGGCATGGTCCCCGTTGGTAGGATTGGACAGCACAAGTTTTACAGGTGGCACTAGTGCGAAAACTCTGGAAGATATGGCAGTATTCTTTGGGCGGTTATTCTGATGACAAAACAGAACCCTACGATAAGTACATTACAATAGTAAGAACCATAATTGTCGGGGTAAATTTTATGACATGTTTTTTTATTATGTCTAACGTGGTTCATAATTGGTGATTACATGATTACAGGATTCACAGCTAGCACTTTCGATCTTCTCCATGCAGGACATATTGCGATGCTTCGAGAAGCAAAAGACCAGTGTGACTATTTGATCTGCGGATTGCAGGTTGATCCCTCACTTGATCGAGAAAACAAAAATTCTCCGGTGCAAACTCTCGTAGAACGTTACGCACAACTGAATGCTATTCAATACGTGGATGAAATTATTCCTTACCAGACTGAACAAGACCTCGAAGACATCTTGACAATGTACAATTTTGATGTTAGAATAATAGGTTCAGAATATAAAGATAAGAAATTTACAGGTAGAGCAATCTGTGCCAGCAGAGGCATTGAGATCTACTTCAACAAACGAGACCATAGGTTCTCAACAAGTGACTTACGGAGACGTGTGAATGAATTACAAGTTTAATGAAGATAATTTAGTGAAGGAGTTAATGAATTATGTTGACCAAACATATGATCAGCATTATGCGACAGATAAATATCAAGCAACTGATGTCATTATTGATAGTGGTCATGGCACTGGGTTTTGCTTGGGAAACGTCATCAAGTATGCTAAAAGATATGGGAACAAAGGTACTCCCTCTGATGCACGTAAAGACATCTTGAAGATTCTTCACTATGCTTTGATCCAGTTAGATATTCATGATCAAAACAATCCACCGTCACAATCGATAATCGGCGATTATCGATCAACAGCGCCCGGACATCATAGATTGAATGGTGTAACTCCGGAAGAATGGGATAGAATAAATCGCGTAAAAGGAGCACCTCTCAGTGGATAATAATGTAATCGATTTTATGAAGTACAAACAAGCACGTGATGATATCGAAACCGAAATCATGCGCGAAGACATCCTTGAATTTCTCATGAATGTTGGGGACTATACGCCGGACACCTTTACATTCACCATTGATGATGATGAAGAACTCCCTGATGGTTAAGAAACAAAAAATCCTGTCAGACGATCAACTCTCAGAACTTCAAGATTTATATGCTAGGTTGAAAAACACTAAGTACTGTAGGTTTTTCAACCAGTGGGATAATCTATATGATGTGAACCGAACGCAACTCTGGCCAGCATTCAAAGATCATGAGGTTCTGAACTATCTCTGCGAACACTTTGGTATGACTTATGAGAATAGTTATTTTCTTTCTTATACGAGGGGTTCGTTTACTGCCACACATGTAGACACAGATAAGGCGAACCTGACTTTAATTACTTTGATTGATAAAACTGATGATCTTATAGGAGGGGATGTAATTGTAATAAAACCTTTACCCAAACGAGAACTCAGGGGTGAGTTTCGAGGTAAGGAGGGAACACGGGCCAGAGTGGGAAAAGTAATTGTCCCCGAGGTGTGGCCACAGGAAGTTGGAGAAAGTTTAATATATGATGGCGGCACCACTCATGGTGTCACGCGTGTAAAAAAAGGAGAACGAATTGTTCTCGTAACATGGTTGAAAGAGAAAGTATAATTATGAAAAAAGGATTTACCAAAGCAGCACAGGCAGGAGTAGTGACAGTTGAGTTTACTAAGATTGGTACAGGTGAGTTAAGGGTAATGCCGTGTACATTGAATGTAGAGTTGTCTGGGCACAATGTACCAGAGATTCTCGAACAGCGAGAAGATAACGACCACCTTGTAGTGTGGTGTCTAGATAAAGAAGCATGGCGCTCCTTTCGAGTTAATACAGTTATTGATTGGTATGAGGGTTATCCCAAAGACCAAACGTAACTGCTAACCTTTTCTGCCGTATCCATTCGATCATCAGTTACAAAAAGTTT
>ERZ651776.4319-NODE-4319-length-13229-cov-5.742853_pt1 | contig 13229 bp, 9 predicted proteins | sample MGYA00514761_ERZ651776 | MGnify/ENA metagenome assembly ERZ651776 | reverse complement strand
GCCATAATGATACTTCCGATTCCTATCCACAATAAAGGTTTGGCGGCGCGGCGGCGTTGTTCTTGTAATGTTTCCATCTTAAATGAATCGGTCAATAATATAAATGATTTGCATACCTGTTAGATAAGCAATACTACTCAACATAAGTTTACGTGCACGCTTATCATCTGCATCCTTTAGAAGCAACATCGCGTTATTCAATACCCAATACCCTAATGCACCTACTGCCGCTGCACCTACCCAACTGAGTTGAAGCTCACCGGTGATACCAAAAACAGGTAGAATACCCACCATCATCATCCAAACGGTATAGATGATAATGTACAATTGTGATGGACGGTCTTTTGCTTTTGACGGTAAAAGATAATAACCTGCTTTCGCGTAATCGTCATAGGAGAACCATGCAATAGCCCAAAAGTGAGGAAATTGCCAGAAAAATTGCTGAGCGAACAACGTACCTGTTTCAATATCAAAATCGTTCCTTGCAGCAACCCAACCCAGCATATAGGGGATTGCTCCCGGTATTGCTCCAACAAATACTGCAAGTGGAGTTTTAGCTTTAAGCGGTGTATATACTAACGTATAAAGCACCACACTTAGCGCACCGAAATAGGCCGTCATTGGGTTAATAACGTACAAGGCCCATAACCCGACAACCAATAAAAAAGTTGAGATAAACCACGCTTCTCGTAATGTAAGCGTCCCTAGAGGCAGCGGGCGACCTTTCGTTCTGTTCATTAGTGCGTCCCTATCCTTCTCGTAGATTTGATTATATGCATTAGACGCAGCGACTACAGTGATCCCCCCGAAGATGAGCAACAGCAATTTTACCCAACTAAACGCCTCCATACCAAGGAAATAACCTGCCACAGAACTGAATACAACAGAAGTACTTAAGCGCAGTTTTCCGAGACGCAATGCCTCCTTAATTAAGGAGGGTTTTGATGGGGATAGTGTGGTTGTTTCCGACATGGGCGGCAAAGATAAGGACTGACCGCTATCTAGAGGAACTTTAAAGCACGATAAAATGAGGGTTTAATAGGTCCTCTTTATTGTACTCCAAAGGGAGGCGTGTCTCTTTATGCAACATGGTAAAACCAGAAGCTTCTACAACGGCCTGACCTGCAGCTGTATCCCACTCCATAGTGGGTGCAAAGCGCGGATATACATCAGCCAATCCTTCAGCAACCATGCACATTTTGAGCGAAGACCCCTTGCTTAGAATCGCAACTTCACCGTGCTGCACACGATACGTCGTCAAAAATGCCTCAGTCTCCTCATTCATGTGTGAACGGGATCCTACTGCAGTGAATGGACGGTCCATTGCCACGGGTAAAGCAACAGCGCTTTCTAGATGCGCATCGGTAAATGTTGTTGTCGCATCTATTACCATTTTAATCGCCCCCTCTCCTTTTACTCCTAGATATAACTCGCCAGTTACGGGAACATAAACCACTCCTAATACTGGACTACCAGATTCAATCAATGCTACGTTCACTGTAAACTCACCGTTTCGCTTGATGAATTCTTTCGTACCGTCCAGTGGATCAACAATCCATAAGGTGGACCAGTGCTTTCTTTCATCATACGATAAATGCTTGCCTTCCTCACTAAGAACAGGATGCTCCGATGGCTCGAGCCACTTCATGATTGCTGTATTACTGCGTAAATCTGCTTGTGTCAATGGGCTCTCATCGCTTTTCAATTCCACTTCTGTTGTTTCATTATGGTACACTTCGAGTATTGCAGCACCTCCGTCTAGTGAGGCCTGAATAGCAATATGCGCTTCGGAAGAAAGTTGGAATGGTCGCATGAATGTGATGATTGAATTTGGATATTGTGAGGTATAGAAATGCCCGAACCTTCAGGTCCGGGCATTTTTCATTGTATTCGCTTCTTTGCTTACTGCAAGCGTGCGTTGATTGGCACAGTATACTGCATACGAACCGGCTTTCCGCGTTGCTTCGCCGGTATGAATTTTGGTAAAAGCTTGATTACTCGAATGGCTTCGTCATCGATAAGTTTATCAACTCCACGCGCGATAGTAACGTTGCTTACTTTTCCGTTTTTCTCAATTACAAAGTTGATGTAAACCTTTCCTTGAATACCCATTTGACGGGCCAATTCTGGGAATTCAAACTTTTTTCCGATGTGTTGCATGATGTTCTGATTGAAACACATGAACTTTTCGTCTTCTGTAGCTAAGTTCTCACAACCCGGAAAGATAGGTTTGTTCTCTACGACCGCGAAGTTGAAAATTTCATCTTCAGCATCTTCCACTTCTTCGATGATTTCGATGATTTCGCTCTCATCGGTTTCTGTAGACTCAAATTCCACCTCTTCAATCTCCAAATCATCTTCAACAATCTGAATTACCTCTGGCGGTGCCGGTGGTGGCGGTGGTGGTGGCGGTGGTGGCGTTCTATTCGTGATAATGGCAATCTCATCATCATCATCGTATGACATTTTACCCAATCGACCTGGACCGTCCTCGTAAGACTTTAGCTCCAAAAAGAATAGAGTAAATGCTAGAGAAGCGGTAAGACCGATTAACAAGAAGAGACTCTTCTTATTTTCTGCATCCGCTTTTGCTGATTTTCTAGTTTTCATGAATGTGGACTATTGTGGCGCTAAAATAGCCAAAAGTATTGTTAGCGCAAGGTGAATTTTTTAGTGTTTTTTCCCGCCTATCGTTCGAATGAAACAGGGATAATACAACTGTAATTAGAATTCACTCCCTGTTGCTTTGCTGGTTCTACTGGATCAGGGAGCGATTTTATCGCTCGAACGGCCTCAATTGCGGCAAGGTCGTCATAGGAACGAACACTTTCCACCTGGGTGATTTTTCCCGTCGCATCAAAAAGAACTTCCACAAATACGCGGCCGTTCTCTTCCAATCCTTCCGGCCATTGGAGTTCGTTCATAATATGACTCATAATGAAACGATTAAAACACGTTTGCTGGGCATTGGCATCTTCTTCGATGTGCTCGCAATGTTCGAATACGGGTACCGTTTCATCCACAGAAATAAGTACTCCTCCAGAATTTTTCTGTCCAACGAGCATAACGGTTAATCCGAAGGTGACTAAAAACAAAGAAAAGCGGATTTTCATTCTAATGTAGTTTAACATTAATGGGTAAAATATACGACATACGCACGGGCTTTCCGTTCAATTTCGCCGGGGTAAAATCTGGCAATGATTGTACGACTCGAATGGCCTCCTCGCCGACGAGCTCGTCGCTTCCACGAACCATCTTCGCTTGGCTCACATCACCGTTCTTTTCGATGATAAATTCGACATAGACTTTTTCTCCTGAACTGAATTGCATCATGCGCTCGCTTACATTGAATTCACGGGCAATGAAACGCATCAATTGAACATTCATACATTGATACAACGCGTCGTTGCCAATAGCGTCTTCACAGCCTTGAAATACTGGCATCGTTTCAACCTGCACAAATGAAAACACCTCAGAAGGATCCACAGGATCAGGATCAATGACTACCTCTAGCCCATCATCAATACCTGTAAAAAACAACTCATTACCCAAATCAATAATGGGAAGGTTATTATCAATGATTTTGAACCGGTTCGGATTTATTTTTGGTGCCTTTTCAGCCTTAGCTGGAAGTTTTGGAGATCGTGTAACAGTCACAGGTATTGTCCAGTCCACTTCCTCAGCTGAGGCCAATTCTGAACTGAAGTCCGGTAATCCGCGTACAGGCACGGTCCACTCTAAAGCGACGATAGTTAAAAATAAAGCAGTGGTTAAGCCAAATACGAAAAACAGTGGTCTTCTTTTTTCGAGATTGGCTCGCGGCGATTTACTTGAATTAGCTCTCATAACATTCTGATTTAGAGGGTTCAGTATGCTATAGGCCAAAAACTATTCCAAAATTTTATGAAAGAGGCGACTTGAAATGATTCCTATCATCGCACCCGCGGTATTCGCAAGACCATCCATAACGTCTGCATTTCGACCGAAATCCATAGCTCCCTGAAGGAATTCTACTGCTCCACCAATGATGGCAGCAGTGATCCAATAGATAAGCATTTTACGGCGCGTTAAACGACGCTTGTATCCTCGAGATGACCCAAAATAAAGCAGCACAACCCAGGAGAAGTACAATATGAAATGGACGAGCTTGTCACTGATTTGTATACTGAACCCTGGATCAATATCCTCCACTGGCGCAAGGCAGATGTAGAGAATAAGAAAGCCCCAACCAATGGCAGGGGCTCTATATATCCAGGGATTTAACATGGCTTTATCCGAGCATTGCTTCGTAAGCAGCAGCGTCCATTAATCCATCCAATTCAGAAGGATCAGCGACCTTCATCTTCACCATCCAACCTTTTCCATACGGGTCTTCGTTTACAGATTCTGGAGCATCCTCTAAACCTTCGTTGAATTCGAGTACCTCGCCACTAACAGGAAGAAATAGATCCGATACAGTCTTTACTGCTTCAACGCTACCAAAGACTTCATCTTTATCTAAAGACTCACCTTCTGTATCAACATCGACAAAGACAATATCGCCAAGCTCACCTGCGGCGAATTCGGTAATTCCAACATAGGCCTCATCGCCCTCAACACGAACCCACTCGTGGTCCTTTGAATACTTTAAGTTATCCGGAAACTGCATATACGTTTAATTTTTTTTTCAAATGTAAGTTCTATTTTAATCTCTTCCACACCTATTTGCCAAGATTAAATCGGAAGGCAATTCCAGCGTTCGTATTGAGCGTAGGGAAAGCATTAGAGGTCTTGAATTTACTTACGGTTTGATCGTAATACAATCGTGCGGTTAACTTAGGTGAAAGCATGTAATCGGCACTCGCTTTCAATGACCAAATTCTTTGTCCCGCAGTCACCTGGTCTAAGCCTTCTTGAATGCGTCGGATTACAGTCTGATTATCACGCAAACTAAAGTCCAATTTCAGGTCCAAGTTTGACGTGATTTTTTGAGTTCTACCGTCTGTGATGACATTAAAGCTTACATCCTTAATGATGTATCCCGTACCCAAAACAAATTCATACCCTTTGGTATCCGTCATTTGGTTATTGACCAAAGAAAGATTTAACTGGCGATTGCGCTTGATGTCCAAACGCAAACTCGCCTGATTCTTCATTCGCATATTGATTCCTACGAATGGTCCAAAGTTTTCTGCAATACTGATCTGAGAGATCTGGAAATCTGGAAGGAAATCTCCATTTGAGTTTCGAATATCATTTGGCGGCTCACCATTCTGAATACGCTGTTGCAGTAGCATATTACTTTGGAAAGAATTTATGGTATATAAACTCTTGTAGGTATGCGTTAAGGTGAAGCTTTGGAAGTTCTTTTTAAACCATGGAATGTTCATCAATCCATTAAAGTTTAAGGTCCAATTCGGCATCGGCATCGTTGGCCTTCCATTCAATTCTACCTCCGACGGATCGCGTCCACTATACGCTGCTAAGAAAGCTGGAATTAAAACATCCGAACTGTTGTAACTGTAGCCGTCGTATCCTTCTCTTGTACCCGTAGTGTCTTGAGCGCCTGAAATAAAGCTGGGGATATAAGCAGGGTCTGTCTGATTGCGCGCAAGAGCCAAGCGCTCCGACACTGTATTGCGGTGATCAAGGAAGGTCTCATAAACCTGAGAAAATGAAGAACTGTCGAGCGGCTCAAAAGCACTTCCCACAGATAGGAAAGAAACGCTGTAGTTCCCCATGTCCATCGGGTTAAAATGGTAATAGCCTTCAGTCAATCCTAGCGTCGTATCCTGCAACGGATCGTGGAATCGATAGATAGAACTACTGTTTAAACCCGCAACGCGTGTGGCTGTGATTTGAAGCCGTATATCCTTCCAAGGCTCTACGACCGCTCGAAAATTGAGATTTTCCGTGAATGTTTTTTGGAATTGATTGGGCTGTTTCGTGTTTTTCGTCAGCCAATTGTTCTCCGCAGCTCGTTCTGCTACCTCGCTTTGTGCACCAAAAACAAAATCAATACCGGGTGCAAACAGGCTACTAGGGTCCATTCCAAAAGTCACTGGATTTGTTACAATCCCTGGTAAAAGCGTTCCATTGGTTTGGGAATACGTTAGTGAGGCGCTACGAACCATCATGGCAATACGTGCCGTTCCTAATAGGATTTTCGAATCCTTCTTCTCCTTTTTTTCTTCTTCGTCTTCTTTTTCGCCTTTACCTTCTTTTTTAGGACCGCCTCGTTTTGGAGGAGCACCTCTTCGACGCGACTGTGGTGTCGGTCGAGCACCTTGATTGGCTTTGCGTAAGAACGGTACTTGATTGTAGAAGTTTACAAAATTGGCGTTTCCATTGAATTGAATGGAATTGGAATTTTGGATCCGATTACCGTAATACAATTCCGGGCGCGTTTGCGGATTCAATGCAGCCGTTGAATTCGACGTCCAATCATAATTTGCAGTATAGCGCAACGACGTTGAGGTGAAATCCATGAACGGGAGTTTGTTCAATGGTATTTGCCAGTTCAAATTAAAAGTCTGGTGAAATTGTGTGGGACGTCCCAGCGTAGCTAATCCTTGAGTAATGGTATCTCTGTTGGCTTGAGTTTTCGGGTCACCAGGCAATTCATCCACACGGCTCTGCGCGGTAGCGTTGTAATCCAGCTTCAATCCCTTGCTCAAATCATAGGCTATGTCATACATCCGCTTCGTGGTCAGTTCCTTATTGTAGGTAACCGGCAGCTTAATGGACGGATCGAACGTATTGCGCATCTGCATCAAATTCACTTGACGTCGTACTTCTGTTCGCATACTCACTTTCGACGGTAAATAATAGAAGTTGAAATCGCGAATAAGAGCCAATTGCTTGTTCTTCACCAAATTCTTAAACGGGGCAACGTTCTGCGGACGCGTTTGGTAACTGTAATTCAACGAAGCCAAATGCATGAATCTTTGGTCTTGAACAATATTTATAGTGCGCTTCTCACTCTCTGTATAGGCATATGAGGTGTTGAAATTACTGATGGCAAAGGGAGAATTGGCCCAATTTATTTTTGGCCGTGCTTCTTTTCCGCCTTTTTCGCCCTTCGCTTTGGGTTCCTTTCCTTTGGGACCCATCGATTGTGGACCAGGACCTCGCGGCCCAGGTGCGGCGCCACCCCCACTGCCCTTTTCTTTTCGCACATTGGTAAAATTCAAACTCTTCTGCATGTTGTATTCCTGACCTGCAAAACGGATACTATCGCGTTCTTCCTGGTCTGAAACATTAGCCAATGCACTTTTGAATTCAATGTCCGGATCAAGCGGATTGAATTGTGGGCTTTTGAAGCTCTCAGAAAAACTGAAGAACATAGGCACTTTTACACCCGCCTCTTGAGGCAATACTTTATCAAGGTTGACGTTGGTCTGAACCCCATAAGAGCGCTCTTCAAATTTATTTCGTTCATTCACCGTCTGATCGATGGAGCCGAAGCCTATGGTGGAATACATCCCTGTTAAGTTCACATTGGCAAAATCGGCCAACTTTGCGCTTGCCGTTGCCGTTGCCGCCCAACCCCCGCGGTTGTCAAAATCACTCAAGCGCAATTCATTCACCCATATTTCTGCACATTTGGACAGACCGTCGTCACCGTCCGTTGCTGTCCGTTTTTTAGGATTTCTTACCCCTATTAACAAGGTCCGTATGTTTCCTAAATTCGGTGAACCGACCACACTCAGTCGTTTACCATCGGGTGTTGTAACGGTGTATTTATTACTTAAACTGAGCGTGGGATCAGTTTCCATCGCTGTGTTGCGCGTGAGTTTTAATGTTTTGAGGTCTTCAAACGACACGTCGATGTTGTTGTCTTGAGGCCAAATATCTTCTGGAATGAGCTCGCCCCATGGTGTAACCTTTAAGGGCACTTCGTATTCGTAGAAATTGCCGTTGTAATCGGAGCCGAGTCGAACAAAAATGCTCAAATCACCGTCGTTCAAGTCCTCAAAATCACCGGCTGCCTCTGCATGAACGAACATGCGTAAACGCTTGTACATCCGCATATCAAAGTTGAAATTCCGGAAAACTGCACGGGCATCACCATCTTCTAATCCACAAATTTCCAACGACATGCTTTGCTCATTTTGCTGGATGATTTGGGTACCGCCATAAACCAATTGGCGCTCAATATCTGGAGGCAAAACATAAGGAATGGGCACACGACCACCGTTTTCTTCGAGGTTAACCGCATTTACATTGAAGTTGGTCTCGTCGTCTTCATCCACAGGAACGTTTTCGCGAACATCATCGAGGTTGAAGGGGAATCGACGCCATTCACCACGAACCAATTCAAGCTTCGCGAAGCGCATCACTAATGGATCTTCAAATTCTGTCAAGAACATGCGCAGGAAACGAATAGAGCGGAAATCCTGAATTCCGCCCACTTTCTTTTCAGGCTTAAATACTGGGATTTTGAATTGGATCCAGCGCGTTGGACGGCTGATTCCGTTGGGAAGATCGTGGCTTTGCGTTTCAAAAATATCTGCAACGTTATTTTTACCCACCTCTAAATCTTCTGGACGCATGCTAATGCGGTACTGGAAATAACTCTCCGTTTTACTCAGCGTTTGATCGCGGTTGGCATCTTCTTTATCGGGAACGTTAGTTGCAGAGGCAGGTGCTCCATTAATCGTCGCGGTAGCGCTGTTGCCTTGAACACCATTGAAATTTTTATAGCGCTTCATTATATCTGCCGCAGCGTTGTCTAGACTATCACCTCTGTAGAACACGAAGTTATCCGCACTAGGATCTGGATAGGCACGAACATAGGCATTCGACGCAGTCCCATAGGCCGCAGTAATACGCTGCAAATAATTACCTGTACCGATGGGTGCCCAAGCGCGCTCCTCGTTATCATCGAGCGCGTCAAACCCAACATCCTGTGCCTCGCGCGCACCCGAAGCGTTATCGAAAAATTCCGTAATGGGCTGAATCTCACTCAAGAGTCCCCACTGCGTGCTGTCCATTCCACTCTTATCGCCATCCGCCGGAATTCCGTTTTCGAAACTCTGACGACCGTCTTTGAGGATGTCTTCGCTCACGCTTCCCAGGTTGAAATAGATGTCACCACCGTCCGGCGCATTGGGATTATCGTAGAACGGATCCATCACCCAAAATTGGATGAATTCAATATTCTGTTCCTCAAAATTGTTGATTTGAAGAGGACGCATAATGCCACCCCATCGCGAGGCTGGGTCGTTTAGAAATCCATCAGCATCCATACCGGCACTAATGCCCGATTGCCCTTCGACTTCGTAGTTGTAAGGCCCGCGCTCATTTGGGTAATAGGCCAGATCAAACATCGCTAAGTTGCGGGCTTCGTTCGTGCTCAAACTGTAATTTGGAAAGACCTCTTTTACCAAAACCTCACGCATTCGTTGGTCAGAAGTGATTTCCGGGTCGTTTCGGATGTTGTCGGGGACACTTGAACCCCCCGTATATAAGGACGGGTCAATAATGTACCAGGCGAGTTTTGCACGGTTGTATCCGTAGGCCAAATCATTGTTCAGCTCGCTTTCTGGGAATAAATCTACCTGTTTTCCAGGAGTGGAAGCAAGGTTCCAAGCGTTTAGACTACGCAGGTCAATGGTGGTTTGCGAACTTTCAAAATCGTCGAGGTAGGTCGTTTCCGCCCCCGTAATACGAATGCCTCTTGGTGATCCTGGAATGAGGTGGGCAAATTCACCACGGAATTGTAGTTGTGATTTTTCTTTTGTCTCAATAAAAGGCAATGCATCCACAAATCGAGTCAAATACGGCGCCTCGGAATTGTAATTCGTATTCATACCCCAAATGGTATTCGAAATGGGCTCGTCGCCAATATTTACTTTTTGCGTCAATGGCTTTTCAGTTAAACGCATCATTGTCGCCCCTATGTTTGCATTTTTACTAATGCGGTAATCCAAGTGAGTTCCAATTAACGATTTTGTTTGAATACTGAAAAGAGAGTTGCTCTCCAGTGAAATCTTAATTGGTGTTCCTGAACTTAAGATACCATCATTCAATATCTTTACACGTCCCAAGTTATAGTCGACCGTATAATCTACACCTTCAGACAATTGAGCACCACCGGCAACCACCTTAACAGACCCTTGCGGTATATTAAGAGCATTGAGAGAAATTTCAGAACTTACCGACGACTGGTACGTTCCTTTTATTTTAAACCTATTTAACTCCGGAATCTGTTGAGCAGCTGTTTTTGTACTATCGTATAATTGATTGAAAACTATCGTTTTTCGTACAGATTGAGACACTCCTTTGTCAATAAGTGCGTCATCTAATGTCTTTCCAAAAGGTTCTTTGGTTGTAAAATAGAGCCTTCCATTTCGCGGGTTAATTGTTCCCCCATTTATTATTTTTCCATTGGCAACAGTTATTGGAATAAAATCAAATACCCCATCAGCGTATTTTGCTTGCTGTTGGCTGAGCCTATCCATTTCCAAAAGCTGAAGGAGTAATTTATCATCTACACCTGGTTTGGGAATATAGTTTACGTCAATACTTGTACTTGGATTGTTATACCAAACATCTAATCTAAAATTCATGGGGTCAATTTGATATGCCCCAAGTGAATAAACATTTTTCATCATCAAATCCCACAATTTCTTGGTTGGGTTCCTAACAGTTGATTTCAATAATTTTAAAAATAACGCATCTTGTCCTGTTACTCCATCTGTTGAAAATTCACCAACTTGATACGTCTCCCCTTTATAAGTATATTGATAAGACACAGCTAATACCTCATCATTGTTCAAGGATTGATTTAACGAAACATACCCTAATAAAGCATTGTAAGAATATTCATTTGCCGACAACAACCTAGCATTCTCTAACTTTTCGTAATCAACACTTTGCTGCAAAGTTCCAGCAGGCGTGGAAGCTAATAGATTTGAAGCATTTACATAGTTTCGGATTCCTGGACTAGAAGTCAAATATGCATACATCGCATTATTGTCATTGTCAGGATTGGAAGTCCCATTTATATTCCAACCTGCATTTTGCATATTATCTCCTTCACTCTCACCTAAATCAGCGAACGCTATAATATTTCTAGTTTCAGAAAAATCATTTGTACGATTTGTTATCCAAACTTCCATTCTTTGAATTTGAACACCCAAAGTTATATTTGGCAAATTTGCCATTGCATTGTCATAATTATCTCTAAAAAAGTAATTTAAAAAGTAGTGACGATTTTCCTCATAGTTATCGGCAAAAATCTCAAAGTCACTTACTTGGGCACCTCCGGCAACTTCAATTTCCTTTTTCTGCCCTCTTTGTTGCGACAATACAGTGGTTGCTGTTAACCTTCCGAACTTCAGTTCAGATTTGATTCCAAATAAACTTTGACTTCCTGAAATCAAAGAACTATTTAATGGCATACTTACGTTTCCTGCCTCTAACTTTTGGATAATTTCATCTTCTTCTCCCGAGTAGTTAAGTTTCAATTCATTTTCAAAATCAAAAGTTGCTTCTGTGTTATAATTGAATCCAATTTTCATTAAATCTCCAATTTTAGCAGTCAAATTCATCTGAATTTTTTGATCGAAATCAAACGTCGTTATCTTTCTTTGCTTTTCTGGTAATACAGGATTATCGGTACGTGATGAATTAATCCCAAAACTCAATTCTGCCGATCCCTGTGGTCTAATTTCAACAAAATCACTTCCGAATATACTTTGCTTTTTCCTGTCTCCAAATTCACTTAATTCACCCTCTTCATCCTTTGTTTCCCTTCCCACGTCCGATTGTTCATTAAATTTATCTTGCCAGTATTGTTCCATTGATTGCTCATTTTGGTATTGCAAATACTCCTCAAGCGTCATGGAAGAAGGATTTCTGTAGCTCAAAGAATCTCCCAAAGTTGAATAAAAAACATACATCCCAGAAACCGGATCATACTCTACGTGTTGCTCAATATTAAGAGGAGTACTAAAGTCAATCAATCCAGATTGTTGCTCGCTTGAGCTAATCCCATCTTGAATGGGGTAAATTAAGTTTACTTCGGGGGAATCTAATAGCGCAACGTATTCTCTAATTGGGTTCATAGCAAAGACACTCTGATTAAACAGAATTAATGCTATTGCAGAAATAACAAAATATTTTATTTGCTTTTTCAGGATGGTTTTCTAAATAATTTCGGGAATCTACAAGCTCTTTAGCGTAATTTTAATCAACTCTTCAACAGATATTTCCGACCCAGATTTATCTATTGTTTTATCAATAACAGCCTCAGCTTTTCTTTTGTCTATTCCTAAAACAATCAGAGCAGATAACGCTTCGTTTCTAAGAGTATTGCCTAACGCAGAAGAAAAATCAGAGACTTCGCCAGAAGGAGCTACCTTGTCTTTTAAATCAATAATAACTCTTTGCGCTGTTTTCGCTCCAATACCCTTTACTTTTTTTAGCAAATTGACATCGCCTGAAACAATTGCATGTGCAGCTTCATCCGGTGATAGCGAGGACAATATCATTCTAGCAGTACTTGGTCCCACCCCAGAAACACTAATAAGTTGACGATATATTGTTCTTTCACTTTGCGTACTAAACCCAAATAGGGTATGCGCATCTTCTTTTATTGAAAGGTGGGTAAACAATCTTAGCTTTCCTTTTTCAGGTATATCAGAAAAAGTTGTTAATGAAATGTGTAAAAAATAACCTATTCCATTTACATCTAAAATAACGTAAGCAGGGTTTTTCTCTTCTAATATTCCTTCAATGTGTGTAATCATTATTTTCTGGTTTGAACATCTACAACTGCAACGGTAATCATATTCAATATTTCACGAACAGAAGAACCAATTTGCAAAACGTGAACAGGCTTTTTCATACCTAACAATATGGGGCCTATAACTTCTGCATCGGTTAATTCTTGAACTAATTTATATGCTATGTTTCCAGCTGCTAAATTGGGAAAAATTAAGGTGTTTGTTTTTTTATTTGCCAAAGAAGAAAACGGGAAAAATTCTTTCATTAAATCATTATTTAACGCAAAATTCGCTTGCACTTCTCCGTCTACAACTAAGTTAGGGTGCTCATCATGCAGCTTCTTTACTGCTTCTCGCATTTTAATCGCGTCATCTCCCTCACTAGAACCAAAATTAGAATATCCCAACATTGCTATACGGGGCTGTATTTTGAACCTTCTAACAATCTTTGCAACTAACAATGTGATATCAATTAATTCTTCTGCCGTTGGATTTAAATTAACGGTTGTATCAGCA
>ERZ651776.4316-NODE-4316-length-13234-cov-4.542449_pt1 | contig 13234 bp, 13 predicted proteins | sample MGYA00514761_ERZ651776 | MGnify/ENA metagenome assembly ERZ651776 | reverse complement strand
GAGCTTCTCAGCTACAGCTTTCCAAGCACCAATATTTTGTTCCCGTGTTTGGGAATCTTGTGAATTTATCATTATAATGGCTTACTACTCCCTATCAGGCCAAGCTAAATGAAGGTTCGGTTGCTGAAAAGTGTCAAGATGAAGGCCTCAGCTGCTAAGTGCACACCTCTCTTTGTTGAGCTTCTCTCCTCTTTGATCAGCTCTAGAATCAGCCTATCAAGCCCTAAGAAGCACAGTTGGAACAGCACGTATCAACGTTCAAATGTCGGTTAACACTTTGACACTTGTGGCGAATCGACCAAAAACCAGTCAAGTTGGCAACTAACTCCCCAATTCGGACCGAAAACCGAAAAAATGAAAAAACTAAATCTTTGCCAATAATAAATAGAACAAGGGGACCCTCAATAGGATTCTAAATGAGTAGTAAGCTTGAGCAAAAATCTGTTTCAATCGGTTGAATATGCAGTACAACGAAAGCAACCATGATTGCCCTAGGGAGTTTGTTTCGGCGGTAGTAGTCGGAGAATGCTCAGGTCATGGTACTTGTTCGAACAAGTACTGCTGGTGCTCTCCTGGCTACACAGGCTTGGGTGACTTGGTGACTGCTGAAAATTTCGATTGTAATGTCAACATTGCCTTCTTGAAGCACACTTGGCTTCTCTCAGCGATTGCCTACATCGCGTATCTACTATTCTACGTCTTCTTGCTTTTGAGTGTGTATCGCGACTTGGGGTACTCCTTCTCGAAGCTAAGAAGGAAGCATGACAGCAATGTCCACCTTCGGATTGCCCTAAAATTTGCTGTCGTTGTTGCTCCCCTTAAGATCGTCGAGGGTGTATACAGGTTCGCCACTTCCGAGGTGCTAGGAGATGATGCGCTCGTGACAGTCGTTCACTCGATTGCTGGTGCTTATTTGTGGAGCCGCATTCATCCCTTGATTGTGATTGAATGGGCTTCTGTTGTGATAAAAATGGGGGCGACTTTTGAGGGTGGGAAAGGAAAGGAAACGCAGGCGAAGCTTGAAAACTACAAACAACTTGTGAAATATTTTCAAGTTTTCATAACAATTGTATATATGCTGCCTTTGGTTTCTTTGGGGATCCAGAAGAGTGATGGTGCCTACTCTCTGGCAAAATTTGAAATCCAAATGTACTTGGCTAGCGCATGGTTGGTCTGTCATGGCATCGCCTTCCTTTTTTTGCATACCTTCGGCGCTATCCCGATTCTAATGTCACTGAAGGATCAGATCGAGAAATCAAGTATATCCACGCGTGGATTGGAAGAAAAACGGCAAAAGGTGGCGAAGTTCATAATGCTGTCCAAAATTTTCAATAGAGGTGTGATTGTTGTATTGCTGGCTTCTTGCTTCCCTTCATTCACTAAGATGTGCAGCTACTTCATTTCTATTGCTTGGGTACTTTCGCCTATCAATTGTTGCGCTGTGCTATGGATGATTCTTTACAACGGCGGCGACCGACACAAAAACTCAAATGCAATTGAGATGTCAACGTTGTCGCCATCGCCAAAGGGGGGTAACATGATATGAACGACAACGACAACGACAACGGCAACAACAACGACAACGACAACGAAAAAAACAACGACAACGAAAAAAACAACGACGACGAAATAAGTGCAGTGCACATGACAAATAGTAAATTGTAGCTTAGCTTGCCCGAAAAAAAAATCGGCCACTATGTTGTTGGCAGCATATTATTTTTATTTACCCTCTCATAAACGAAAAAATCGCTAAAGGAAGCGTCCTTCAAGTCGTCCCGCATTTCGATGACATCCTTCAGCTTCCACTGGGGAAACATTATCAGGATATCTTTTACGACATGGCGGTGCCTCACGTGTGCGCTTGGATCCGAGCACCAGTATCCCCTGTTATATCCCTTGCCATGATCGAATCGGTAAGTCTGGTAAAGATCCTTTAACGTGATGTCCTCCTCGCAATTTGACGACAGCACCACAACGTATTTCGATGAAAAGTTGAAAAGATTAGTGAGGTACCTCTCGTAGACATCGTTCTCTACGAGGTGAAAAATCACCTCCATCGAGAGAGCGAGATCGCTGCCGACTCCGAGGGAACTTGTTGGGTTCAACATTTCTCCTCCGTAGTGAGCGAATTTGCGGTGAACATCGCCTGCAAATTTTGAGCGCAGGTTCGATATTGTCGTAAGAGACACGTCATAACCGACATAGCTAGAATAATTGATCATGGAGCAGAGGACCCCATCTCCGGCACCAAACTCGACAACAGATTCGATGCGCAAATCTGAAATCAGCTGATTGATGACATCACGTTTATAACTGGCGACTCTCCCCTCGCTTCCTTCTCCAGATGTTCCCCCGAGAGAGTAGTGCGTTTCCCAGTGCTGGGCGCTACTGCTGACGGTCGAGGCACAGTTCCAATCACTATTTGATTCTTCGTGACACCCGCGAGCAAGGAGGTAATTCACGCAGCGACTGTCGTTGCAGTTGGATTGAGAAGATTTGAAGAAGTCTTCAATGCAAGTCAGCTGGGTCCCCGGGTCTGTGTGGTGGCCGCATTCCCTACCTGCGGCGATGACAATGTCATCGATATTAGCGGGTTCTTCATCGGTACCGCAACTGCCACCGAAATCGCAATTATTATTGGTGGCAAGAGCCTTTTCATAGACATATCGATAGCCGTCAATAAAGGCGCCTTTTGAGAACTTCTCTGTCGCCCTTCGGTGGCCTTCCAATCGGATTGCGTCCCATTCTTGTGCTCGATTCTGGAAGACAAGCGCCGCTTCTTGTAATGTCACGAGCAATCCCTCAGAGGTGGAGCAATCTGCCAGAAAGCCGCCACTCACTCCTGACTCCACAATCTCGTTTACTGCTTTCCCGTTACATGCGACGACATTGATCGATTCTGAATTAGCTTCGACGACGGCTCTCCCAAATGTTTCTAAGCATGGATTCAATACTAACGTCGCGTCGATCGAGCGTAGGAGTGACGACACAGACTTTGGAGAAATACTCCCGTGGAAGGTCGTCTTCATCAAGATTGATGGACTAGAAGCACCATAGTGTTCGACGAGGCGTGCGAGAGCAGAGCGTAATGGACCATCCCCAACTACGTGTATCGACACATCGCATGCTGATGTTGCTGCGAATTTTAAGGCGGTGGTTAAGGCAAGGGACACCATACGCTCGGATGTCAGGCGACCAACGATGGCGATTACTATTTGTTTCCTGTCGTCGTCGGTTTGTGGCGTTGTTATCGGCGTCGTCGAGGTTGAAATCGCATCGACGTAAACTGGGGCAACTACTGTTGGCAAGATTCCGCCAGTAAATACGTGCGTCCAGTCATGACTCCCAACGTAATTCGAAGGGGCGACAGTCACGTCGCCCATTTTTTTCACATTTTCGACTCGGTGTGTGGGAAGGTTGTGTAGTTCCAATATTACTGGAACTTCAAGTCTTCGGGCCATTAATGTCAGGTAAGTTGTGTAAAATCCTGATGGTGAGTACGGGATTGAAATAGCATCAAGACGAGAATCCCCAAGTGTCGTAAGAACCTGGCCGCTTTTGCTGCTGCCGCTGAGTGCATCACTACTGGTACTGCTTGATGCAAATTCGAATTCGAAGTAATGTTCCATCGCTAAGACGTCGGTAGAATTCTGAGAGAGATCCAAGAGTTCGACTACTTCCCCGCATCTTTCGAAAGAATGACGGAGATCATTTGCCCCCCCCCGGTCGTCAATTCCAATGAGTCGCAGGATGACGAAAGTGTATTCTGGTGATAGCAATTCACACTGAGACAGTGAATTCAGTTGCGAACCGCCAGACGAGAAGGTGGTCACTATTCCGATTCGAGGTTTTTCGCGGGGATCCCTTTTTTTTTCTTTTTCAAGACGATTAGCAGCCGGAAGTGGAGAGAGCGGTGGGGCAGCTGCTTCCATGGCAGGACGGTTCGAGGTTAGAGAGCCAACAACCTCGAAAACCACATAATCTGTCGATTCGCCACACTCCACGCGATATGCGAAGGTGCCCAAACGGAGACCTATTTCATGGAATTGGACATGCCTCGCGTTTGATTCTGAAGGAAAGAAACATTCCCCAGGTTCTCCCTCGTTGCCGAGGGAATACACGCATACTTTGGGACATAGTGACTTAGATGTCGAGATAACGATAGGCATAGCGGGCAAATGCATCTCAACCCCAGGAGGCAGATCATCAACCTTTCCCAGAGAAAACGCATGTCCAGGAGGAGGATGGAGAATTTCTAAGGGTTGTTGTTGTTGAGGTGGAAGCGGCATTATGCCGTCCAGAAAGCAAGAGCACAAATCGCGCTCATCGTCGATCGACCCGCAAGATATCTCAATATCTCCCCGTTTGTCTTTTGAACCCATGTATCGGAGAATGTCACCCAATCCCTGTTTATGATCAATCAAAAATGGTTTTGCTTCAAGGGAGCGGGCATTAAGTTCATTTGAAGTGAAAACCCATAGAATGGTGCCACTCTTCAAATCAAGCAGCCGTTCATGAACGGATTGAGGTTGGCTTTCGGGGCTGATTGTTGAGGGATGATCCTTGGTGGAGATTAGGGGGAATGTTGCACGGAGAAGGAGGAGCAAAAGTAGTACACGAAACATGTGCAGTGGAGTGTTTATCATGCTAGAACTGAGGCCTGCAACTTGACCTGTCCCTATTTGGAGGAAGTGGGCATCTCGCTCGGCAGTTGCTCTTCTTTTGCTTCGTTGAAATAATCCTTTTCTTTTTCTTTTTTGGGTTTCTTAAAGAGAAATTTGTCGATATTCCCCCCATCTCTTCGTAACTTTATAAAACTCAACGTTTCTCGAACGCCTTATCTATTCGTTGTTGGTCCAAAATACCTTATTTATTTATTTTATACTGATACGTCTCCGAATGGATGCATTCCCCGAGGAACCTCCTTTGGAACCTCCAAAGAAGAAGCGCAAAACTACGACCTGTTCATGCTGCGGCGAGCCGAAGGTCCGCGGGCATTCCAAGGTTTGCCTCCACACCAATCGCTCGTGCACAACGTGTCGTAAAGAGTCAGAGGCTGACAGCCGCCGCACCGTGCTGATTGAGGCCTTGCGTGGTGAAGGTTGCGATCTGCGCAGTGACAGCAAGCTTTGCAAGACATTCATTGCTGGGGAAATTTCGAAAACGAGGTTTTCATCCGCTCAGGAGGTTGCTCGGCGGATGGCGGAGGTGCGCTATCTGCGGGGAGGATATTGCGAGGATTACAACAAGGTTGTGGAGGAAACTGATTCAGAAGTGGAGAGATTTGTCGAGCGTTTAGCTGCCGATTGTGCCGAACCACCCGATTGGGACGGATACTACCGAGGAATCTATGGAGATGCATGGCGCGAAGTGGCCGGAAACGGGTTTTACTGTAGCAGTGATTTTGAGGATGACTTGGTTGAAAATTGGAAAACATTTCCGCAATCATGGCCGTGGAACGCTTAGTGCTCGTACCAGTTTTAGCTTTTGATTGTGTTAGTGTTGTAGTTGTCTTATCTGTTAATATTTTAGGTCACGACAAGTTTTAGCACACGAATTTAAACATTTATATCCTTCGGATTCCCCAGGACCAGGACAGCCCATGACAGTGTGTTCGTCCGACGACCCTCGCTCCCGACCACAGTCAGCGAGCAGCGGTTTGTACTACCGAAGTGACTGGCGATTCTCTGCTGACGCTTTCAGCCGTTCCTATTTCGGAAAAGAGAACATCGCAAAAAAAATAAACTATAACTCAAAAACAAAACAGTGTGTTCATCTTTTATGTTGCTGCAACCTGCAACTATTTTTGTTCTCCTCTCACTCTCCACCCTCCCTCAAGAATACTCTGACGGCATGATGATACTATCCCAGCCTCTCTCCCCTGTCCTGGGCGTCTCAGTCATGTACATCAGCGCAGTCATTGGCATCATATCCCAGTAAAATTTGAGCGTAACGTTTGCACCGCGGAGCTCATTCTTAATGTCTTGGAGAGGGTAAATGTTCTGCTGATTTGTCAAATCGATGACAAAGGGGTTGGTGTCCAAAAGTTGTCGTTCCGAGTTGGCATCTTTCTTCTTCTTCTTCCTTCTTTTTCTCTTCTTTCCGTCGCCTTTAGCAGCGTCGACGACTACAGAGGCCGCATCAGCCGTTGCGACAGCACCAACTCCAGGCAAGCTCATGGCCTGAGCTCCTCCAAAGTAGCCCTTGGCGTTGCCATACGTGCCCCCCGTGTTTTCGTTAGGGACGCCAAGTGTGTCGAGGAAATCGTCGATCATGCTTATTCCCGTGCGTAGCGGGACAGCAGCAGAGCCCAACCCGCCGTCCTGAAGAAGCAAAGGGAAAGGCAAGGATTAGGTTTGCTGACATCAAAATGACGGACATAAATACGAAATGAAACGAAACGAAACGAAAAGACCTAGACAAAAACTCAAAGAATTGAGAAACCGACACACACTCACCCTCGCCTCCACGATCCGGTCCCACAAAACAACCTGATTCACAGGGTATTTCCCCTTCACCTTTACTGCCCCCTCCTTCAAATTGGATCGGGGATTCCCTTCGTACTCCGCCACCACCATGCAGAAAATCTGCTTGGCGTTCCAGTGAAAGGCGGGAGTAAGGTCCGCCTTGAAGTCAAATGTAAGGTGGGCTTTGTCAACTCCACCATTGGAACGGATTGAGGTGATGGTGTTGAATTTTAGCTCGTGGTTAATGGGCACACCGCTTCCCTTCGGGTCGTACGCTCCATAGGTACTCGCGGCTGTCAATAGAGCTAGGACTAGCAGGACAGTGAACGAAAAGAACACAACTGCGTTTAATCTCACCCAGACAGTGTGCATCTTGGGGGTCGAATCACGGGTCAAAACTGTGGCTCCAAGGGGATTTCTGGAGGAGTAAGTGCAGGAAAGCGATGACTGGGATGATGCTGTCATATGGAAGTATGGATCGGGGCAATTGCGGGGATGATTAGGTGAGAAAAGGATGTTGTGTGAGGACTTGGAACGTGGGGAGGCCACCGTTTATCCCTTCATTGTTCAGCCATCAACTCACTCTTTATTGCCCTTTAAACGTCGATATTCGGAAGTGTACATTGAAATTTTCTCGAAAAATGAAATTATTCGTCTTTTTATGGTCAGTTGTGTCGTTAACTACCGTCGAGGTCTCGGGCTTCACACTTCAAGTTTCACCTCCCACATCCTTTCTCCTCCATGGTACAGGTGACGCTCCGAGCGGAGCCCCTGGCGATACCGTCAGAGACGTTTCCGCAAATTCTGAGCCCTCCAATGATACTCCGCAAAAGAAAAAGATTGTCATAAAAAAAAGAGAGAAGAAGGGGACGGAAATGATCAGTGAGCGCAAGGTCCTTACAGATGTGGAGTTTTACAAGCAGCAAGAGGAGGAAAAAGCAGCGGCGGCGGCGGCCGAGGGGGGAACTGGGGGGGCGGATGTTGCTGCTGTAGTCAAGCCGATGGATACAGTGCAATTCAGCATTTTAAGTACTTTTCGGGCCAATGCTGGGGTGAGTTCAGTTCGTTCAGTTCGTTCAGTTCGTTCAGTTCGTTCAGTCAGTTCAGTTCAGTTCAGTTCAGCCAGTTCAGTTCAGTTCAGCCAGCGGCTTTCCTTTCTTATGGCGAGTGCACGCAAGTTAACCCATTTTTATCGTTTCTACCTCTATGGCAGGTTATTGTGAACTTGAAGTGCAACAACAAGGGGAAAGAGACAGAGCACACCATAATTGTGGGAGATGGGTGGGGAGACAACATCTACGATCAGAAGTTGATTGAGGGTGAGGAGGCGAAGCTTTTGGTTGGAGCGGGTGATAGCGTTGATGGTGCTGATGAGGCTGATAGCGCTGATGATGATGAGACAGAGGGATTCGATAGCATAGTTGAGGAGAGGATTGAGAGGGCAAAGAACATTTCTAAGCTCACTCTGCATTTCATGCTGGAGAAGGGGAGAAATATTGATAAAACGAAAGGTGCGTGAAAAAAAAAAAAGGAAACCGGCAGGAGATGATTGGGGGAGTTTTGCATCAGACAAATGCTGCGATAGAAGGTGGAACACACTTTTTCGCTTGCTGTTTTTGTTTTGTGTGATGAACGAACAAAACGGAAATTTGGCTAACTCGACCGAATAAAACGACGTGACACGCAGGAATGATCGACGCTTCCGTCTTCCCGATAAATTATTTCAGCGCGAGGCAGGTCACGTACTTTCATGATGACGCAGAGGAGGTCCTCAGGCAATATGTGAGAGATAAATTGGTGGTTTGACAGCCCCTTAATATTTTAGGTGAAGTAGTTTTAAAACCAAAAGAAAAGGCCGTCTTTTTGAAGAAAAGAACAAACGGGTACATGGTATCGATGGCATCAAACAGTCGAAAGCTCTTTTACATCGTGCATTTCTTATTATTTTTTCCTCTTCGTCCTTCATCAGTCATCATTTTCATCTCGTCATACGTTGTCATTGAAGGTGCTGGGGAGCAACATCGGGCCCCCTCCCTTAATTGCGATCCAGTAGTAGTAAAAGAAGTCTGCCATCAATGCAAGCTGGACAATCTGAGCCAAGCAAGCGGTAATCCCTGGCGCTCGAGAGCCGCTGACAGACACAAGCTCGTGGTAGCTGAAGAGCCAGAAAACGAGCTCTAGGAGCCTTCCTAAGCCCAACGCCGAAACATAGTGCGAGTTCATGATTTCTACCTCCGAAGATTTCTCCTTCTGGAACATGAAGAGCTGGGGTACGATGGCAACGCTCTCCAGGTACATGGCAAACACCCACGCAAAGTCGGAAAGGAAATCACTGTTGAGATTGGGCTTGACAAAAAGTGCCAAAAGAAACATGGGCGCGATGAGGAAAACGGTCCCGAACTCGCTCTTGACATGAGGGGGGTGGGCACCAAATTTATCTAAAGACTCTTGGTAGGAGGACTTCAGCCGGAACTGGATGCCGTACCAAGCCAGCAGGGATGCCAAGAAGCTGCAGATCTCAATAACGTGATAAACCCAGTCCCCAGACTTGTCATATGGTAGGTAACCATCGTGTTTGAGAATTGATGTGAGTCGAAAGAAGAAAACTATTGTGTAGAGCTGGATCGACTTCAAGCTTATTCCTTCCGCACTGGAAAGGCCGTACATTTTCACGTTCAAAATTGCTAGCCCAAAAAGTCTCCCCAAACTAGCAGCCGTCATGATGAATGAAAAATCACCTCCCGAGAAGCAAAGATATATAAAGATCGTCAAAGCCATATAGCCTCCCCATAATCCCATATTGAAGCTGTGCGAGGCGGTGGTTTTTTTCATGGAGGCAGAAGAAGTTGAGGAATCACTCTTTTTGTCTGTGTAGAGACCTGTGGGGGAATCAAGAGGGATAGCTGACATCGGTTGTCCCCCCCCGTAAACTGGTCCCGACCCTGCTCCCGGATGAGAATATCCAACTGCGCCCCCCTGCTGGTACACTGGCTGCTGCGGAAACCCACCGGGTGGCTGAAAACCAGGCTGTCCTTGTCCTTGTCCCCCTGGAGTCGACCGATGCTGCATTGCTTTCCACCGTATGTGAGGGTTTTAAAATGTGCTCTGATTGTCAAAATATTGTGCAGCTCGTTGATTCCAGTAAATATCGATGCTCTAAGTCAGCTGAGAGGTTGGAAATTAATTTCATGTAAAATTAGGATGATGAAATCAAAAAAATTCAATTTAAACACAGAATCGCGAAGCTCTTGTGGTTTTGTGATGTACAACACTCCCACTGTGACCACTCCATCTGTTCCGGCTCCCTCAAGCTTCAATTCGAACGACAGTATCCCAACACCTGAGCTCCCAAATCTTTCACAATCAAATCTTCTCCCGCCCACAGCTGAGAGGCAGCCCAGCAATAACAGTCGCATTGGGAGCCACGGTCACAGCCGGCATCTTCGTTTTGGCGGAAATAGTTTCACGTCTACGAACAGCTGGCTGGAGAAGGGTCAGACAGAGGAGGAGAAGAAACAGTTTGTGAAGGAAACGCTTGACAGCCTCCGTAAAATTGATTTAGAGGACGACTGCTGGGTTTACTACTAGTCGCCGTTACGGTCGCCGTTACGATAGTGTGCAATGGGGAAGAAGTCGAAACGACGAGTGAGGAGCGGGGATGGGGGTGGGGGTAAATTGGCGTCGTCAGCATCAACAGGGGCCAAGAAGGCGCCAGCGGAAGCAACAGAAGCAACAACCAATACGACAATTGCCACATTTGATGACTTACTTCGTGCCCAGCCACAGCTGGAGCTGACCCCCCTGACACTGAAGAATTTGAGCAGCGAGGGGCTGTTTAAAATCGCGCGAAAAGTCGAGGGGGCCCTCAGTGGCGGGGGCGGGGGCGTTGGTCAGACTGACCAGGATTTGCGTTATTGGTTTTTGAGCTTGTTGATGAAATACGCAAGTTTAGACAAGAGGGAGTGGTGGTTCATTTTTGATGATGTGTTGAAGTTTATCGCGTCGTGTCTGCGACCTCCTCCGTCTCCGTCTGATCCTGTTGTCGTTGTAGATCCAGACAAGAACGACGGAAGGGTTGTCGTTATCGACAACTTCCTCCTCAACAGTCAGGTTTCTTCCCTCTCCGCCGCCGTCAAGGAGAAGTACCAGCACCCCAAAGACGAGCATGCAGCGTTCAGAATCGGGGCCCTGCAAGACGGCCGTGACGGCAGTAACACATCGACCTATGAGAGGGAAGAGATTCGCGGCGATTACATCGGTTGGTTCGAAGGGAATGAGGAAGAGGGCTGGGACCCTGAGACGCTCCCGCGGTACATGCTCAAGGTGAACACTCTGATAAGCGAGCTCAAGCGCTTTCTCGACGGCCCCACGGAGCTCCCTCGCGTGGAGAGCCGTAGTAGAGCTATGATTACCTGCTATCCAGGCAACGGCGCCCGCTACACAAAGCACGTGGACAATGGGGGGGCAGTGGGGAACGGACGCAGGCTCACTGCTCTCTTTTACCTCAACATGGAGTGGGGGGAGGGAGATGGCGGGGAACTCGGTGTCTATCGCCGAGGGGGAGCAGAACTCATGAAAGAAATTCAGCCCATTGCCAATCGGTTGGTTTTATTTTGGTCCGACGTCAGGGTGCCTCACGAAGTCCTGCCCAGCAACAAGGAGCGGTACACCATCACCATCTGGTTCTTCGACAATGAAGAGTGGGCTCACGCCAAATCGATTGGCTTGATCCCCGAAAAGACCGACCTACCACCCGACGATGGCATCAGTAATTCAATGGTTGAAGTTCAACTTCAAGAAAAAAAAGAAAACAATCTGACTGCAAAAACCTTTGAACCTCCCACATTTGTCCCGGCAACCGCCCCGGACTCCGCCCGAGAGCCCAGCGGTAATGACCTGGTTGGAATTACTTCCACAAACGAGCCGTTCTGCGAACCAAGGGTCGTGCCCACGTTGCACACACAGGGGGTAATGACTCCCACAGTCACCCACGACGCCATCGCCAAAGCCTACAAGGTCACAATCCAGATGCCTGCCCTCGCAAACATGGACGACACTGAGCTTGACGTCAAGGAAGATAGGGAGCTTGTTGTCACCAGCCCCTTGTTCGTTAACAGTCCCCTGTCGATCGTTTTGGAATCAAAAGTTGATGACGAAAATGTCAAAGCAAAATTCTCCAAGAAAAAGCAATTACTCACAATTTCCTTGAAAGAAGTGGGATAAAACGATGCCGATGAGAATTTAGTTAGTGTACAAGATGCAGTGTAGAGCGATATTTTACAGATAAAAACCAATTTTCATTAAACGTCCCTCCGTCCCTCTCAACCAAAAGAAAAAGTTCTTTTGAAAAAATTTCGAATTGCGGAAGAATTGCGATTGATTTGGGGAAAATAAAATGGCAGACGTCATAACGATGATGACAGATAAGCTCTCTAGTCTTAGGACATTTCTCGGTACGAACCTTGGTACTTTTTTGCTCCTTCCTTCTTTTCTGGCGTGCCTTTGGCCATGGTGTGTTAGAGGTGTTTTGGGGTCTTAAGATGCTCGCAGGACCCCTCCCGGTGTATATGTGTCTGAGTTGCCCTAAAATGCTGGCTGAAACTGCACGGATCGATTCTGTTACCCCCCTCACCCCATGCCCAGGGCGACCTCTCTTGATTGCGGTCTTTGTCAAGACTACTGTTTCCCGCTAGTTCGCGAGTTCCCTGTTTTGCAAATCCCCCGGTCGCAGTCTTGCGTCGTCACACAGCCTATTTCTCACACTCTTTGTATCGCGCATTTTCATCATCAAACCCCAATCCCCCTATCTGCAGAGGACACCTCCCCAGTTTTCCATTCATTGGAGACAAAGCTGAATCTTCGGAAGGAATTGATCGTCGTCGGCGGCTTCGCTTTCTCACTGCTTCTTCTCCTCTTCGGTTTTGGGGCGAGCTCGCTTTGTTCTATGGCAGGGTTCTTTTACCCTGCTTGGAAATCCTTTGAAGCCATTGAGACCAAGAGGAAAGACGACGACACCCAATGGCTCATTTACTGGGTGGTTTACAGCTTCTTCTCCATCATTGAGATTTTCATTGACACCCTTCTCTACTGGATTCCGTTCTACTATGTTTTCAAGTTTGCCTTCCTCCTTTGGCTTATGTCACCCCAAACCAAGGGAGCCGTGACCATTTACCACCACTTTCTCAAGGACTTTCTCAAGAAGAATGAAAGCAAAATCGACGAAGCAATCAACAAAGCCAAGCGCAGTGCGAGCGGTGCCGCGGAAACCATCAGCAGCGGAGCCAGTGCAGGGGCAGCTGCCGCGGGCAAAGTCTTTGGAAATAAGGAGGATTGAGAAGGAGATGGCATTTGAATATACACTGCACGATTTTATTCTGCAAACCACCACCCTGATTGTGTTGTATTAAAAGGTGAAACTTGTTGGCTTCGTTTAGATTTATTTTAGATTATTTTTATAGAGTGTTGAACGTTTTATTGAAAGTTGTGCGGGTTTATTTCGAAAAAAAAAATCCCTGCTTTGAGCTGCTTCTGACAAACCATTTTTCAAATAGTGAGTTTTATTTTTAGTTGAGTGCGTGGTGTACTATTAGTTAGGAATAGATAGATCATTTCTTTCGTTCTGGGTTGCTTTTCGACAATAAAAAATCATAGTGGAATTGGTTTTAAATGGCTCGAGGTTGTTGGGTTTTCGATTCCAAGCTGACGGTATTAGTGTAAATTATTTAAGTCGTTCGTACGTGTTAGGTTTGCGTTAATGTGGGTCCATA
>ERZ651776.4315-NODE-4315-length-13235-cov-5.589679_pt1 | contig 13235 bp, 10 predicted proteins | sample MGYA00514761_ERZ651776 | MGnify/ENA metagenome assembly ERZ651776 | reverse complement strand
ACCATTGAATGCCGTGATATCAGGGTAGATGATGTTGGCGTCGTCCACCATCGCACCGGCGTCGCCGATGGAAATGGTGACCGATTGGCCCTCCGCTGTCGGCAATGTCATGCCGTCTTCCAAGTCGCTCGCCATGTAAACTCCGGGGACGATGTGGTATGCCAACGCCGGAACCATATCGTAGAATGCGAGCATGTCGAACTGGCTTAAGTTCATCAATTCCATCAAGTCATTAACGGCTGCATCGGTCGGAACGAAAACGGTGTATCCTTCATTGCCCGAGAGGTCAACACCGCCCACCCAGCCGGTGTTACCTGGCTGTCCATTGATGTAATTCGCACTGTAATATGTGGTGAACGCCCAGCAGGACTGCCAAGCGGCAAGGTTTTCCAATCCGCCACCTCCAGTGAAATCAGCCATCACATCCGCTAGCGTCTCGGCATCCACCACGATCGTCCCGGTCATGCCCAATTCAGGCTGTACCCCAATGGAAGAAGTGAACGTATAGACACCCGGCACGTCGAAAGTGACCGTGCCCATGCAGACGCCGTCGATGTTGCCTTCGGTTTCTTCCAAGAAAAAGGAAACCGGGTTGCTCTCCTCCGTACCGTCAACATTGTGCGTGCCTTCCGCGTTTACGAAGGCGACGGTTTGGCCCACAGAAATGGTGAATTCGTTAGGCGTGAATATGAAATCGGTGAGGTAGACGGTGGTGTCAGCCTCGCACTGGGCATGGGTATTTATGAATCCCATGCTCATGAAAATGGCGAGGGTGGATTGAATGAGCCTATTCATGTTCGTTTTCAGTTTATTACCACCGCTGCAATGCTTTAGTGACAGCTGGAAGTTCTTGTTCGTAAGTGATTGGTATAAAGAACAACAGGGAGGGTATAAAAGTTCAGTCAACGGAGACAGGTGTGAGGAGATTAAGAAGCGAGGATGAAAAGGTCCTGAAGGTCAGTTCGTCCTCCCTTCTAGCGTTTTATGATGCACCGTTGCTCTACCGAGCCGTCATCGTATAGGTAGAGCAGTAATTGGTTTGGGGTGGGATCGACTTGTCGTCCCCAGAAATCAATGACGCGTGTGAGCTTTTTGCCTTGGGTAGAGAAGGCATCGAGGTTGGCAGCGGGTTCGCACGCCTTGATGAGGTAAACGAGGGATTCATCGACATCCGAGGCGGTGCCGAGCATGAGGTAGCACCCGTCAGGAGTTTGTGTCGCGGCATGCCCAGTTTCATCTTCTCCCTCGGTATTTTCGAAGGATTGAGTCCATTGCTCCAATCCGCTTTCCGTTGTTTTGATCATGAGCATATCGCCATCTCCTGAATCTCCAGGAAGGTGATCTTCTGTGCCGCCGATGATGTACCCTCCATCTGTGGTTTGTTGAACGCAACGCCCAATCTCCTGCGCATCCGAAGTGCCAAACGTTTGGCTCCATTCCTCGTCCCCATTTCCGTTGGTTTTGATGAGGTACACATCGCGGTCAACTTCATCGGATGCCGTTCTGAACCCAGCGAGGATGAATCCACCATCGGTGACGGTCTGTACCGAATAGGCCACATCGAAATCATCACCTCCATACGTCTGACTCCAAAGTTCCTGGCCTGCGCCATCTGTTTTGAGGAGGTACGCATCGGAGCTGGTGTTGTTTTGGATTTTTCTGCCTGGACCGATCCGGCCCGTCACGATAAACCCGCCGTCATCGGTCTGTTCGAGTCCATAACCGATAGCTGTCATATCCTCGGCCCCAAAGCTGTTGGCCCATTCTTCATTGCCGTTGCCGTCTGTCTTGAGAAGGTACAATTCCTTGAAGTGCCCTTCAACATCCCATTCACCCAAAACGGTATACCCTGCCACGGCATAGCCACCATCAGAGGTTGGGCATACGGACCAGCCCACGTCATTCAATGAACCTCCCAAAGTTTGCCCCCACTCAATCACCCCATTGGGATAGGTTTTGATGAGAAGGATGTCCCATCCGCCATCTTCGCCGTCCTCACCTTCGAGGTGCGTTCTGCCGGCAATAATGAATCCGCCGTCATCGGTTTGCTTCACAGCGGCGCCGTAGTCCTCCGATTCTGGGCTTCCAAATGTTTGGCTCCATTCTTCTGTTCCGTTTGCGTCGATTTTGATGAGCAAAACATTGGAATCATCGCCAGCTGAAGAGCGTGTGTGGCCGAGCAATACGAAACCACCATCAACCGTCTGCTCCAACGCATGACCGGCATTCGTCATGCCTGTTCCGTAGGTCTGTTCCCAATCTTGATCTTGCGCGTAAGAAGAAACACTAATCAAACAAGATAAAGCAGTAATTATAAATCTCATGCTGATGATTGTAGATGGACAATTTACATCAGACTTACAAGTTGTTTATGGAGCGCTGCAGCTCTCGTTCCTTCATTAGCAATCATTTCGAGAAGACTTCATGATGCAGGAAAAAGTGGTTGGATGGGACTCCTGCTTATTTTACCAATTGTCGGTTGGATTTGGGTGGTCATCTTGTTGTTTCTTCCCTCAGATTTGAAGCAGAAAGCTTGAATCTGCTCAATTGAAAAAGTCTTCCTCGTCAATTCTTGATTGGTCCAAGTTACCGTAGACCGTCTCTTGCATGGTTATGACGTAGCCACCGTACTCATTGGGTTTGAATTCCATGTAGGAGTTGTCCTTTTCAAACATGCGCTTTCCGGTTACAGGATCCGTCCACATGTACTTACAAACGTAGCTGCCAACGGGAATGTACTTGAACTGGTAATCGTCCATGCTCAAAATGTAAGCGTGCTGAATGGTTTTGCCCGTTCTCACGTTCTCAATAGCCACAATAATGTCCCCTGAACTGTTTTCAATCTTCACGTAGGTGTCCTGATCGTAATCCTTGGTCTCTGCGGGGAATTTGCTAGAGAACACACGTTGTCCCGTGTAGTATTGTGAGAAAGCCGTCGATTGGCTTGCACACAACATGAGAATAATCAGGCAAACATTGAAGCTAATGCGTTTCATGCCATTTGTGATTTTACAAGGGCCATTTTCATAGTTATTTCTTTACAACAATACTCAAAAATGATAGTATCCTTTGTGCACCGTCTTATTCGATACCGTATTCCTTCAAGAATTTCTTATCGCATTCCTTACGCATTAGATTGACAATTGTAGTGGCGTATTCTTCGTTATACTCTTCGCCGTCTGCTAGCATGATTAAACCCGTCAGGCTGTTCAGGCATCCTTCCTCTGTCTGGTAGATGGCCATTTGGCACAATCCCATTCGAATGTAGTCCTCATAGGATGCTGTGCGGTCACTCTCCAAGAAGTACCCCAAGTCTTCTGCAGCTTCAGCGTAATTTCCCATGTTCCAATGGACCTCTGACCGCAAGTGATGGTACTCCGGTGAGTCGGGAGCGGATCGAAGGGCATTGTTGACATATTGTAAATCCAATTCATCATTGTCTTCAGGATTCAACACATATAAGTTTATCCAAGGTGAATCGTAAAGTGGAGAAGTGTTCACGGCTTCCATGAAATAATCATAGGCAGTTCCGTCATTGCCGTACAAGGAAGAAATTACCCCAGCTAAATTCATTTCGAATGCCGAGAGCTCTCTTCCAGATAATCGATAATCCAAGTGCGCAAATTGAAACTCTACGCCCATCGATTCAATGTCTTCCTTGGTCAAAAGCAATTGCCAAAGTGTTTCAAGCTCATTGATGTCTCGGTATGTATTCAGTTTGACTCCACGAGACGCAGCTGTCACCGGAATGCTGCTGAATGACCAATCTCCACCGGACATTCCTTCGGTCAAGTCATACGTCCGATTCCGTTTAATCGGAGGAAATACCAATTCGAAAAACGCCGTTTCTCCTAACATCAGATAAGTTGGATCGGTGGGGCTGGTGCCAATGTTGGTGGACAAGATTCTGTGCTTTTCGCCAGTTTCAGTATCGATGAGATGAAAACACTGTTCTGGATCATCAACGTCTGTGAAAATGAAAGCTCCATCCCCGTATAGCAACGAAGTATTCGAAAACGACATGTGAACGGTGGTCTTCTCAGCTGTACATTCAATGCTGTGGAGCATTAAATTTGGAGCTTCGGCTGAACGTTGGTGATAGACATAGTGATCCGAATGAAGACCGGTCAGGGCAGATTTGGGGAAATCAATTGACATTTCATTCTGAAACTCAATGGGCATGAAGAAATTTAAATTCTGACCCGAATCGTCAGATGCGGTGACGACGGCACAAACTTCTCCATTCATGCTGAGCACCGGGCTTCCACTGCTTCCGCTTGAAATCGAAGCCTCCGATTGATAATACGCAATGCCGTCTTCTTCGTAATAGGCACTAATTAATCCGCGGCTTACAAAATTCATATAGCCTTCTGGACATCCAATCACAAAGACATCTGACCCTTTGGCCATTTGGCCTACATTCAAGGGCAACACGGTAAGCCTTTTCTCAGAAGGGATTTCCACCTGAAACTCCGCCAAATCGTAATCGACAGAAGCACGAAAAATCGCCGTGATATCGAACACTTCTTTCTCCTGATTCATCGCCACAGCATAGGTGCAATCTTCAAGCACATGCCAGTTCGTCAATGCCCGGCCGTCTCCTCCCACAAAAAATCCCGTTCCGGTTCCCAATGGTAAACCAGCAGCATCGTAAGTCATGATTTTAAAAACCGCTGGATCTGCAGCTTCAACAAGCTTCGTTATACTTTGAGCAGATGCGAGGCAGCTTATGCTCAATAGGCTCAATAGGTAGAGTACTTTTTTCATTGAATTTTCGACTTACAGTTCAATTATAAAGGAAATTTAGCATCTATAAAGGAAATATAGCATCGGAAACCACGAAACCAACCGGAGCCCCGGAAAAATCAATCACAAACTACTCACTGTATGTGATTTAAGATTTCCCGTAAGAACACATGAAGGCGTGATGCAGAGAAACCCGCGATAGGGATTAATTAAAAAATCGCTACAACTTTCACTAATGTATAGCATCGGTGATTCACCGCCGATTTGTTCTAAAGCCACCGGGCGGTTTGGTCTTGTGATTTCCACTCAGGGTAAGTTATTGTGCTTAGTTTTGAGGAAACCCATAACGATGTCTACACAGAATCAAGAAGCAATCCACGAGGATTTTACCCGATTAGAAGAATGGGAGGAGAAGCACCTCTTAGCCGAAATTGCCCGAAGCAGTCGCAGAACTTCTAAGAATATGGCCTTCTTCTTTTGGTGCTCTGTCATCAGCACTGTTTGCTGGCTGGTGTATCTAAAAAGCATCTAGCGTGCTCTGATTACAAATCCGCGGTGCAATGAGGACACTTGCTAGTTAAATGGCTCGGCAGCTTCTTCATGCAATTCGGACAAGTTTTTGCCATCCGGAATGCACGGCCTACGGAACGTTCCATATCATAATCCTCATCCGTGAATCGCAACAGTGACCACCAAACAAAGGCAAAGCCAATTAGATACCATTGATAATTCATCAAGTCGGTGCCATCATCGTCGTACATGATTGTATCCAATCCGTAGCAAATGCCGATGAAAATAACCATAATGACCAGGCCAAGTGGGTCGAAAAGTCGATCAGGTTCTTGGACAGCAACCTGAATTGGTTTCATCAGCAGATTCAAGACAATTATCCAGTACAAAATTTGCCATACGCTTATGGATGACCACCAGTCTAAAATCGTGAGAAGCATACTACCTTTTTGGAGTTCAAGATAGGTCTGATTGCTTGAAAGGATTTGAGAAGGGAGGCAATGAATGCGAATCAACCCGCTCATCTTCTACCGATGCGGAGATTTTTAGTCTTAAACCATTTGCTGGGGTGAAGTTCACCCCTATACGTGAGCAGCAAAACTCCTTTGAGCCTTATTTTTGGAATATGAAAGCAGAAATCTCAAGCACGGTGAAGCACCACGTATACCTCCTAATGGCTTGTACGATGGGTGTCACCCAGTTGTCAGAAGCACAAGTGCCTTGTGATATGTTAGGGATGATCATGAATGTAGGATCTCAAGAAACGGCTATCAATATTTACCATTCAGGTCAGTACTTGACTCATCCCCAAGAACACAATGTTTTTGTTTGGGAGTTTAGTGACCAGCAAGGAAATTTATTGCATCAAGACACGATAGTGAATGATGCGTTTTGCAGTTTTGGACACAGTTGGTCCTTGACGGATACCGTGAATGTTACGGTCACTCTCGTCAATGATGAGGCTGTTTTGGTAGACTCGGGAAATTCAATCAATTGTTTGTTTGAAGACCAGATATATTGGGAAACAGGTGAGCCTACTCCTTGGGGGAGTTGGACATTTATTCATAACAACCCCGGTACTGATCTGAATACTTCAACAGGCATTGGTCATGTTGCCTTGGACCAAAAAAAACTAATTAAAATACTAGATGCTCTTGGAAGAGAAGTAGAACGCGCTACCAATCAAATCCTCTTCTACATCTATGATGATGGTTCAGTCGAGAAGCGATTCATTGTTGAGTAAGTTTTTTCGAAAAAAGCGGTTCGGTTGACGGTTATAAACGGTGAACGAATTGTGGAGTGTTCGTGTATTGAGGAGGTTGCGATTCGGAGAGATATTCACGCTAAATTGTGATGAACAACTCAATGGATGCCAGTTTTTAGCAAACAGGACAGGTTAGATTGGCGGCCATAAACACTTAATTTTTTCTTCATGAATCCTTTAATTATCGTAGCTGCCATTCCAACGGCATTGGCGTTGTTCGGTGTGATCCGTCGCAATCGCATGTTGTTCTTGTTGGGATATTTCATCTATGCGTTGATTGTGATCCCCAATGAGTTGATGACCTTTATGGCCAATGGCGAGATGGCTCATCTGGGCTATGCCTTTTTATGGACTCTTCAGGCCATTTTGGCTTTCCCAAACCGTTTGAATTTTGACGGGACCAAAGTTTTTAAATCCTTCGGAATTAAAGTGTTTCTATCCTTGAGTGCCGTCAATGTTTTTGGTGTCCTCTTGATCCAAGGGATGCCAGCAAGTTTGGAGTTGACAGAGACCACGAAGATCATCGTAGAAATCTATCACGGTATTTTAGCTCTGTTGCCATTGGTCGGAGTCTTCTTGATGACAACGGATCGTATTCCGGTCGGTTCGAACGATTGATTGCAGAACTACTCGATAATGGCAGCGATTCAGTTGCCCTGAAATCCTCGCATCTTCGACCGATGCGGGGATTTTGCGTTGTAACCTTTGCTTGGGATGTGAACGGCAAACTCAACCGGTTATTCTAAAAAACCGAATCGGTTTCCTTCGTGCAATGCAAAACAAACGCGACGATCGATCCGTCCGCTGCATCAAGTCCGAGGAATTTCATTGCCCTATCTTGTTCCAAATTCCAGTCAGCATGCAATACACGGTCCATTTCTTAGCCCTGACGCTTGGGCTCCTGGCAGCAACAACCGGGATGGCGCAATTGGACGTGGTCCATTGGGTCCCGCCATTGCACAGCCGGGACAACGGACAAATCAACGATCACTACCTCTACCTCTCCACACCGGAGACCGTTCCGGTCACGGTCAATCTGTATGACGGCAGCGGTGCCACATTTGGGGATTCGCCGTACACCATCCAGAACGGACAACCGATTGCCATCGAAATCGGAAACGGACAGACAAACGGCAGCAAACTCATGGTCGCCCAAGGCGAATTGAATGAAACACTGACGAATCGCGGTCTAAAGGTCGAGGCCAGTGCTCCTATATTTTGCAACGCTCGATACCGAAGTTCTTGGCAGGCTGAGGCTCTTACATCCAAAGGTTCAAAGGCACAAGGCCAAACATTCCGACTGGGAGGAATGCCCATAACCTACCAAGGGGGCATTCGCTCGTTCGTTTTTGGCATTATGGCCACGGAAGACAATGTCCAAGTACAAATTTCAGAGTACGACGATGGCGTGGTATTTGCGGGCACGCCTGCGGTCAACGATGACTTCCTCGCCTTTACGCTGAACGAAGGCGAATGCCGAGTCTACTCCGCTTATGCCAATTCCGAGGCCAACCTCGCAGGCGTGCTCGGAGCATTGATCCAATCCAGCGGCAACGTTGTCATCAATGTGGGCAACTGGTGCGGCTCTGTAGGAACAACATCTTCCAATCAAGACATCGGTGCCGATCAAATTGTTCCCGTTCAATTTCTCGGCACAGACCACATTCTCGTTGAAGGAGTGGGTGATCCGAGCCAAGAGCGAGGTTTCGTCGTTGCCCATGAGGCCAATACGGATGTTTACCTCAACGGCTCAGTAACCCCTGCCACCACCTTGCAACCGGGAGAATGGTATATGGCTCCAAATAGTGAATACACAGGCGCTCCGCACAGCAACTGCGTCATTCAAACGTCCAAGCCTGCATACGTCTATCAATTCCTCGGCGGCAGTTCCAGTCAGTCCACGGTTGGTATGAATTTCATTCCGCCGATTTCGTGCGGCATGCCAAATGAAGTGGACGAAATTCCAAGCATTCAAAGCATTGGCAGTACCTCATATACAGGTGGCGTATTCGCCATCACCGAGGCTGGAGCTGACCTCACCATTAATGGAACGGCTCAAAATGGAGCGGTGGCGGTCGATGGCTACCCCGGATGGGAAACCTACCGCATTTTGAACTTGACCGGAGACATCACCGTTGAATCTACGGGCCCTGTTGCTGTGGGTCTTTTCGGATCGAGTTCCGATGCCGGTTGGTCGGGGTACTACTCGGGATTTTCACTCAATACCAATGCCGCCTTTGATGCGCCATCCACCGTTTGTTCGGGCGATGAGGCATTCATACAATTCGCAGGAGACACTCTGGGGGGCGGCGTGCTCAATTGGGATTTCGGCGGATTGGAGGCGACGCCTCTCGGAGACGACCTCTTCGAAGTCAGCACCGAAACTCCGGGTGACTTCACCGTTTACCTTGACGTGCAGGGTGACTTGTGCTCGGACACGACCACCCACGTGGTCACATTTTATCCACCTTATTCCGGGAACTCGGTGGCCAATGCCTGTGGCGAATACACATGGAACGGTATTGAATACAATGCTACCGGGGTTTACAATGATGTTTTGACCAGCGCTACGGGTTGTGATAGTTTGGTGGAGTTGACCTTGGACATCATGCCCATTCCCGATCCAATGATGTCCGATTATGCCGACGATACATTGGTGTATTGCCCAGCACCCGGATCACTCCTTTTCGGAGAGCAAGCGGATCCGCTGTATCAAATGCAGTGGATGTATTTTCCACCGGGAAGCTCCGATTCCACGTTTCTAAACGATCCAACCAATGCGGTGCCATACGTTGGTCCGGGTTTGTATCAAATCGACTACTTCACCGGGCCTCCGTGCAACTTCAGTGCTTCGGGCCTCATTGAAGTGGAAATTGAAGATTGCTCCATCGTCATTCCCAATGTGTTTTCTCCCAATGCGGACGGAAAAAACGACCGCTTTCGTGTGTCAGGTCTGCACAATATTGAGGGCGTTCGCATGCAAATCTTCAACCGATGGGGCAACCTGCTGTTCTCGGATTTGGATTTCGGGGGAAGCGCCGGTTGGGATCCTCGGGATGATGCCTCGGAAGGCACGTATTACTTCATCCTGAAAATTCCGGTCAGGACAGAAGAATTGACCATTACCACGGCCGAAGGGACCGAAATCTTAGAGGGCGGTACAGACGCTGAGTACTTTGGTCACTTCACTTTGGTCCGTTGATTCCTGCATCAGGTGCATGTTGATTCACCTTTTCCTCCAAGTGAGTGTTTCATCCTTGGACGTGACACGAAAAAACTCGCTGCCTCGGTCACAAATTCTCCTCGTCAGAGGTAACAACATAGTTAAGTAGAATCAATGAACAGAATTTCATTCTCATTAAGGTGGTTTTTACTGGTTGGTGCCACTTGGCTTGTGGGGTGTGAAAAGGAAACTTTTGACGTCACCGAGACCGAAATTGATTATCCCAGTCCTGAGGAGATTGCAGCCGTAGACTGTCCAAATTTGATGCTCAACGTGGGAGATGCCTGTGGAATCGGTGGTGAAGCAGGTATGGTTTCATCGGAGTGTGATTGCATCAATTCGGATTCGGCAGATTTGATTTCGATGGAACTCATCAATGACATGGCCACAGAGATTGTGGTTACTGTAGAAAGCGACCCTCCATTTTTGGCAGGCCCGACCTATGTTGTTGTTCCTCCTGCTGGTGCCAGCGTTTCGTATTACCTCCCGGAGGGAACAACAGCGTTTTCATTGGCTGCTTACTTCCCTTGTCTTGATATTGGAGTTGCTGAAGTCGTGGAGTTATATTCCAACGCCTCATCTGTAGCAGGTGTAACCGTAGAACTTCATGTGGATTGCCCGTGAAACAACATCGGTATCGGATTCAGCGATGGAGGCAATCACAGATGGGATGAGGGATGATGACCTTGTCGAGGTTGATCCATGCTTGTCCCTGGTTCAGGAATGTCTGGAAGGGCTACCTGCTGCTCAGCGTGCTCTGTTCAATCATTTGTTGCCAAGGCTGAAAAGTGCGGTCAGGAGGTATATCTGGTCGGAGACGGATGTGCAAGACATCTTGCAAGAAGCGTTCATTCGCATCTTTCGCAATCTGCATCAATTCGATGAAAGGAAGGGCAAGGTACAGACGTGGGCAACCAAAATCGCTGTGAATACAGCGATCACTCAAGGAAAGAGGGATTCCAAAAGAAAGTCCCCCTTTGATGTCAGTCACACATTGTCCGAAGAGCCGGAGGTCTTGCGACTGCTGGATGAAGAGGCGCTGCTGCAGCGTTTGAAGGCATTGCCAAAAGATCAATATGAAGTGCTTCTACTCTATGCTGTTGATGGGTATTCACATGACGAGATTGCAGTGCTGCTCGACATTAAGGCCGTAACCTCGAGAAAGCGGCTCTCGAGGGCGAAACAATGGATTGTTTCCAAATTTGATGTTGAAGGAAATGAAATGATCCTCAAAAAAAGTTCCGACTATGAAATGGATTGAAGATATATTGAGAGCCAAATTGGGAAGTTCCAATGCGGATGCGAACCCCTCAATGGATGAGGAACTCTGGAATAACATTCAGGCCGGATTGACTCAACCTGCCAACGAAAGCGGTTCTGCTCCTGGTAATTCGACGGGGTTGAACAGGACTGCTTTTGGCGTTGCTGCGTTGTTCGTTGTTGTCGGCATTGGCGTTGGCATGAATGTGGACTTTGAGAAGGGATCCGAGAAGAGATCCGTGAAGGAATCCGTGAAGGAATCGGAAGAGGTGTCAGAGTTCAATCAGTTGGTGGACAATGAAGGATTGGAGCTGGATGCAAAGTCGGAGTCGATTTCGGATGAATCCGTTTCGGCCGATCGTGTGTCAATGGATCGCGTGTTTGATTCACAGCCATCCTCCCCATCTGAACCGAAGACTGATTCCAATAAAAATGTGCAGCTTCAGGAGGATGTGGCAAATGTGGATGGTCAACCGAGGAGCTCGGCACCTTCCTTACCCTCGGATGTGCGACTCGCGGAGACGAAGAAGAGGTTGGACGAAATCGACGAAATCGACGAAATGGACGAAAATGCTGAAGAAACACTCCAGCCCGAGGTCGCGCTGGCAGAATTGACAGAACCCGATGGTCCCAGTGAGGGCAGGATGATCCCGCCGATGAGGCCTATAAAGCTTCGGTTTCCCAAAAACAATGAGCCTTTCGAAGCGGTGCTGAACGACTACGCCACTCAAGAAAGGTCGGTTTTGAGATACCTCGGCATTCGAGTATTCGGCGGCTTGACGTTGAGTGATTTTAAGTACACCACTGAAGACCTTGGAACGTTCAGTGATTATTTCCATGCGGGTTCAAGCGCAGGAGGGGGCGTTGCAGTGGATTTCAACTTCAAAAAACAGAAATGGTCGGTGGGATTGGGTTGGCTGGATTATGCACAGCGATTGGAGTTTGAGCAGACATGGCAAACGGAATTCGTAGATCCTGCTGGTCTTATTTCAATCGATGTGGATCCCATATCAGGGGATACATTGGCCGTAGAGACGGGTCCTGTGTTGGTAACGGCCTCCAATTATCGGCACTTTCGCAATTACAATCACGTCAATGCCTTGGTCATTCCATTCGAATGGCGCAAGGAATGGTTGATTGCACGGTGGACGCTGGGAGGTGGACTAGGAGGGCAACTGCTCATTCGCACTGGAGCACGCGGCCACTCATTCGCGGAAGAAGGTTCTGGGGATGCCGAACTTGTTGATGCGGTTGCGTTTGATGATTCCAACTTGCCGCACGCTCGGATCGCCTGGTCTCCCTCTGCACGGCTATTCGTGGGATTTCAATTCCAACCCGAATGGAGGTTGGACGCTTCGGTAGCCATGGGATTTCAGGCATTAGGCGGTGGCGGTGGCGAGCAACTGAATGGTCCGGGACTTAGGCAGTGGGATGGGCAACTTAGAACGCTGCAACTCGCTGCAGGTGTCACACGTTTCTTTGAACTTTCCCGAGTTTCATCTGTCGATTAGGATGACGTCTATACTGAATAACGTTCATTTCATACCTCAATCTGGTCGCATTTTGAATTGTCCGTCACGAAATACGGATGCGAGTGGTAACACAGGTCAACATAAAAATCCTAAAATGATTTCAAATCTTCTCAAAACAGGTGTGGCTATTTGCTTCGCTCTGATCCTAGGCCAAAGCGCCAACGCACAATGGGGCTACACCTTGCATGACGCCATGTCGAGCATCATGTACGCCACCGACTCAGTCCCTGAGCCATGCTGTTTCAACTCAGGATATATACTCCAAGGGTTCAACAATGAAGAGCTGTCTGACCAAGACAGCGAATACACCGTTTTCGTACCGAACCAGGAAGCCGTGGAAGAAGTGTTGGCTTTGATGAACCTGAACCAGTGGGACATGACCGGATTTTCGGACTTGCCTGTGGCCTTGAACTATCACATCGTACCGGGTACATATTTGGCAGCTGATTTAGCCGATGGCATGTCTTTGCCTACGTTGCAAGGCCAAAGCCTCAGCGTTTCCGTTGGAGCAGGCGTTATGATCAACGATGCCAATGTGCTTCAAACCGACATCATTGCAGATAACGGAGTCATTCACGTGATCGACAAAACAATGGCTCCAAGTGGTTATCCTGAGGCAACTGTCGTCACGGCGATCGCCCAAAGTGAAGCGCACACGGCGTTCACTTCTGGAATCATCAATGCTTATTTGGTTGAATAC
>ERZ651776.4314-NODE-4314-length-13239-cov-5.560553_pt1 | contig 13239 bp, 14 predicted proteins | sample MGYA00514761_ERZ651776 | MGnify/ENA metagenome assembly ERZ651776 | reverse complement strand
CTGTCTTATACATTCAAAACACTCCAAGGAAGATTTACCTGTTGTTACTATATCTTCTACCACTAATATTTTTTGCCCTTTATTTATTTTGAAACCTCTTCTTATAGAAAATTTTCCTTCTTTTCTTTCTGCAAATATATTAGGTTTTTTTATATGTCTTGAAAGTTCATAACCTACAATAACTCCTCCCATAGCAGGCGATACTATCAGATCAATATTCTCTAAATCTATAATATTATTAATCTTCTTTGCTAAGTTTTCACATAATGATTCTGCAATACTTGTGTTTGAGAATATTAAAGCAGACTGTAAATATAACCTGCTATGCAATCCTGAAGACAAAACAAAGTGACCCTCTAATAGCGCTCCAATTGATTTGTATATATTTAGGACTTCTTTTTCACTCATAATATTCATATATAGCATCCTTAATTAGTTGTAACTTTCTTTAGCTCTACTTACTTTATATACACTTAAGTTAGTTCTAAGACCCGTAATAATCTCGTTTAAATGTTTTGCATTATTTACTTCTATATCTAAAGACAATTCGAAGAAATCATTTGACCTTTGATTTACTAATAAGTTAGTAATATTACCACCAAATTCAGCAATTATTTGGGTTAAAGTATTTAAACTTCCTTTTTGATTTGTTATTATAATATTAAGTCTACCAATATTATTTTCAGAATTTTTCTTATTCCAAGTTAAATCTACCCATAATTCAGGATTATCAGTAAACCTTTCTAAAGTAGCACAATCTAGGGTATGTATTGTTACCCCTTTACCTTCTGTCATCAGACCTACTATTCTTTCTCCAAATAATGGGTAACAGCATTCTCCCATATGAATGGCTACTCCTGACTTTAAACCTTTTAATGAAATTCCTTTATCTTTTTTATTATTTGTTGAACTTAAATACTCTTTAGTCTTTATTTTATTTGGCATTAAAAGATTTAATATTTCATCACTATTAATTTCTGCTTTGCCTAAAGCCATAAATAATGATCTTTTACTTTTAAATCCAATTTGTTTTAATATTGGATCCAGCAATTTATCATAAAACTGTCTATTCATTAAAGTAAAATGATTTTCTAAAATGGACCTACCTAGCTTTATAAATTCAATTTTATCATTCTCTCTAATAAATTTATTTATATAAGACCTAGCCTTACCAGTTACTGCATAATTAAGCCAAATAGCCTGTGGGCTTTGTTCCTTAGTACTTAATATCTCAACTTGATCACCATTAGATAATATTGTTTGCAAGGGCGCCAAACGCCCATTAATTTTACAACCAACACATGTTTCACCAAGCATAGAATGGACTGCAAAGGCAAAATCAATAGGAGTTGCGCTTTTAGGCATAGTTATTACTTCACCTTTAGGAGTAAAACAAAAAACTTGATCTGAATACATTTCCATTTTGGTATGTGATAATAAGTCAGCTGCTCCTGATGAGTTTCCAATAATTTCAGAAAACTCTTTAAATAAATTTAAGCTTACTTTGTTAGGTTTTATTGGCATACTTCCTTTTTCTTTGTAATACCAATGAGCAGCAACTCCATATTCATTTAATTCATGCATTTTTTCAGTTCTAATTTGTATTTCTATAGGCCTTCCTAATGGCCCTATTACATTTGTATGAATTGACGAATACCCATTAGATTTTGGTATTGAAATATAATCTTTAAACTTACCTGGTATCATTGGCCAAATATTATGTATAATTCCTAAAGCACTATAGCAATCAGCTCTGTTTGCACAAATAATTCTAAATGCATATACATCAGAAATATTTTCAAATGAGATAGAAGATTTTTGCATCTTTTTCCATACAGAATATATACTCTTTTCTCTACCTTGAATTTCAACATATTTATTATTTTTTCTAAACTTACTTTTAATTTCTTTAATTATTTTTTTTACTAAATCATTATCCTGGCTTCTTAAGAATTCTATTCTCTTATCTAATGATTTTCTAATTGAAGAGTTAGTTTGAGAAAATGCTATATCTTCTAGCTCTTCTCTCATATTTTGCATACCAATTCTAGCAGCGAGTGGCGCATAAACATCTAAAGTTTCTTTTGCAATCCTTAATCTTCTATCTTCAGACCCAATATGAGTAATTGTTCTCATATTATGTAGTCGATCAGCCAATTTAACTAATAAAACTCTTATATCTTTAGACATAGCTAATAAAAATTTTCTAAAATTTTCAGCTTCTCTCAACTCAATTTGTGGAGCTTCAATTTTAGATAGCTTTGTTACACCGTCTACAAGCCTAGCTATTTCTGCTCCAAATATTTTTCTAATTTCAGCTCTTGTAGCTACACCATCTTCAACAGTATCATGTAATAATGCAGTTGTAACACTTATCCAGTCTAATTTATAATCTGCTAATATATTAGCAACAGCTAATGGATGAAAAAAATAGGGATCTCCAGAATCTCTTGTTTGACCACTATGCCTATCTCTAGAGAATTTTACTGCATTGATGAGAACATCTTTTTTTATACTAGGGTCGTAACTGCTTACTTTATCAATAATACCTTGATAGTAATACAGGTCCTTATTTTCAAATTTAGAATCGAGTTTTGTTAACTCCATATTTTAAACCATACATTTGTTTAAATATCTTCATACCTATCTTGTATTTGCATACCAAACTTACCCATACTATTTTCAGGCGCAGTATCTGTAGCACTTTTAGTCTCTTCTAACTCTTCTGACTCTTCTGAATCACTTTCTGTATCTTTATTCACCTCATCATCTACAATCTGAGTTTGCATTGAAGTTATCATACTTTCTTTAATATCCTCTACAGCAATAGTTTCATCTGCTATTTCACGTAACGAAACCACTGGATTCTTATCATTATCTCTTGGCAGAGTTAGTTCAGCACCTGCAGTAATTTCTCTTCCTCTATGTGAAGCCAATACTATTAATTCAAATCTGTTATCAACTTTTAGTATACAATCCTCAACGGTAACTCTTGCCATTTTTAATCCTTATTATATTTAATTTTTAAAGTATAAATTATTAATAAACTATATGAGTTTCAAATACCACCTATTATATTAGTTTAGCAAATGAAATATTAGATCTTTTATAATTGTACAATAAGCTTTTAATTGTTTTTCCTGAACTAGGGTCTACCCAATTGGGAGATATTTCATATAATGGCTTTAATACGAAATCTCTACTATGAAGCTTAGGATGCGGCAAATTAAGATCATATTTATAATTTATGACTTCTCCTCTGTAATCTATTATATCTAAATCTAAAACTCTTGGAGAATTTCTTACTTTAGACCTTCTTCCATAAATTTTTTCTATACTTTTTAAACGCCTTAAAACTTCTAAAGGATTCATTTCTGAATTAATTAAAATAACTCTATTATAAAATAATGGACCCAAACCTGAAGGAAAAGGTTTACTAACATAAATTTTAGAAGCTTTTCTAACTCTCATGTTATACTTACTCAAATAATTAAAAACAGTACCCAATACATTTTTAGAAGTATTCATATGTCCATTTAAATTTGAGCCAATAGATATAATAATGTTATTATGTTTCATGAAGATAAATAATCTTTCTTATGTATTTTAAATATAAATACTATATTAGTATACATATTGAAATATTAATATTGAGATAAGATTTCCAATGATTACTCCAAATAAAAACTGTTCTTTATGTCCTCGCTTAAAACAATATAGAGATAAATACAAAATAATTAAACCTGAATGGCATAACTCACCAGTAGAATCTTTTGGGAATCTAGATTCAAGAATCCTAATTGTTGGCCTTGCTCCAGGATTAAAAGGTGCTAATAAAACCGGCCGACCTTTTACAGGAGACCATGCTGGTAAGCTTTTATATAACAGTTTAATAAAATATAAACTAGCTTCAGGAATTTATAATGAAGATATTAGTGATGGATTAAATATGATAAACACTAGAATAACTAATAGTGTGCGATGTGTTCCTCCTAATAACAAACCTAATACTTTGGAAAAGAAAACTTGCCAAAAGTTTTTAGCCTCTGAAATTCATAATATGAAAAATTTAAAGATAATATTAGCTCTAGGAACTATAGCACATGAAGAATTACTAAAAATTTTTAAAGCAAAGCTATCGTTATATAAATTTAAACATGGCAATGTCCATAATATTAATAATATATTACTATTTGATAGCTATCACTGCTCAAGATACAACACTCAAACTAAAAGACTTACTAAGGAAATGTTTGAAAATGTAGTTTTTTCTATGACTAAAATAATATAACTATTCTAAGCTCGCTTCTATATTATTAATGAATTTTTCGGAACTAGGTGAAACACGGCTTGACATAGAATGCAGTAATTCCCCATCCCTATTTATAATATATTTGTGAAAATTCCAATTAGGTAGTTTTTTAGATCCATAATTTACTTCAACCCATTTATAAAATGCATGCTTATTTCTACCTATAACTTTTTGTTTACTCATAACTGGAAATGTTATTCCGTATTTTGATTCACAAAAGTCTTTTATCTCTTCATTACTACCTGGTTCTTGACCTCCAAAGTCATTTGAGGGAATTGCTATAATCGATAATTCATCTGGCGAGTATTTACGGGTTAGATCCTGTAATTCTTTATATTGTCTTGTGAAGCCGCAATGACTAGCTGTATTTACAATGAGTATAATTTTACCTTTTAAATTACTTAATTTAAAATCCTGCCCATCAATATCTTCAAAAACCATCTTGTCTATGGATAGATTTTTAGAAAAAGCTACTTGACTAAAAGAAAAGAATGAAAATAGCGCCATCATTATATATTTAACAAAGTTAATCATATAAAAACTACGTTATATATAAACATATAGATCATATTAATTCTTAACTTTTAGTAAACGTTGTTTTTGCCTTTGCCAATCTCTACTTTTTTCATCAGCTCTTTTATCTCTATCTTTCTTACCTCTACCAAGCCCTAGATCTATTTTAGCAATACCTTTATTATTAAAAAATATCTTTAATACTATAATAGTTAGTCCTTGTTTCTGAACACTTCCTTGTAATTTTCGAATTTCTTTTTTATGAAGCAATAATTTTCTAGGACGAGTTGGAGAAAACTGAAATTCTTTTTGTGCATTAAAATATTCAGATATATGACAATTTATAAGCCATATTTCTCCTTCCCTTGGGTCTGCATATGCATCTCCAATATTTGCTCTACCAAGTCGTAATGATTTAACTTCAGGACCTGATAAAACTATTCCAGCCACATAGGTGTCAAGAATTTCATATTCTCTTTTTGCCTTCTTATTTATTAAGACAAAACTCATTAGGTAATTATGCTATTAAGCTGAAGTTTCTCCAATGCACTACTAACTGCAGCTTTTGTTTGATTAGTTATTTCAACTAATGGAAGTCTTACACTACTATTCCCAACACCTCTTAGAGAGGTAGCATATTTTACAGGCGCAGGATTGCTCTCTAAAAATAATGAAGTATGTAAAGGCATCATATTTTCTTGAAGAACTCTTGCTTGAACTATTTCACCACCCTTCCATAATTTATGGAATTTTGCCATTAAATTCGGAGCTACATTAGCTGTAACAGAAATTATTCCATCTCCTCCTGCAGCCATGAAAGGTAATTGTGAAGGGTCTTCTCCAGAAAGTTGAATAAACTCTTGACCTTCTAAAGCATTTTTTAACAATGTTGGTCTAACTGGGTCATTACTGGCATCTTTAACACCAATAATATTTTCTAATTTAGCAAGTTTTACCATTGTCTCTACATTCATATCAACTACTGATCTACCGGGAATATTATATATAAATAATGGTAAATCAACAGCATCATTGATCGCTTTAAAATGGGCATACATCCCGTCTTGAGTAGGCTTATTATAATAAGGCATCACTATTAATGCAGAATCTGCTCCTGCTTTTTTTGCATACCTCGTTAAATTTATTGCTTCTTCTGTAGAATTAGATCCAGTACCAGCCATTACTGGAACTCGTCCATTAGAAACCTCAATAGTTAATGCTATAATTTTTTCATGTTCACTATGATTTAATGTAGGAGATTCTCCCGTAGTACCACACGGCACTAAACCTGATGTACCTTCTGATATTTGCCAATCTATAAATTTTTGAAAAACATCTTCATCTAAATTATTATCTAAGAAAGGAGTTATGAGTGCTACAAAAGAGCCTTTGTAAATATTATTCATCAATTAATAACCTTAATATTTTATATCAATTACAAAAAAAATAATTATACTTATATTGTTATGCATAATCTAGCTAATATATTTATAAAAAATATCCTACTAATTACTAGCATATTTATATTATATTTTATACTTCATTCAAAATATTTATTAGCTGATAATATTAATACAGAAATAAATAAAAAATCTATTCGTTCAATAATTACATTAATTAATAATAATCAATGGACTAAAGTTCAAAAAATTATAAAAAATAATAATTCTGATGGATTAAATGACCTAGTAAATTGGTTAAAAATCTCCTCAATTAATAACCTTAACAATGAGGAATTAATTGATTTATATTATGAATATCGTGATTGGCCAAATTCAAAAAATATAATAAAAAAGATAGAACAAGATATTTTATGGGAGAATTATAACAAGCAATATTATACTTTTTTAAACGATGAAACTCCTTTAACATTGCTAGGAAAAACAAAACTTATTAATTTTAAAAATAAAGAACAGAATAAAGATATAATTCACAATTGGATAAATGGCATCTTTAATAAGAAAGATGAGACATATATTTATTCAAAAAATTCCCATTTATTTAATAATGATATTAATACTGAAAGATTAAATAATTTAATCTGGAAAAAAAAATGGAGTAGCTCTAATAGACAATTAAAAAGAGTTAACAAGAAAGATAAACTTCTTGCTATTGCTAAAATCAAGCTTTCAAGAAGACAGTACGGAGTTGACAATGCCGTCCAAAATGTTCCTAAAGAATTTATCAATGATGAAGCACTTGTTTATGAAAGAGTAAAATGGCGAAGAAATTCTGGTTTAACAGATAAATCTTATGAGTTTCTATCTATCTATCTAGATAAAAATATTCCATTTAAAAAACCTAATATATGGTGGAATGAAATCAATTGGCATGCACGAAATTTATTTAAAAATCAACAATATCAAGAGTCCTATCAATTAATGTCACACCATAAACAAGTAAAAATAGCAAATATTGCAAATGCTGAGTGGTTTTTAGGTTGGCTATCTTTAAAATATCTAAATAATCCAGAACAAGCAAAAAGACATTTTCTGCTAATGAAAAATATAGTGAAAATGCCTATTTCTATATCAAGAGTAAATTATTGGTTAGGTGTTACAGAAGAAACTTTAATGAATATGGAAGAATCTAAGTCATATTATAAACAAGCAGGAGTATATAATACTACATACTATGGATTATTAGCAAATATTAAAATGAGTAAAGAAACAGATTTTGAACCAATTAAGATAACTGAAGTAAGTAATAATATTTCTAATACATTCATTAAAAAATTAAATGTTTTGAAATTATTAAGCAGAGCTGACGAACAAAAATATAGTCTAAGGTTTATAAATGGCTTGTTTAATAATCAATTAACTAAAACAGAAATATTATTAGCTTTAGATATGTTAAAAAAGGAAAAGAGAACAGATTTATATCTTCGTACTTGTAAAAAAGCTATTAGAACAGATGTATACTTTCAAAAATGTTTGTTTCCGTTCCCATTTAATATAAAATTAAATGTAGTACATAATAATGTAAATACATCCTTTATTTTAGCTATTGCAAAGCAAGAAAGTGAATTTTTTATAAATGCAAAAAGTAGATCTGGTGCATTAGGTTTAGTTCAAGTAATGCCAAATACAGCAAAAATAACAGCTAAAAACATTGGTGTAAAATATGATAAGAAAAAATTATTAAATGATACAGAATATAACCTTTTAATAGGCTCTAACTATCTATCATCATTAATTAATTATTATAAAGGATCAATAGTATTAGCAATTGCTGGATATAATGCTGGCCCTACTAATGTTAATAAATGGATTAAAATATATGGTGACCCTAGAGATAAATCTATTAATTTTATTGATTGGATAGAATCCATACCTTTTAAAGAAACTAGAAATTATGTACAAAGAGTAATAGAAAATTATGTAGTTTATCAGAAGGTTATTATAGATATGAAAATGAAAAATATTAAAAATATAAATGAATTAATGCAAGATGAATCACAATAATATTATAAAATATAACGATATAGTAGAGGCTAAAAACAATCTATCCACTCATATAATAGAAACACCTTTAATATATGACCATTATTTAAGTAAAAAACTTAATGCCAATATATTTTTTAAAGCTGAAAATATACAAAGAACAGGGTCTTTTAAGTTTAGGGGCGCTTATAATAAAATTTATAGATCTATAAGTAAAAATAACGCTAGTGGTATTTTAGCTTGGTCTTCTGGAAATCATGCCCAAGGTGTTGCTGAGGCAGCTAATATATTTAACTTAAAAGCAACAATAGTCATGCCTAAAGATGCGCCTAGTATTAAAATTCAAGGAACTAAATCTAAAGGTGCAAAGATTATATTTTATAATAGAAAGAAAGAAGATAGAGAAAAGATTGGACAAACAATAGCAAAACAAAACAATCTATTAATTGTACCTCCCTATGATGACAAATTTGTAATATCTGGCCAAGGTACTATTGGCTTAGAAATAATTGAACAATTAAAAAAGTATAATTTATTACCTGACAAAATTTTAGTTCCTACTGGAGGAGGTGGATTAGTTGCTGGAATAGCTACTGCAATTAAAAAAAAATATAAAAATAGTAATATCTATTGTGTAGAACCTAGTAAATTCTCAGACTATTCTAAATCCTTAAAAAATATGAAAATAGTAAAAAATAATATGAATAATATTTCTATTTGTGACTCCCTTCTAGCTTCAGAACCCGGAAGAATAACTTTTAAAATTAATAGTGCATTATTAAAAAGAGGAATTACAGTCTCTGACAATCAAGTTCTAAAAGCTATAAACTATGCCTATAAAAATTTAGGTTTAATTGTTGAACCTGGTGGAGCAGTTGCCTTAGCTGCCATACTAAATAACAAAACATATGTAAAAAACAAAACTGTCATTGCTATTTTATCTGGTTCTAATATTGACCCATCTATTTTAAAAACAGCTATTTCTTAAATCATCAATTAGCCAGTTTAAACCTTCTAAATTGTCTTTATGTTTTAATATAAAGTTAGATTTAGATACATGCTTATTATTTTTTGCATTCAAATAAACACCTCCTTTAATACCAGCATTTTCACCTGCTATTATATCCGAAATTCTATCTCCTATAATCCAAGAATTATTTAAATTGATATTGAGTCTATTTTTAGCCTGTAATAGCATACCAGCATTTGGTTTTCTCCAGGAATGATTATCTACTTTGTATTTTCCTAAAGCATCACTATGAAATGCGCATGCACATAGCATATCAACTTTTGCATTTTCTAATAATAAACATTTTCTAATCTGTTGCTCAGTTTCAATAAAATTATTCCAACTATAGTAACCTCTTCCAATACCAGATTGATTTGTAATTTCTATTACAGGAATATTTATTTTATTACATGCATTAATAAGATAGCTTATGTTTTTATTTAATTTAACATTTTTTGGTTCATGTAAATATTTTTGCTCCTTTACAATTGTACCATCCCTATCAAGAAATAAAGCAGGTTTACCATCTATATTATCATTTTTAGATAACACTTCACTCCACAAGCCTATACCATCAATTAAATGCTCATAATTATTCATAATGTTTTTAATAATCCTTATATGATTTTTCTTCTACTAGGCTTGAATTTAAAAGAAGGTTGATTTCTAATTTCACCTTTGATCTTTTGTCATTCGTAAAATAAACAGACCTAGCTAATTGAACAAAAGTATTATCAAAAATTTTATCTCTTTCACAATCGCGAATATCATCTTCTATTTTCCATAAAGATAAATTTATATTTTTTAGTTCGGTTTTTAAAACACCTACTCCATCTGTTTTAGATATATCATCATTATATATTTTCATTAATAAATTATATTCATAATTAATATTTTTAAGTTTATTACTATCAACAATAAATTCTTTTTTTATTTCAAGAATTGTTATTTTATCAACAAGCTCTCCTGGCGAAATTGGGGTATTTATTTGATCTGACATTATTAACACCTTCATATATAATTAATTAACGAATAAAAGATTTCCATTAAATGGTTTATATTATAATCATATATAAAAAGGTAGGAATTATATGAAAAAATCATATAAAAATATTTTAGTCTATTCTGGTGGTGAAGCTATAGGTGACGCTTTATATAAATTACGCTTTATACAAAACTTAAGATATAATTTTCCTGATAGCAATATTACATGGCTTGCAGGACAAGGGGATACAGAATATTCTAAAACACTAAAGCCTATAATAAAAAAGTTAATTGATAATGTAATAGATGATGTGAAAGTTGGATATAAGCCTTTTTCCGAGTTTTTTAGAGCGAGCCCATTAGTAGAAGAATATGATGTTATAATTGACACACAGACTGTAGTCATGCCTACGCTGCTTCTTAAAAGAGTAAAACATACAGTGTTTTTATCGGCGACTGCTAAATGGTTATTTTCTGATTTTAAACCAAATAATTTTTCTATAAAATCCTCTTCTCTTAATGAAAGACTTAATCAATTTATATTATTACTTAAAAATAATAAGATGAAATATTCTAATGACGATATTATTTTGGATAAAAAATACTATAAGTTAACTGAGCAACTTTTGCCTAAAGGAATTGATTTTATAGGGTTTGCTCCTGGAGCTGGTGATAAAAGTAAAATATGGCCAATAAATAAATTTATTCAATTAGCAAAAATACAAATAACAAAAAATAGAATTCCTGTTTTCTTTTTAGGTCCTGATGAAAAAAATTTATTGGATTTTATAAAAAAAGAAGTACCAGAAGCTATTTTCCCTGAGTGGACAGAATTAGCCATTAAAAGTGGCATAAAGGGACCTATATTAGTAATTGCTTTAGCTATGAAGCTTAAAGTTGCGATTGCAAATGACTCTGGAACAGGCCATATGTTTGCTTTATCTGGGACCAGCTTAATTTCATTATTTAGCAAACACAATCCTATAAAATACGCCCCTAATGCCAAAAAGTTAATAATATTAGATTCAAAAACATGGGGAGGCACTGATCCAAGCCTTATTCCACTTAAAGAAGTTGAAAATAGTATAGATAAGTTACTTTGATATTATTAAAATTTATATACTCATATCTAATAAACTATAATCTATAATATCTTTTCTAGCTTGATCGTTCCAAATGTAATTATTTTTTACTTTTTCAAGAGGTCTATAGATATATGCTTTTTCATTTGGATACTTTTGACTTCTAGCACTTATAGCATACTGAATTAATCTTGATCTTTCTATAATATGCTTTTCGTCATAAACTCGAGGTCTTCCATGTAAACCTCCTCCTAAAATATTCAAAACAGATGATTTTTTATGAAAACCGTAATTTATCGTTACTCTTCTATCAGCGCTAGTGTTTGCAAATGAACCATGTAGCACTTGTCTATTCGTAATAGCCACATCTCCTGGTCCACAAACTATAGGAACAGCATCTGGTAGTCTTTCTGTCCCTGCTTCTAATACCTTTTTTTTAATATCTACTTTTCCTAATCTATGAGTTCCAGGCACTACCCATACTCCATTGCCAGGTGTACTTTTATAGAGCTGAGCCATAAAATTAAACCCATGAGTATATTGATCCCAATCAGGGTTATCCCAGTGAGTTGTTCCGTCCTGATGCCATGCAAAAGATGCGCCTAACCCTGGATCTTTTATAAAATAACCTTCTGTAAAAGGAACAAAATCTTCACCATTGATATTTTCGGCAACTTTTAATAATAAAGGATGGCCATAGGCTCTTAAAAAAGTATCAGAAAATTGAAGAAAGCCTTGAGTTAAATATATTATTTCATCTGGATCATCTTTTTTAGGCGTTGGTTCTATCATTTTAACTGGATGTCTACCATTTGCTAAATCCGTTCCACCAAAAGGATCTGCCAAAGGTTTAGACCAGTATAAAATATTGGCTTTGCAATTTGAAGCTATAGCGGGTCTTCCTTTGATATCAATTTTTGAAGTTCTATTTACAGGAAACCTTTCTAATACATTTAAATAATCTTTTTCCCAATCATTTAATTCTTGATCAGAAAAAACTTTTTCAAATATGTAAAAACCATTTTTTGAATAAGAATCAATTATATTTTTATGAAGAGTTCCATCTTTATTAAACCTTATAGGGCCACGATTAGAAAGATTTAAAGCACGCTTCTCACCTGCCATAAGATAATTTTGCATATCAATTTCTTCAGAACCATATCCCATAATAAAAAATTATATCAAAATTATTATACTGTAAAATAAAAAAAGGCCTCTATTAAATAAATAAAGGCCTTTCCAAATAATATTTAGTAGTTATTTCTGCATTATAAATGTGCCAGAACCTTCGCCCCAACCGCTATCATTCCACCAAGTCATTGAACCTTTAACACCTTCAAATCTTCCAGTACCATTGACAGCATCACCAGTACATTGATTATCGGTTCCACAATGCCAAACTAGCACCCAGAAATCCTCTGATTTAGCATCTTTCATTTTACATGTTCCGTTGCCATCTCCATTAATAAATAAAGCAGGACACATAAAATTAGTTTGGATAACATCACCATTTTCCATAGTCATCATATTTGTTCCAATAAAAGCACCTGATACAGAAAAATGATCTCCGTTAGCAACTATGTTCATATTTGTGAAGTCACCACCATATTTCATAGTCATTTCATGATGGCCAGCAGAAGAAGTTTTAATAAATATTACAGCAGTAAAAATTGTTAGAATTATTATCTTAATTAATTTCATTTTTATTTCCTATTCAAAATTATGGTTTAGTATAATTAAGAGATTGGTTACAGCGATTAGAACCATTAGCTCCTAGATCGTAGCACGCCCATGGGCCACTTCCTGTCCACCCAGCATATTTCCCTGTTCCACCAATAATAGTGTTAACACCCTTTTGTGTGTCTCCAACGAAACTAGTATATAATCTATCTCCAT
>ERZ651776.4312-NODE-4312-length-13241-cov-5.813886_pt1 | contig 13241 bp, 2 predicted proteins | sample MGYA00514761_ERZ651776 | MGnify/ENA metagenome assembly ERZ651776 | reverse complement strand
ACTAAGTCCTATAGATCCGTCAGTGTTACCAATACAAGTCGAACTCGTCACAGAGACCTTGTTGTTGTCTAAAGGCAATGTGAAAACAGGACAACCGTTAACATCAACTGTAGTGTCTTCAGGTGTGTCTGGGCATTGATCTAAATGATCATAAACCCCATCCAAATCCTTATCTGACCTAAAATAATATTTTCCATCAACGAATTCCCAATATTCTTCACCTGTGAGCCATTCATTCCAACATCTGTCCATAAACGGACCCATTCCCCATGGAATAAGATCCAAATCACCATCATTATCTTTATCCTTTACAGCAATATTCCAAATTCTTTGAAAATCACCTTGAATTATATCTCCATTATTTCCTGAATTTTTAAAGAAAAATTTATCAAAAGAATCTTGTGTAACATCAGTGTAAGAGCCGTCAGAATTTCCTTTAAACAACTGAAGACCTGTAGCTTTATTGTGATAATTTTTGGCAAGTATAATATCGTTAATTCCATCATTATTAAAATCTAAAACGTTATAATTATTGGCACCATACAAACTTTCAAAGTTGTATTCACTGAGCTCAGAAAGAAGATAATCTTGATGCTGATCAAAATATTTCGAATTAGCATAAGTGTAATTACCAGTACAATCGCCCCATAATATTCTTGATCCAGATTTTATATATTTTCCATCGACATAAACAAGAGATTCAGAACTAGATGTTTCTTTTTCAATAAGTTTATTATTTTCAATAACAAATTCTCCTCCGTTCCATACAGGAAGTATCCAGTCTAAACAACCATCTTTATTAATGTCATAAAGAATTTGACCATGATCCGGAAGATTCAATCTTTCGGGTTTTCCATAATCCTCAGTAATAAAATTATAATTTTGAGAAAAATTACCCTCTCCATCGTTCAATAAAACAAAAGAGGGAATATTAATCCCAGTAAATACACTTCTGGACTGTATAATGTCAATATCTCCATCTTTATCAATATCACCACTCATTGGACCGTCAGAACTAGCAATATCCATGTCGATTACTTTTCTTTCGCTAAATCCGTCAGTATCGAAATAGAAAATTTCAAAGGGTATGTTTTCAAATAAATTTCCATCAACCTCGCTAATCTCATGAGCATTGTTTCCAGTAACTAAAATATCAAAAAAACCATCACCATTAAAGTCATTTACATCTAACCAACCACCCCAAACTATCTCACTGTCAAAATACTGTGGTTCACTAGATTCGGATAAATAATCTTCGTAAAACATAAGTTTTCCGTTAGGATTTTCATCTGTTCCAGTAATACCATCTTCTCCTCCACTTAATAAGAAAGCAAACAAATCCTTTTTACCATCATTATTATAGTCAAATATTATGTAATTATCTTCAAAAATCAGATATCTAATTGTACAATTAAAACAATCTCCATTTGCTATATCTTCATCAGTACTAGGACAGTCACCTTCTTGAATTTCAAAAGAATAATAATTAGTTAAAAATTCGTTTCCAATTTGATTGTTTGCTACAACAAGTCCTGAGGAACTATCAATATTTAAATCTGTTTCTGAACATCCATTTTCATTTACCGTTTCAACAGGATTTGTAAAAGGACACTGATCATTATCATTTAAAATTCCATCACCATCTAAATCATCATCACAAACATCTCCAATACCATCGCCGTCTAAATCTGCTTGATCTTTGTTTGCAGTCTCAGGACAATTGTCATATTGATCAAATACACCATCATTATCGCTATCAATTTTTCTGATATCAAGTTTAATATCATAAACGTTAAAATAATAATTTGGATCCCCTTCTACATCATCTTCCCCATAACCATTAACAGCAATAAAATGTAAAATTCCCTTTTCTAAATATGGAATTGCATATTGAGGATGAAACACACCATCATCAACATTTCCAGTAATTTTCAATTCCTCATCATTATAGTTATTAAATTTTCCAGTACCATCATTAATCCAAATTAATTTATTTAGTTTGATTCCGTTATTAACTTCACGTTTATATTCTTCAGTTTTTTCTCTAAAGTATGGATTGTAACCATTAGGTCTCAAAAGAATATCCAAAAACCCGTCTCCATTAGCATCAAATACATCAAATTCACTAGAGGATAAATTTGGAGCTTCAAAAAATGTTGAAAAATAAGGCTCAAAAGTAGTTCCATTATTTAACCAAATTCCAAATCCTTCTCCAGATTCGTCAGCTCTATAATCAACTATATCTAAATCTCCATCGTTATCAAGATCATGAGTTCTAATTGCAGTTGTCATCATCCCTATATTCCATAATAAATTTTGATCTGAAATTACTTGATCAATCTCAAATTTTCCACTGGAATTTATCTTTAAAAAAGTAAGTAAATTAGGTTCATTTCCTATTTCATTTCCTCCTAATATAATTTCTGAATATCCATCATTACTAAAATCTACTATTTCAAATCCAAAAGGTTTTGGCATTTTTTCTTCAATATCTTCAATTAAACTTTCATTCCAGTCGAACGTTCCATTACCATTGTTTAACCAAATAGAGAAAATTCGTCTTTTCTTAGTTTTATCATAGTATCCTGGTCCTGCAGCAACATCCATATAACCATCATTATTTAAATCTCCTGATGATATTGCATGTTGAAAACCATCATACTGTCCACTTACTTTATACCAATCAATATCACCATCATTTTTAATATTTCCTTGATAAACAGGTCCTTTCCAACGATTTTCGTCATTATCATTACCTCCAATTTCATTTCCATCATTTATAGAAATAGTATTATTCTTAATTTGATAACTTCTAGGAACCCATGTTTGTATTTTATCAAAAATCTTGTTTAATTTCCAACCATCATTTTCTTTTTTAAGTCCAATTGCAGGAGATGGAGGTACATCATTAATACTATTTACATTTTCATTTTCTGTAACACCTGATCTTAAAAAATATGTTTTTTCAGAGGATTTATAAATTAAAGCACTTGAAACATCTCCATGAGTTTGTACAATAGCTTGTCGACTTGGAAAATCTGATTTTAATATTGTTATTTTGTGTCTACTTACTTCGATAATATCAGAAATTCCATCACCATCTTTATCATCGTCACTTACTTGAGAAAAAACAGATTGAATGATTAAAAAAAATATTAGAATAAAATTAAACTTTCTCATTTTTTAACAATTTTAAATGTTTTTCTAACTGTTGGTCCGTCCATAACTACAATGTAGGTTCCTGTTATTTGTCTTGACAGATCAATGTTTGTTTTTCTTGAAAAGTCTTGAATTTGTTGTTCTCTTGTGTAAATAAGATCTCCTTTTTCACTAAACACACTGACTTGTACCATAGTATCTTCACCAGAAACGTGAACATTAACGTCCGTTTGTGTAGGGTTTGGATAGTAGTGAATATCCTCTGAGATAAAAATCTCTCTTTCTATCACTCCTTGACAGTCTAAGTCTGTACTGATCTTAATAATACTAAGACCCGACGGAAGACTGGTTGTAAACCTGTCTCCTTTCACATCAAAGCGCTGACCGTTAACTTCTACATTGTAAGACGAAGAACCGCTTAGCTGTATGCTAGTAGTTCTGTTATCATTATCTACATCAATAAACGCGCTTAAGGCTTTAGGTTCTCCTATATTAACTTCAAAACACTGCTCGTAGGCGTCTTCTCCGTCAACTTTAAAACAAACCGTGTAAGTGCCTGCTGAAAGACCAGTGACTGAAGCTGTAGTATTATCACCTGTGATAGTTACAGGATTATCTTGACCTGTTACAGTAATTGTATAATCAAAGAAATTGTCTTCAATATTAAACACTAATGACCCATCATTAGATCCAATACAACTCGCGCTTATAATTGATACCTTGTTATTCTCTACAGGTAATTTAAACACTGCACATCCATTTACATCTACTAATGAACCTTCTGGTGTGCCAGGACATAGATCATCAGAATTTACCACTCCATCTTTATCAGAATCTAAACTATTATCAACACTATCTTGATTTACATTAAATGCAGATTCATCACTAAACAAAGATCCTATAAAAGAAGAATCTATTGATTGAACAGACCAGTAATAATTTCCTGGAACCAATGCTAATTTCCATTTTAAATTATATTCAACATTTCCTTTTTTAGGTATTCTTCTAAAACCTGTTTCAGAAGCATTAGCTGACATAATTTCTGATCCACCAGGTGTTTTTCCAATCCTTAAAGCATATGATAAACCTTTAGATTTTGTAAAATCATCATTTGAGGGATTCCATGAAAATTCAACTAAAATTTTTCCATTAGATAAATTAGATACAAATTTTACATCTGATATTTCTGGTGTTTCTGGTGGATTATTTTTTGAAAATTGAGAATTAGATGATCCTCTGAAAGTGCTCTGTTTAATTCCATCAGTTTCAAGACTCATTGTAGATTCAGTTTCAACATTTGAAGATTCTGATCTTACGTTTAAAAATGTGCTTATGGTATGATAATTATCGTTGTTTTTGTTTGTTCCTGAAAGAACAAAATCCAAATCACCATCTCCATCAATATCTCCAAATTCAACATCGGCATCAACAATCTCACCAATATCAAAAGAACTATTAACATAGTTGTTTGAATTTGGATCATACTCTCTTAACTCGGAAATTTTTCCAGATCCAGATTGAATACCTGAGTATAATAAATCAGAATATCCATCTCCATTAAAATCACCATATTCAATTTTACTTTCTCTTAAACCCGGTAAATTAATAGTATTTAATCTTCCCCAATCTAATTCTTCATTAAATTTATTTACATAAATTTCAAATATATCACCACTTACACCAGTCCCTGTTATCAAAATATCTAAATCCCCATCAGAATCGTAATCAAAGAAATCGATTGAACCATCTCTTGAAGCAACTAAGTTTTCGTTTTCAACCTCTATTTCAAAATCTCCTCCAGATTCAGTTATATTCTTGTATAAATATGTTTTTAAACCATTTGATTGATCAAATCCAGTGATAATCAAGTCAATATCTTGATCATTGTCAAAATCACCTAAATCAAATGAAGAGTTAGATAAATTAGCGATTTGATCTGAATAATCTTTCTTTTCAAATGAATCAGATTCAGTTAAATAAGAATGAACAAATAATTGTGGAATCCCAGACGTTACATTATCGTTTGAATTACCAATCTGAATAATTTCTATCTGACCATCATTATTAATATCAGCAGTTTTAATTTTACCATCATATAAACCATTTCCTAGAGTAATTTGATCATAAACTAGAGTTTGCTCGTTTAAATTACTTGATCCTCCGTCTGTTGGAGCTTTTCCTAGGTGAACGTATAATGCATTAGAACCATCCGATTCAAACCTATTTATGATAACATCTACATATTCATCTGAATTTATAAGTCCAACTTTAATGTCAGAAATATAATTAATATCAAAATTAGACAATGAGCCTTGAGTTTTTCTTTCTCTGTCAATTCTAATCATTCTCTTTTCATCTGCATCATATTTATGTCCAATTAGAGAACCTGCAGCATTTGATTGATATTCATTATCCTCTCCTCTAGAACCGTTAAGTAAATCTAAATCATTGTCACCATCTAAATCTGCAAGCAATATTACAGGATCTTTTTTTCCTGAAATATATCTATCAACTATTCCACCTTGATTGACCAATTTCCAATCATAAAGCAATTGAAGTTGAATTTCCTCAGAAAACTCACTAGCCTTGACACCTGGATCTATTGACTGAACTGAAATATAATAATTTCCAGGAAAAAGGTTTGTTTTAAATTCATTGGTAAGTATTGGAGGAGGAGAGGAAATTAATCTACTTCCAGTTTCTAAATCACTCAGAGTATTAGTTAGCTCTGAACCTCCAGGTGTTGTTCCAATTCTTAAATTATAACCAATAGCATTTGAAAAATCATCAGAAGATTCGTTCCAATCTAGTTTAATGTTTCCATATCCTAAATTAGTTATAGATAAGTTTTCTACTTTACTTGGGGCAGTATTAACTTTAGAATTTAAATTTACTTCATATAATACAGTTTGAGCTCCGTCATCGCTAAGACCAGTCAAAAAGACATCTAAATCACCATCACTATCATAGTCAATAAAATCAACATTAGATTCTCTTAAATTATCAAAATTATAATCTGATTCAAAAACTCCCTGACTATTTGTGTAAAACAATTTAGTAATTGGACTACCATTTTCGTCTTCTCCAGTATATAAAAAGTCATTATATCCATCATTATTAATATCCCCTACTGAAACATCTCCATCTTCTAAATTAAGTTGTGGAGTATTTTCTTCTCTGTTATTTTGACCAACAGAACGAATTAATGTCTTTAAATCTCCATCTGAATTTCTACCCATAATTATATAAGAGAGTTCTTTTTCTGACTGATTGAAATATGTTGTTATTGAAGCGTTTTTTAAGGCAAACGGAATATTTTCTTCAATATCTCTTGAGAAAACTAAAGGAAGGTTGTCGAATTTTGGATCAGACGGTGAGATGAATGAGTTCAATTTAATTTGAGATCTTAATTCTCCATTAACTCTTTCTCCAGTAAAAATTAAATCATTATCAGAATCCTGATCAAAATCTGCTATTTCTAGATCACCATATTTAAATCCACCCCCTGAAAAATAACTTAAATCCTGAACGATAAATTTATCTTCATTATCTACTCTTAAGTATAAATATGAAAAACCATTTTCTTGATCATCTATTCCAACAAATGCTAAGTCAATATCTCCGTCATTATCAAGATCCCCCCATGACATTGTTGATGCGTATGCATTTGGAATTCCCCAATCAGTATTACTTTTGTTAAACGTTTGACCATTGTCACTTATGTAAATATCTGTTTTAGCTTCTTGATTATATCCTGAAACTACTAAATCAAGCCATCCATCTTTATTTAAATCAACCCAAGATAAATCACCATCATACACTTTATTAAAACTTTGGTTAGTATTTACAAATGAGCCCTCTTGATTTTCGAAAATAGCAGTTACAGCCCCTTCAGCATTACTTTGTCCCATAATAGCCAAATCCATATCTCCATCTCTATCGTAATCTCCCCATGATGTAGATCCATTAGATAAATTAATGAACGGATTATCTTTTTTTACAAATTCAAGTGTATTGTTTTTTATTGTGATTTTAGTTGGATCTAAACTTGAAAATTTGTGATATATACTTTCAATAGAAAGGTTAACATTAATATCTTCATCTCCTTCATCATTTTCTGGTAATTCTTCAATAGCAAAAATTTCAATAGTACTTGTTAAAGAACCTTTTTCAATAATAAGTTCTGGTGCTACCTGTTTTTTAGTAATTCTATGATTCCTGTCATCAATCGCATAAATATTGCGATTTGAATCAATTGCTACATCGTTTGGATAAAATAATTGATCATCTCGCGATCCACTACCATTTCCACCCATAACTACAACACCAGTTGTAGATCCAGGGATCCATTTCATAATCCTATGTCTTTCTGCATCAGCAACATATATAGTACCATCAGGAGATACTTCAAGTCCAGTCGGATAAGAAAACATATTTAATTGATCTCCTTCTGCTCTTCCATTTCCTCCAGCAACTAAATATGCTTTGTCATTATCAGAAATATCAAATTTATATACAGCATTATTTGAATAATCAACTACATAAACATCTTCATTGTCATCAAATGCCATATACCCTGGTGTAAATGTATTAGATCTTTTAACTTTTAACTCTTCTAATGGTTTGTCAAGAATTACGACACCTTCATTGGCGCCTTGAAGCCATTTTACTACTCTTCCATTGTTTGAGTCAGAGACATATAAATTACCATTAGAATCAACAACTACTCCACTTGGGTAAGTTAATTGATTTAAATCTCCACCTCCACCATTTCCACCAGCTACAACTAAACCTTCAGATGCATTAGGTTCCCATTTTATAATTCTATGGTTTTCAGAATCTGCAATATATATATTGTTATTTGTGTCAACGAAAATATCTCTAGGATTAGAAAGTTGGTTTAAATTTCCACCATAACCATTTCCACCAGCAACTACTATAGCTTTTCCATTTTCTTTATCATTTATTGCATCAGGTGTCCACTTTACAATTCTTTGGTTATATCTATCACTCACATAAATATTATCATTTTTATCAATAAAAAGACCATAAGTATTATTAAAACCAGTTAAATCTGAAGTGGAGTCTGTGCCTCCAGCAATTGTGGAATGTTTCTCTGATATATAATCTGTAGTGTAGTCAACTTCATAGGTAGCATTACCCGAAAAATCAATTTCAATTTTAATATCCTCTGAGTGTTCTGAGGGTATAGATGCTGTTATTTTTGTCTTTTCATGTTCAAAAATTTCAGATTTTTCACTACTTATTGTAATTACTGATTTTAAAGTAATATTTATAGAAACTTTAGAAGAGGTGCTTTCTTTAAAACCATTAGAAACTTTAAAATTAAAACTGTCCTCGTTAGCTGTTTCAGAAGTTGCTTTGTAAACAACACCTGACGAGTTAATAGTTTTAGGTAATTCATCAGATTTAATTTCAGAACCATTATCAGTTAAAATTCCATTAGAAGGTAATGAAACTACAATAAAGCTTAGTTGACCATCACGAGGGTCAGAACCGGATAAAGTAATGGTTTTATCAACTTGTTCAATCGCACTTATAGTTTGAGGTGTTGCGGTTGGTATGTTGTTTTCACATGTCCATTCTAATTGATTAGAAACTGTATTAATATTTCCAAAAGCATCAGTAAAAGTATTTCCGTCAACAACAAATGTAGATGTTCCACTGCTATTAGGGGTAAAAGTAGCTGTATAGATAGTTGAACTTGATGAAGAAAAACCACTCAAAGTTCCACCAGTTACACTTATATCTTCAACACTAAAGTTTGATGTTGGTTCACTTGAGGTAAAAGTTAATGATAATGTGCAATTGTCATCAATATTTAGTTTCTGCACTCTCTCATTTTGCTTATCAAGAATATATAGGTTAGAGGATGAATCAACATATATTGACATGGGTTCTGTTAGCTGATCTTGATTTGAACCATACCCATTATCTCCAGCTACAACTATACCTTCAGAAGCATTTTCTGCCCATTTTAAAATTCTATTATTTTCCCCATCTGCTATATAAACATCTTCATTTGTGTCTAAAAAAACATCATAAAATCTTGCTCCACTAGCATAAACAACACCTTCAGATGCGCCGCTTGACCATTTAGTTACACGTTCATTATTACTCGACACAACATAAATATTATCATTTGAATCAACAGCAACACTCATAGGAGCTTTTAATTGGTTCAATGAGTTACCTCCACCATTACCTCCAGCTACTACAGTTCCTTCGGATGCACCAGGTTCCCATTTCATAATACGATTATTGTTCTGGTCTGCTACATATAGATTTCCAGATGAGTCAAAATCGATTCCATCAGCTATAAAAAATTGATTCAAAGAATCTCCTTGTCCGTTTCCACCAGCAATAATAACACCCTCAGATGCACCAGGTTCCCATTTTAAAACTCTGTTATTCTTACCATCAGAAATTATCATATTTTCAGATGAATCAATGTAAACATCTTCAGGCTCATACAACTGATTTAAAGCATCTCCTTGACCATTTCCTCCAGCAACAACAACACCCTCAGTTGCTCCAGGTTCCCACTTAACAATTCTATGATTATCTGTGTCTGCTACATAAACATTATTTGAAGAGTCAACAAAAATTCCATTTGCATAATTAATTTGATTTAAAGCACTTCCTTGTCCATTTCCTCCAACAACTGTTGAAATTGTGTTAGTAGATGAAGAAGAATCGGAGTATATAACCATTGAAGGTCCAGTACTATCATGTGTATATTTAAATTGAGTAGATGCTGAGTTATTATTTCCTGACGAATCAGTAAATGTATTTTCAGCTATATCAATAGTAACATCACCATCTTCAGATGGAGTAAAAGTAGCTGTATATACTTTAGATTCGGAAACATCGTTCTTAATTGTAATTTTACCAACCATTCCAGAATGTAAAGAACATTGATAATAATAAGTTCCTGCACTAGTTGGAGTCCAAACAATACTACCACTTGTTGTACCATTATTAGAAACATTAACCTGGTTTTCTGTTCCAGTTCCTGCTACTGTTTTTAAATAAAAAGGGTGTCCAGATGCATTAACTGAAAAAGTTATTTGATCACCTACGTTGAAAGTAAGATCTGGATCATTCCCTGAAACATCTCCATTTAAATCTGTTCCAGATAAAGTATAATCAGAACTACTTGAAGCCGTAACATTAATAGTATAATTTGAGCTAGTCGATGATGAAAAATCACTTAAAGTTCCGCTTGAAAGACTTATATCTTCAATGGTAAAATCCGATGTGTCTTCATTTGAAGTGAATGTCAAAAATTGAACTTCTTTATTACTTGTAGCTCCATTATCTAGTCCAGTAGCTGTAATATTCATAACAGGGCCAGTGCTGTCGAATGTCCAATTAAATTGAGTAGCTACTGAGTTTCCGTTACCAATAGCATCAGTAAAAGTATTTTCAGCCACATCAATTGTAGTATCACCATCTTGGGATGGAGTAAAAGTAGCTGTATATACATCAGAACTAGTTGATAAAAAATTACTTAAGGTTCCACCACTAATTGTTATATCATCTATAGAAAAATTAAATGTATCCTCATTAGAGGTAAATGTTAAAGATAAAGTACTATCATTGCTAGTGTCACCATCACTTAATTCAGCAGCAGTAATTGTCATGGTAGGTCCCTCTTGATCTATATCAAGACTGTATGTTTTAGCATAATTACCAGCCTTCGCTCCACTTGCCACAATTGTACCATTTGAGGACAGAGAAACTTCTTCACCAAAAAAATCAGTTGCACCTGAGGAAGTATTTTCTGCTGAGATTGAATTACCAAATTTTTCCCAATCAGTTCCTGTCCACGTGTAAACATTAACAATTCCACTGCCATCATCGTGATATTGAGTTCCACCAATAGCAATTACATTTCCATTAGAACTTAAACCAATACCTCTTCCAAATTCATCTTGTGAATTTTCAGCATCAATATCTGATCCTTTTTGTGACCACGAATTGTTAGAAAATTCGAAGACTCTAACGTGACCGGCTCGATTAATGTTATCAGAAAAAGTTGCAGCATTGTATGGAGCCCCAATAGCAAGAACAGTACCATTAGAATTAAGGTTAACGTTATTACCAAATTCGTCTCCACTAGCTTCTCCATTAATATCCTCTCCCAACTGAATCCATCCATCTTCCGAATATTGAAAAACCCTCACTTCTCCATTTTTAGAATCTTGATAAGGAGATGCTGCTGCAATTATTGATCCGTCTGAGGATATATCTAAGGAATAACCCAATCTTTCTCCGTAACTAGTACCTATAATGTTATCACCGAGTTGATCCCATGAACTGTTTACGTATTGAAAAATTCTAATCGTACCACTAAGTTCATTGTGACCAATATCACCAGAAGCGACTATTGTTCCATCCGAGGATAATGATACATCAAATCCAAAATTACTGTTAGGGGAAAGGCCTATTAAGTCAGATCCAATCTGTGACCATGAATTATCTGAATATTGAAAAACTCTAACTAAACCAGAATTTATGTGATCCTCTGAGGAAAAATACCTATCTCCAATAGCTAAAATAGTTCCATCTGACGATAACGAAACACTATGACCAAAATCACCATTTAAATTACCTTGAGAACTAGAAGACCCTGAAGTGTCAATATCTGCTCCAATCTGAGTCCAGGAACCATCAGAAAATTTAAATACTCTAACATGACCAACATTTTCACCACCTCCATCATTTTCTATAGCACCAACGGCCATAATTGTTCCGTCTGATGAAAGAGAAACATCTCTTCCAAAATAATCACCATCATTTTCACCCGAAATAGTAGATCCTAATTGTGTTTGAGATGATAAATTTTGAATTAAAAAAAAACTAAATAAAAAAAAAAAAAATGTTTTAAAATTCATGTCTATAATTTTTTATAATATAAACATATATTATTTAATTATTATAACAATATTTGTTTATTTGTGATATAATTTATTCAATAAAAGATAATCAACTATTACTAATGCTGACATAGCCTCTACAATAGGTACAGCTCTAGGAACTACACAAGGGTCGTGCCTTCCTTTACCTTTCATTTCTACTTCATTATTATTGGAATCTATTGTTTTTTGAGATTTCATAATAGTTGCAACAGGCTTAAATGCTACATTGAAGTAGATATCCATTCCATTACTAATTCCGCCTTGAATTCCGCCAGAATTATTAGTTTCTGTTTTACCGTCAGAATTAAATGAATCATTATGTTGACTTCCTTTTAATTTTGAGCCATCAAAACCACTTCCGTATTCAAAACCTTTAACTGCATTTATTGATAACATGGCTTTACCAAGTTCAGCGTGAAGTTTATCAAATACAGGTTCACCCAAACCAATTGGACAGTTTTTAATGACACAACTAACCTCACCTCCAACTGTATCACCTTCCTTTCTAATTTGTTTTATGAAACTTTCCATTTCAACAGCAGTTTTTGGATCTGCACATCTAACAGGATTATTTTCAATGGTAGAAAAATCTAATTTTGAATAGTGAGTATCAACCTTAATTTCTCCAACAGAGGATACGTGAGCAGTTATTTCGATTCCTTCAAGTATTTGTTTAGCAATTGCTCCAGCTACTACTCTACTGGCTGTTTCTCTTGCCGAACTTCTTCCTCCTCCTCTGTAGTCTCTGTGACCATATTTTTTATCATATACAAAATCTGCATGTGATGGTCTATACGTGTCTTTTATATGAGAATAATCTTTAGATTTCTGATCTTTATTATGAATTAAAAAACCAATTGGCGTTCCGGTTGTTTTTCCTTCAAATATTCCACTGTAAAATTGAACAGAATCTTCTTCTTTTCTTTGAGTAACAATTGAAGATTGCCCTGGCTTTCTTCTTTGCATTTCACTTTCAATAAAATCTAAATCAAGTTTTATTCCAGGTGGGCATCCATCAATAACACCACCAAGTGCTGGCCCATGAGATTCTCCAAATGTTGTTAGTTTGAATATGTTACCAAATGTATTTCCAGCCATTATTAAATTTTAAACAAAAATAGGTTTAAAATTTTTCAT
>ERZ651776.4310-NODE-4310-length-13246-cov-6.409522_pt1 | contig 13246 bp, 18 predicted proteins | sample MGYA00514761_ERZ651776 | MGnify/ENA metagenome assembly ERZ651776 | reverse complement strand
AAAATGACTGTTGTGATCTCCAGAAGTCAAATAGATATAAGGGAAAAATGTAGGTCCCAAGTCAGCAAAACCCCACAACCTCATTCCGCCGATCGATCCATACACATTATCACCAAGACGGGCAGACGCTTTTATCGTTGCTCCAAAACCCACCCATGAAAGCGCACCACCCAACATAAAGTTATCTGATACTTGATTGGTGACATTCGCACTTAACCAATTCGCATGTGCATACCCTTCTCCTAATTTCATAGGCAAAGCAGAAGGAGCAAAAAAGTAACGCGAAGATTGTGGAGATCTATTCGGATCAAGGATGCTTTTGTTGGCTCTCGAGCTCACAGGATTCAAACTCTGCGAAAGAGTTCCCTCAGCTACATCTGCCATCGAGATTACATCGGCTTTCGGGATGATAACCAAGCCTAAATCAGGAGTTTTAAGTGTTATTTCACGTCCATCATCTTCAATGAAATAACCACAACGCACCATTTGATTCACCATTGTAACGCACACATAGCGGTCATTTTTCACCGCTTCATTACCAGTTTCTTCTTGAGCTTTAAGGACAGGAGTAGCAACCAAGAAACTCAAGAGAAAGCCAACACCAATATTTATAATGCATTTCATAATGCTAGGACAATCGATTTACTCAACAATGAACCTCTTCTCTACTGAGCCGTCATCATAGATGTAGAAGAGGATTTGATTGGTCGTACGATTAACTTCTCTGCCCAAGGCATCAAGTGTTTTGATCAACTTCTTTTCAGCTCCAACAAGACTACCAATGCCTGCAGGAGCATTGAGATCAACACCAGGATTGTTATGAATGAATGTCCAGCTCCCCCAAGGAGTGGGCTCACCTGTTTCCCAATATAACTGGTCTTCGAATAAACAATTGATCGAATTGCCCGTAGGCGGCAAACCCTCAGAAATATACCAGTTGTCCAAATTAGCCTCCTCATTTACAAAATGCACGGACACGTTTATGGTATCAGTCAATGGCCAATTATGATCAAAAGAGATGGATTGTTGATCTTCTAGTGTCTCTTGATGTAACAGGTTTCCCTGTTGATCTGTAAACTCCCACTCAAAAACATTTTGATCTTGAGGGTGGGTCATATACTGACCTGAATGGTAAATACTGATCATGGTTTCTTGACTACCCACATTTACAATCATGCCTAACATGTCACAAGGAACACACGTGATGACTTGTGCTTCTGACAATTGGGAGACCCCCAAAACGAAGGCCATTATGAGGTATGCGTGTTGCTTCATGGTGCTAATGGTTTCTCGTTTGTAGAATAAATACAATTGCTAAAGTAAACCGCACAGGCGCATAGTCCCTCACGCTTAAAGGTGAAACGCAGCCCTCGCAAGTTGGTAAAGACCAAAAATCCCCGCACCTGTTGAAGATGCGAGGATTTTGAAAGTAGCCCGTTCAGGGCTCTCTTCGCTTGCGTCTTCTTCTGACGGTCCAGATCGACGCAAAAACGCTCAGCAACAATACAGGGAGAATGAAGTACAAGGGATGAACCGGTCCAGCATTGACCCCCTCCACCTCGGCCCAAGGCGGTCGATCCTCTTCACCACCAAATCTATCCATGTCCAATAACGCCTTCCAGATAGGGTCATGAACGCTTTCTCCTCTCGGAAAATCCACCAGTTTTTGGGTTAGTTCCTGGACCAATTCAGGGTGATGAGACGCAACGTTATTCGTTTCAAAAGGATCTTTCATAAGATCAAACAACTGCAGCTCGTCTCCTTTCCCCAAAATCAATTTAAAATGATCCCGGTAGTATGCCTCCTGACCATTGGTTCCATGAACGATGAAATCCGCGGAGACGTGCTGAGCATTCCCGGAGAGGAATCCCCATTGGTTCACCCCATCCATTGCCGAATTATCCAATCCGGTCAACCTTGTAGCCGCCGCTAAGGTGGGCAATACATCATTGACTGTTATGCGTTCATCGACTCTGCCTGCAGGCAAATATTGCGGAGCGTAAATTAAGGACGGGACCCTAACTCCTCCTTCAAAAGCCGTTCCTTTGCCCCCCTTCAATGGCTCGTTGTCTGAGGCGCTGTTGGCCATGTTGTGTCTTACGAATTCCAAAGCCTCCATGGGCAGCGGTTCCCCAAAAATCTTTGTGAGTTGATCGAATCTTTGCCTCGTGGTTTCAAGGTAGGCCTCAGCACATTCTCCCCCATTATCACTGAGGAACCATACGATTGTACGGTCGAGCAATTCCTGTTCTGACAAGGTTTCGAAAATCCGCTTCACACCCCGGTCGATCTCTGATACCATGGCCGCATGCAGTTGCCGATTCTCGTCCTGCAAATGCCCATATTCTTCCACCGCTTCCATGGGCGCTTCATTCGGCATATGCGGGGCGGCATAGCTCAGCTCTATGAAGAACGGCTTCATTGGGTCATGCCTTTGGATGATGCGAATGGCTTCATTCGTCAACAAATCGGTAGTGTATCCCTCTTCCCGGATTGTGGCCCCGTTTCGCTGCCAATCCAATCCCCCGCCATGAACGTGATCATAGTGACCTACCCCCCCGGTCAAATAGCCATAGAAATGATCGAATCCCCGGCTGTTGGGTAAGTATTCATTCGAAAAACGTCCCAAATGCCATTTTCCGATTAGAATTGTCTGGTAGCCGTTCCATCTGAAATGGTCGGCAATGGTGGACTCGGACAAGGGCAATCCCAATCGGTTGTTCTTGGCTAAGGGAGAAAGGAAACCAAGGCGCAGCGGCGATTTCCCCGTCACGAGGGCACTCCTGGTGGGCGAACAGGTGGGATGCGCATAGAAGCGGTTCAATTCCACTCCTTCGCGCGCCAGACTATCCAGTGTAGGGGTTCGAATCTCGCTCCCATGGTAACCTAAATCATTCCACCCCAAGTCATCAGCCACAATAATGATGATGTTCGGTCGGTCTTGGGCGCTCGCCGAAAGCTCCACCAGGAAGGCAATGAGCATAAATAAGAACGACCGCCAAAGGGTCCATGGAACGTGCATACGAAAGGTCCGGGCATCACACAGAGACCCGTCTATAATCCGCCTCGGTTCCTTGTTATTTGTTTGCACGTTCATGTTGCGAATGAATTGCTTGAATGCACTAATCCCCCACAACGACACTTTGCCGCATCATGCCCAGGTCGATGGAGCCATCCGGGCTGCGCATGGTGGACGTGATAACATCGCCATCCTGAAGGTAATGGGGTTGTGCCCTCTGTTTCTTCAGGAACATCTTCATGAGCAATCGCTCACCCAGCACGAACCGCATGATGCGCTGTACAGATGCCGGAGGCACATTCAAGGCCACCCCGCCGGGGGTACCGGTCATGACAAGATCGCCAGGGTGCAAGTCCATGATGCTGGATAATTCGTTGACGGTTTCCCAGGGCTGAAAAATGAGCTGGCACGTGTTTGCCTCCTGGCGGACCCTTCCGTTCACCTCGAGGCGGATGTCGATGTCCCGCAGCCGGTCGAATTCGCCGGGTTCGAAGAGGTAGATAAAAGGCCCCGTTGGACAGAATGTCCGAAAGCTCTTTCCCTTGAACCATTGCTGTTGTGGAATCTGCAAGTCCCGGGCCGATACATCGTTGGTCATGACGATGCCGTCGATGTAGTCTGTTGCGGTCTCCTCCGTTATGGCGACTTGTCCTGTGATTTTCCGGCCGATAATGAGACCGAGCTCAAGTTCATAGTCGAGGAGTTGGACACCCTCGGGTCGCACAATGTCGCCATGAGGGGCGCTCAATGACGATGAAGCCTTCATGAACATCATGTTGAACGAAGGACGCGACCGCGTGGAAACTCCGGATTCCTTGCGGTGGTCATCATAATTGAGGCCTTGACAGACGATGGAGCAAGGATGCGTAACCGGCGACAGCAGCTCCACATCGCCCAGGTTAATTCCAATTCCGCTTGTATCAAGTTGAAAAGCCTCGGCCTTTCCGTGCATCAGAAACGCCTCAAGTGTGTCATGCCCGCCCACACGATGGATGGAGTTTTCCTGTACTACTCCCCAACTAATGCTATTGTCATAGCGGTATCGGCAAATGTGGATTCCCATGGATTTTTCTATTTACGATGTGTCAGCTGTTCGATGAAACGAGGGTCCCAAGCATCACCGCGCCAGGCGATATGGCCATCGGGGCGTACGAGCATCGCATTGGGCCATCCTTCCGGAACAGCGGACCAGGAGGAGGTATCGACGCAGTGAAGAGGAATCTCTGAAGACACAGGCTCAGCAGAAATCCCTGAAACATGGGTGAACAAGATGAAGCGATCATAGGCCAAGAAGTCGTGCACGGACTTTCGGCCTTCGGTTGTATCGACCCAGCAATGGGGCAACCGGGCGCCGGGGCGAGTTGACGGTATGTAATCCGAAACTTCATCGTCTGCGATGTCTACAGATGAACCATCATCAATGATGGCGCCTGCTTCGTAGGTGTAGCCGATATCGAGACCAAGCCGATCGAAATGGCCGATCTGCCGAGATACGGTGGCATCGACCTTGGCCCTGAGACGGACATCGGTGAATACGCGGCGGAGTTTGCGATCGGCGATCCACTTCGGCACGGAGGTCAGCGCATCGCGAAGTTTCACAGGCAGGAAGCGCAATCGGTATTTTGCTTGGGCCAGTTTCTCCATGCCGTCCAAATCGAGGCCGAGCAGCGAGAAAACTTCCATGATGTTTTCCGAATTCTCGCGGCTTTCCGCACAATTCTTCACGGCGACGGGCCGGCGCTCCATCTCATAGGATTCCAGTAGGGTGGAGTCAGCCTTCCCTTTCAATACGGATGCAATCTTCCATGCGATGTTATGCGCATCTGCAATTCCAGTGTTCATGCCCAAGCCGCCCGTTGGAGGGAAGCGGTGCGCTGCATCCCCCAGCAGATATACCCGGCCTTCTGCATATTTCCGAACGACTTGGGCGGTCATGCGCCATGGACTGATCGATTCGATCTCGAGGTCCGGCAGTTCCACACCCAACGCGCCTTGGATGCGCTCCTTGAAGAATTCCGGTGTGAAGGATGCCAGCGACTCCCATTTCCGATAGAACGGCACGACGTAGACCCACCGCTTTTCGATGTGGTGCGCTATAAAGGAGCCAGCGTACTCAGGGTGGGCGATCCAATACAACTTAGCGGGGGCCGCGACGTGTTCACGCAGATTGTACTTGAAGAAGGCGTTCACGAAGCTGGACAACTCCGCAGGGCCATCCAAATCGATACCCAAAGCCTTTCGGATGGGGCTACCTGCACCGTCACAGCCGAGCAAATAGCTCGATTCAACCTCATACGTGTCTCCAGTGGTGCCGTCCACAATCCTGCTTACCGTCCTGTCGGTGGTGTTTGAGACGAGGGCGTCCCAGGTGTGCCCGAAACGAAGATCCACCCATTCCGATGCGACAGCGCGGTGGACGAGAATCTTTTCGAATTCGCTCTGCGACAGGTTGAAATAAGGTAAGGCCTGCTGCAGGTGTTCTTCATATTTCGCCCTCCGCCCGGGGTCCTCGAGCAAATCAATCCGACCGAACTCCTCCTTCATGGTGCGACAAAACAGGATGCGGGAACCGTCTTCAAGCGGTGAGGCTTCCAGATTGAGGTCCGCTTCCGAAATGCCGATTTCCCTCAATATCTCGACGGACCGCGCATTGAGTTCGTGCGCTTTCGGATGCTCATCCGTCTTTGCCTTCCGCTCAATGACTATGCTGCGAATGCCAAGGCGCGCGAGCAGAAGTGCGCCCACCAGTCCGGAAGGACCCGCTCCTGAAATGAGGATGTCTGTATGGTTGAGATGGGACTTCATTGCAAGGTCGGCGCATAAATGTCAGTGGCGCATTGAGGTCCGACATAGAACACGAGGACCGCAAGCGCAAAGAGGAAGATCAGACTCAACACGCTGAACACGAATACGTTTTCGTCAACGCCGAGAATCTTGATGTGGACGAGCGGCACCCAGATGATGCCCTTGTACCATTTGACCATGGTCACTGCCACCCAGAATCCCAGAAGGTTAGCCGCCAAGAGTGCGGAAGCAAGGTAGAGGTGCATCGGCCTGAGCGGATCTGTGCACCAGATGAGGCACAAGGTCATGATGCCAACGAAGAACATCATCCCCAGTTGCCATACAAGGTGGAACCTGGCGTGTCCCACCCACTCAGGATTGAACAAGTGGGTCGCATCCGTATCGCGTTTAATCGGACCGAAGAATTCAAACGCGACCACGGTGAGCAGCACCTTTACGAGCGTCAAACCTTCGATGGTTTCTGGATAGGCTTCATACATGGATCGTAGGTGATGAATGGGGTTCATGGAACAAAAATTGCATCATCCTCAGGACCGTCTCGATGTGGAGGTCGATGAAGTCACGTTCATATACGTCGACTCCGAAGAGGGCATGTGCTTCCGATGAAAGTGAGAAAGGCATGGCGCATGCCCCGAGAAGGATGTAACGAATGTGTGGATTCGATTCAAAGGCGGCCAACCATGGGTCATCATTTCCGAGCTTCTGGTTCAGCTGAGCAGCAGGAAGGAGAAACCGTTCCATAATCCAGTCCGACCGCCACGACGGCTCGTAATTTTCCTGGATCATCAGCTGGTTCATGAAGGGACGTGCAGCCGAAGCCCGGATAAACCCCTCTACGATGACCCTTTGACGTGCTGAAGGATTAAGGCCGTCCAACGTCTCGATCGTGGATTGCAGTGCGTCGAAATAAGGCTGGAACGCATAATCGATGGCTGCCTTCCAAAGGTCATCCTTGGTTCCGAAATGATGCGTGATGAGTCCGCGATTCACCCCGGCCCGCTGCTCAATGTCCCGAATACTGGCTCCGGCGTGACCCCGCGAGGCAAAAAGATCGACAGCGGCCTCAAGGATTTTCCTTCTGGCCATTTCCCCCTTTTTGGATACTCTTTTTTCAATCAGAGTCATGGAAGGATTGGAATTCTGGCTCGCATTGGTCAAACGTAACCATAAAACTTGATGCTTGTCAAGTTTTAATTACTTAAAATGATGACTCCGTTGGCGGAATTGCCTTTGATTGAAGGTGCTTAACTGAAGGTTGCTGATCGCGACATAATCCGTGCTCCACGCTTTGGCTCCACAAGCCTTGAACCAAAAATCCCCGCTGCCGTCGCCGGAGCGAGGATTTTGGAAGAAGCCCGTAGGGAGCTATCAACTATCGAGCATTGACAGGCCTTTCAGCGCCGGTTCGAACGAATCAAAGGGTCAAGCCCCCCACAATCTCACGTTTTTAATCCCGAACGCAACGAACTGAAAAACCCTTACCTGCATGATCATAGTCCCTTTCGACTCTATCATCATACCATACGAGTCTGCGATAAACACCTCGCCACCCGTCCCACCACTTGGAGCCCGAAGTCGTCCAGAAATAACAATAGTAGCCCAAGGCGCCGAAGCCCTCGGAAAGAGACCTATACCCAACAGGCAGGGCTGAAAAACCGCTTGAATTGCTGCCATCTCCTTCGACCCATCCATATGCGGCCTTCATTTGAAAGCCTTGGTTTGTACCTCGAGTTCCTTCAGTGTTAACCTTCGATTCCGGCATGCCCAATTCCATCTCCAAGGTCATATACTCCCCATCCGTCGGCACGTGCCATCCGCTTGGACACAAGCCCCGTGCGTCATCCACAGCGTACCAGTTGTACAGGCGGCCGTAAGTCGCGAGGTGGGATGAATTGTTCTCATAAATCGCTTGAGCACCTGAATTCGTCAAATGAGCATTTTCCCACATCTCGTCATTCAATTCCCCTGCAATCGCGTCACCATTGGCGTAATGTTCGGTGCGGAGGTTTTCCGCAAACCAGCATTGGTCGCCGATCGCTACCAAGTCGTAGGTGTAGCCGCCATACGTCACCGTAGAAAGGCCGCCGCATTCCAAAGGACCGTCACAACTGCCGTCGTCAACAGTCGCTTCATTGTTGAAATTAACCGCGTCAGGATCCATGCAGCCCGACAATTCGTTGTCGTCTTCGTCAGGGTTACATGAGACTAAAACCAACGGAAGTGCAAATAGGAGGAACAGAAATTTCTTCATGCATCGAAACTAACAATTAAATTTCACTGATGAATAAGTCAAAAGATTGAAATCCAACGATTAATGACGCATTTCATTTCTGCAAGGACGTGAATGTTGACCAGGGCAAAAGGACTTTAAAGCAACTCTTCCTTCAATTGATCAGCCAATCGGCGGGCATCAAATGGGAACGTAAATCCTTCCAGGTTGAGACCCATGCCAAAACGCTGAAGGCCTGTGATATTTTGATCTACTGGCTCATCAAGGAATAAGGTGTTGAAGTCGATACCAAATTGATAGTGCAAAACCGTTGCCAGGGCATTGGTCAATATCCCCTCTTCGGAATGCACCATGACTTGGTCATTTAACGTTTCTAAATGCGTCAACAGGAAGGCATCCATGTGTTCGTTGTCACGGATTGTTATGTCCGCGAAAATGCGCCATCCAAATCCCGCACATTGTCAACACCTGGCCAATTCTCAATGGGGTAAAATGACCAAAAGGAATCGAGTGAAGTTCATATTGCCAAGAAAAAGAAATTAGCACGAACTCCCACGACTCCACCCGGTCGAAGCCTCGAACGCTCCGACAAGAATCGGATTCTGCAAGCGTTGACATCCATTGATATCCCGAATTTTTTTTTCAGCATATTCTGGTTTACCTTAGGCGCATGAGCTAAATGACTCCTTTTTAAACCTACTCATATTTTACTGACATGTCTTACAGTCTTCAAGAACTGCTCTGCGAGGAAGCCGTCGTAGAAATCAAACCGTTTTCTGAAATCATCGAAAATGAAACAGAATACGATCCCATTGCTGAGGTGCGCCGTTGGTTAAACCCAGTTGCCAGCACGAGTGGCACATACTCCTACACTACAAGCCGAGGCGATGACAAGGACAAGGATGATGAAGGTGGCTCCGATTAATCTGATTGAGAATTCGCAAAGATGAATTACGGTATTATTGGAGAATATCCTACTCCGCTTAACGATGACCAGGTGAAATGCTACGTCTCCGTGCTTTTGTGTGTGGCTGATGTAGATGGCATTTCGTCAGGTGAAATGAGTTTGATTCGAGACCTCGCAGCGAATGCAAATGTTTCCAATCAAATCGTTGACGAATGTCTCGAGGGATACAAATCATTCGACCTAGGAAACCTTCCTGACTACAATTTGCAATGGGCAAATTGCATTCTTCGAGATGCAATCTTGATTGCTGACTGTGACGATGGAATATCTGAAGATGAAGCTTCTTACCTCAAGCAAGTCGCCAACTTTGCCGGCATTGAAGACAATTTTGAGAGAATTAAAAACCTCACTCTGTCTGCCAAGGCCAATGCTGAAGAATGGGAATCAATGTTGGCTGAAGCGATTTAAGTCGAAGTCTTTTTGAATTTATGACCGCCTCCCTCCTGCTTGGATGGAGGCGGCTTTTTTATCATGGTACTTATTTTCTCCAACTCTGCTGACTTCCACACCGACGCCGTGATCAATCAGATCTACGCGGTGAAAGGACGTTTTTTTCGACTGAACACGGAATACCTGCATCGCGACTATGACTTCACGCTGTATCCCAACGAAAAACGATTCGAAATAAAGAACACCGTGAATGGCAAAGTTGTCTGTTCTTCGGACATCACATGCGCGTGGTGGAGACGTCCCGAAAAGATCAAAATATCAGACGACGATGCACCACAAATGCTTCACGCGTTCCTGACTGATGAGTACCGTCTCGTTCTTCGTGGTCTCATCAACATCCTCGAGCAAAATGGTTGCCGAATTGTGACTGACCCCTCCATACTGAACAAAGCAAAAGACAAAACGCTTCAACAAATTTGGGCCAAAGAGTGTGGGTTTCGATTGCCAAATCAAATCATCACAACCTCCAATCACGCTTTTGACCATTACTTCAAAAACGAACCTCAACTCGTCTCAAAATCGATTGACTCAATCGAATCCATTCGTGATGAAGAGAGGAACAAAGACTTCAATCTTTTTGCGAACGTCATTTCGGAAACGGTACGTGAGAAAATAGAACGGGCTGAAGTCAAAATCAACGTGAGCTACTTTCAATCCAAAATCCAACGAAATTACGAACTCCGGGTCATTGCGTTTGGACAAAGTGTTTATCCTTTTGTCATCGACGACTCAGGATACGACGTCGACTGGCGTCGGGTCGATCCAGACAGCATCGATTTCAAAATGGTTCCCAATGCCACTGTAACTCAAAAATGTCTTGATTATTTGAGCTTGTCTGGTCTCGCATATGGTGCTTTTGACATCATTGTCGACAACGACGATGAATATCATTTCATTGAGTGCAACCCGAATGGTCAATTTCTTTTCTGTGACATCCATGGCAAAACTGACCTCCTGAAGGATTTCGTGTCATACCTCTTGAATGGCTGATTTAGGAATTTCTCCGCTCGAAATTAAAGACCGTCACCTTCTGGAAGAAGGGTTGTTTTCTTGGTCGAGTCGAAACAACTCGGATGCAGACAAGCGCTCAATTGAATTGCTGGTCTCTGATTTATTTGAAGCCAGTGACACGACTGTTTTTCAACTTCACAACGCTAGCGAGGTTGTTGGGGTTTTTTATGTTGTCGATGTCGATGATTGTCTCGAAATCAGTGGCGGGCTTCTCAACCTGGGTGGCGGCAAGTTTAACACTTACCACGTACTGTCCTTCTGCACGAAATTGGCGCGCAAACGAAATATTTCTCAACTCAAGGTGACCGTCATAAAGTCACATTACAAGCATGCAGCGCTGGTGAAATACTACAAGCGATACGGATTTCAAATGTCAAAAGACAGGGACCAATTCGTAGATTTGATTCTACCATTGGCCTTGGCCTGAGATGGCAATGGTGTAGGTCATGTCATGATCACCAAGAGACCGAGAAGGGCCAATGCACCTGTTGGGCTAGCTGGACGATTTCGAAGTCCACGCCCCTGTCCACGAACAGCGCCTGTCCCAGGGCATCCGCCGCAGCTGAACCGGGCATGAAAAGGTCTTCATCCTCGGCATAGGTCAGCCACACATCCTCGCGCCGCTCACTCAAATGGACACGCAGGGCATCTTCATCCCCCGCATCCAATTCCGGTACGTCCAAATTTTCGGTACCATCCGACCCGATTCGGACACATCCATCCCAGAAACCCGAAAAGGAGGGGCCCCAGCAGACCTCCGCGGTGCGGGCATCGTGGCGGATCACCCGATAGGTCCAATCCTCCTGGACTCCGCCGCCGGCGTAGCCGCAGACCACGAGATAATGTACCTTGGGCAGGACGCCTTCCCGCTCGGACTTAGTATGGGCGAGGTTAATGCGAAGCGCGCGCGGCCCACTGAACCCTTGCCAGTCCTTACCCACCTGAATGGCTTGTAAAACGTTCGCCATCACTCAATGTATTTCAAGACCGCTCGCGCCCAAAAGTCGTCGCCGTGATCCTGCTCCACCCAGTCCAGCTCCTCATCGTACCAATAGCCCTTGCGGACGGTCTTCCGCGCCTCATCGTACAGCATTACGTAGAGCTCCTCCTCCCGTGCAACGAGTTTGACATCGTCGAGCATATTCTCATCCTGAGGGTCGCACCCCTCGAAGGTCAGCACGAGATTCTCCCCATCGATGACGCGGCTGGCCGATGGCTCCCCCATTAGGTCCGTCAGGCGCTCCGTGATGGACACCATTTTATTGGATTCATCATCCCAGAAGCTGTGGAAATGCAAATGAAATTTCATAATGAAAAATACGACAGGGCCCTCTTTTATCAAAATGGTATCGATTTTCTTTTTGGCTTGGTGATAGAAGGCTTTCAGCGCGCGGTTGATTCATGGCATCGGCGGTTCATTTTATGTCCGGAATTCACCGTCCCCAAACTGGGTGACGACGTCGTTTTCCAACACGACGCGAAACTGGTAGACGACATTTCCCCGGTTTGAAGTTTCGCCCTGGTAGTACCAATACTCCCGTCGCTTGGTCTTGAGCTGGGTGAATGTGGTGTCGCGGGGTGCCCCCAGGATCATCTTCACCACCGGTGCGGTGGCCCCAATCCCAATCTCCCACTCGTCCAGAGCCTGGGCGTCAGCCGGATTCGCGGCCAATGCGCCCAGTGCTTTCGCCTTGTTGAGCCAGGTCTTCAGTTGTGAGTTCGCTTGGACATTGTCGTTGGTCCGGGTCCATAGCGACCGAACTGAATGAAAGAGCTCCAATGAACCAAAGAGGATTCTAAACTCAGTTGAAGTATGTCGACTTTTTGGAGGCTGTTCTCGCAGCATCAATCGCCTGCTCCATCAATTCTTTTTCAAGTTTGATTCCAGTCAAACCACTTTGAATTCGGATGTTGACAGCCCCTTCGCCATTATAAAGATTCAGTGACAACGAGAGCGCTCCACTTCGCTTGTACAACCAGTAGAACATGTACGCCAGGCCACCAAAAAGCAAAGCGACGACTATAAACGCACTTTGGTTAATCGACTGAAGAAGCTGGGAAATTGACATCAGCGCTAAAAAAAAAGAAATCACAATGAAAATTTTGTTTGTGCCGTAGCCAACCGAATAGCCAGACAACAAACTTGCTGGCGAATAATTGTATTGCTTTTTTCCGGCGCATGTGACAATCAAATTGTCTTTGACCTCTAAGCGAAATGAAGGGTCCACTAGACGAAGTTTTTTCAAAACCCAAATGAAAAAGCCCTTTCTGTCTCCTTCAATGACAATGGGGTTTTGTAGGTTCGAGGCATCAAATTTTACCTCTCGAGCAAGCAACGTGACGTTTGTGCTCTTCAAAAATGAAAACATGGTTAAAATTATTAAGGTGTAAGAATTTTTTTTTAAAGTAATAACATTTTAAACTGAAATCAGCTCTGCAAGACGTGATTTCTTTCTAGAGCCTCACATGCATGCTCAATGCGGTTGACATTCACCGCATGAATGAGGAATGGAAAAAACAAGTTTGTCGAGTCATCGAAGCTCAAAAACAGGTTAATGAACTAAGGACGCAACTGGATGAAAAAGACCATTGATCGTTGTTCGCAATTGAACATGTGAATTTTGCTCATTAGGTCGGTGCAATGCGAGTTGATATTTCATCGTTTTCGAATGGGGGCCAAAATGGGGGCCAATTTCCTGGCATTATTTAACCTCCAAACCTACATCATTTTCTCCCTTTCGCAACTGTCAACACCCAATCAACC
>ERZ651776.4309-NODE-4309-length-13249-cov-3.304434_pt1 | contig 13249 bp, 15 predicted proteins | sample MGYA00514761_ERZ651776 | MGnify/ENA metagenome assembly ERZ651776 | reverse complement strand
TGTTGTCTTTGATTCAATTTCTCCGCTGTGTTGTGCAGTGCGGCTGGATTTGTCTGTAATTTCTCAGCATCTATCTCATGCAATGGTGGGTGATAGCATGAATTGGTCAGTCCTGTTGGTAGGTGTAATGAGGTCTGATTCCACTTGGCCAGGCACATGGTCGGAGAAACTTGTTCTAGTTTTCCTTTGGCCTTCAGTGCATCTGCTTTGTAGTCACTAGTACTCACGGTCTTGAACTCCCCTGTTGATATGTTGTGGCATTACGAACCTATAGAATCTACTCTCATCTTCATTGTATTCTGCAATGGTCATGTCCAGTTGTTGACGCAGGCTATTTCCATACATCAAAAGGTCTGTGTCGATGTCCTGAGGAGATTGATCTTTGTAGTACGATTCCATGTTGTCCAAATCACGTATGTGAAAATGATTGCTGTTGGCCTGTATAACTGTGTTGAAACAACCCATCCTGGCGCCTAACATAGCGTACTTGCCTAATTCAACATCGGCACCTATCGTGCACCAGGTACTCAAGATACGCAGGTTGTTTGGCCAAATTTTATGAAAATCTTCGGCAGGAATAGGCTTGCCTTTTTCGGTGCTCATCTTTACACCTTCCCTGTAACCTGCAACGAATGCCTGTTGTTCTGATCCATTGATTACAGTAGTAGAGTAGCAGTTGTGTAAGTTCTCGTGTGGCACTCCCCAACAAAAATCAATTTGGGTTTCATCTTTGTCTGCGTTTTCATGCGTCTTCATGTTTAGACATGTTTCCTTTTGCCATCCAACTAACCCGCCATTGCCATACACTAAACCATTAACATTATTTTTTGCTCTCCATCTATGTACTGCTTTTGGATTTGTTTTTTCCCAATCCAGTGTCTCTAATAAAAATCCTTCATCAATAATGTTATCTCCGTCAACTGATATAAAGAAATCTGTTTCTGCTTTTTCCGCCGCGGCCTTGTGTGCTGAATCGAATCCAACAACGCCGTCCACACGCTTCGCCCATGGCACTTTGTTTTTCAGATCCGCCCAGTTCTGTTCCTTGTTAGGTTCCTTAAACGAAATGTATACAAAATCTAAGTCGCTTACTCTGACTCTATCTGCCACGTGACTCCCCCTTCTGCTATTTCATTAGGCCAGTGTATGTCATCATCATGGAAGTAGTACCCTTTGTCTGCCTTTATTAATGTTGTGTGTTGTGTTTTTAGTTTTGGTGGTGGCTTCAGTGCAAATTCTGTTGGGGATATCCAATGATATGCTTCCTCACCATGTCTTTGCACTTCTAATTTTTTTTCTAATGTTACAACAACATTTTGTCCACTTATGCATACAGTATGCACCTTTGGTCCCCTCTTGGGCATCTGTTTGAGTGCATCAAATATATTTGCCATATAACTCCTTGTCGTAGTAGTGCCATACTCTGGATACTCTCTTTTCTCCAAGATAGATATTGTCACCTGTTCTGTTGGTGTACAGATAATTGTTTTGATCTCGTTTGTTCATCAATCCGTTGATCCCTGGCTTGTGGTGTAGGAACTTGAACCATTCGTAGTCTATAAGTTTCTTGTTCGTAGGGTCAATTAATCTGTAAGCGAGTGCGTATACCACATCAGTGCTAGGATAAGTGTCATGACAGTTAATCAGCATCTTTGTTTTTACCTCATTCCAGTTAGTTGTTATGTCTTCGGCTAACTTGAAAAATCTTTGTGCCCATTTGCTCTTCCTAAAATAGATCATTCCGTTGTAGATGTTGGGCAGGCGATTTCTCACAAAGAGATCCCGATAAGGTGAATGCTTGACCACGTGATCTTTGTAATCCCTGCAATCAACACTGAACACAAGATCATGTTGCCATAGATGGTACCACCACCAATCAGTGTTAGTGGTCCACAACATATCACTTTCAAGTTTAATTGTGTGTGTAAACGGTGTTACGGAAAATGCTTTGTATTCATTTGCCCATTTCATCTCGTGCTCTGCACTGTTATCGTCACTTAATACTTTCACTACATCCACAGACTTATGTTGAAACTTGCTATTCTCATCTGTGACTACACAAATCTTGTTTTCCTTGTTGTGTTTCTTTATGCTCTCTGCCAGTTTTATAGACAACTCTACGTAGTCTGTGTTTTCGTTATTTTGTGCAAACCATAGAAATCCTTTAGACATTGATCGACTCCTTGTTTAGAACATGCACATCCTGGTCTTCGATGTAGTTGATGTTATCCTTGTACTGCCATGCAACACCCGTGTCTGTGAACTTTACTATCTTACAATCAGGTGGCAGTGTGGCCAGACGAATTGGCAATGTATCGTAATTGATGAAACCGTTTGCCTGTTCTAGTGCTATTGCAAAGGCGTAGTCATTACGGAAATTTTTCCCATACACCCTATACAACTCATTGAAATACGCATAATAATGTTTCACATACTTGACCATGTCAAATATACGCTTGGCTTTCGCACCTTTACGAAAAACAAACACTGTTGCCCATACCATGTCTATTAGGCTCCAACGTCTGTGATCAAAACTATTCCTGTTTGTTAAATCATAGGCCTCCTTGGATATCAGAAAGTCATAATCCGTTTCTAGGAACTGCCTGAGGTTGTCTGTGAATGGAAAGTAGTCTATGTCCATGACCAGCGTTGTGTCGTATGGCGACAGCTCGTAGGCCATGTGCCTATCCACGTTTCGCCATTCCTTGCCATTCTTCTTGTTGCCCAACTCCGGTTCAATCAATTTGTAGTTGATGAACCCCAAGGGTCTCATCTTTTTAAATGTCTCGTGATTGGTTACGACTGTGATTTCCAGTTGTAGGTTTTTCTTAATCAACCCTACACAACGTTCTAGTACAGTGTGGTACTTTGTTTCAGGTGTATCAAAACAGAATAGTAGTATGCCTTTAGTCATTTCTCTTCTCAAATGTTTTTGACATTTGGTGATATGAACTCATGGCCTCCTGATTTCTTTCTACCAAAACATGCAAAAGCTCTTTTGAGTTTGAAACTTCCATCGGATTGTTGTTTGTGTCTAGAATGTAAAACGGTGAAGAATGAACTTCTTCCAATGTTTTAACTAGATTGATTGTTTCGGCATCTGCACGAAAGATGTGTTCGTTGTAAACTACCACCAGTCGTGAATGTGCTTTCTCCAGGGCGTTGCGTTTTGCAATAGCAACGTCGAAGGAAAGGTCAGATTCCTTTTTTAATGAGCCAATATCCATATTACAATTATACTGTAATTATGGTGGTATTGCAACCTGGTAAAAATTAATTTATTATGATGTTGAGTTGGAAACTTCTGCGTTTGAAGCCGACTGTATCGCCGCCGCTAGTCCTTGGGCATCTGTAGGATGAACTTCGATAAGAGCCAAAGTCATTCTTGGTGCTTCATTGGGATTGGCCGCTACACCGGCTGTGTTACCACTTGTGTAAGTCGTGTCCGCCGCCGCGTCAGTGGATACCATCTTGATAGTCACTACTGTTGCCGAACCTGGTGCCGCGTTCAACTTGGCAGATATCTCAACTGTGTTTGATGTGTAACCTGAGTTGTCTGAAGTCAATTTCAATAGCGTGACGTAACTTGTTGATATGTCATGGAAGCCATTTGCCAACCCGTTAGTTGTAAGTGTCTCACCTGAACCTGATCTTGTTGATGCGTGTGCACCAAAGTCTAGGTTACCTACTGCCGTCGTTGTCAGGTCATTGAACACTGTGTCTTTAAGACCGTCGATACCTGTTACGCAAGTAGGATCAATCCTGATCTTGCCGCCTCCGTTGAAGAATGCTCTCATTGTGTTGTTGTTTGCAAATGTTACTGATCTCTCAATAGTTGATGTACCATTCCATGTTGCTGAATTTGTTGATGTTCCAACTGCGTTCGTGCCAAGTGCTGTTACGTTGGCTCCACCTGCCGCGACGTCAGCCGCCAAGTTGGCTAGGTCTGAGATCAATGCTGATCTTATGGCGATTGTGTCTCCCGCCGAAACTGATGATGATGTGATAGATCTATTCAAGTGATTGGCAATGTTGTCTAGGCCCGTGAACAATGCGTTCCAACTTGATGCCGCTACTGTGTCGCCTGCTGAAACTGTTGCGATTGATGATTGATTTAGACCGTATACGCCGGAGCCTGCACCCGCGAAATGGTTGTATCCATATGGATCACTACTGCTTCCTACGAATGCGTTGTACTCGTCGTCTAAAATGGTATCACCTGCACTATATGCCATGCTGTTATTTCACTCCTATAACACACTCTGTGAGTGCTGTTTCTTCATTATATTTATGCTTTATTAATCTACCTAATACATTAAATGCCGTACACTCGTCTAGGCCGGCCACCCTGGCCTCACCATTCACTGCTGATACCACTCGTTCACCAGCCTGGCCCGTGCCCTGCACTTTAACCATGACCCGCCCTTTTAGGGCCACCATGGGGTGTGAGTCGTTGTTGCCTGCCTCGGCATTCATCAAGAATGCTGGAGATTCGGATATTACCCCAAAAACAGCATCTGCTAGATCGTCATGGCACTTGGTTATCTCTGCTTCACCACCTAATATTACTACATCGCCCACTTCGGTGTCACAATCTGCTTCATATCGTTCCGCCAAATCAGCGTACATGGCACTTGTTGATGTTGCATGTACCACGTTAGCCCTGACGTCAACAAGAGTAGGTGCTGATAGTTCGTTTTGGCCTCCTCCTGACTTGAATGCTGTCCAGGCTCCGCCCGCATTTCCATACGTTGTTGATCCATCATCAGCAAATGTTTCGTCCCACACCCAGTACAGGTTCTGTTCTGTGGCACTAGATGATTCACCTCTATTGACTTTCAATCCTGTGAAGTTAGGCATACCTGCGTTTGAAGATACGTTCCTGTTTAATTCTATTATGTTATCTTCCACAGACAGTGTGCTGGTGTTTATTATTGTGTTTGTACCATCCACTGTTAGATCTCCCACCCTTAGGTGCTCAATCCTACCTGATGCACCCGTAATCCTCAGTGCTTCTTTAGTGACTCCGCCGTCGTTTACCGTGAAAATTATGTCCTTGTCCTGTGTGGTCTGTGCTATGGTGAAATCATCCGATGATAAACTCATCGTGATATCGTTACCAGCACCAATTCTAATACCATCGTCTGTTGCGACAGATAATCTTTCTGTTGTGGTGTCTGCTGAATTAGATCTTAGATAGTTTGCCGCGGCCACTCCGCCTAGTGCGTCTGAATCCGTTGCCGTGCCTCTGAATTTAGCAGATGACACTGATGATGAAAGTTGAACTCCTTGTGCAACTGCGGAGAAACCTGCCGCTATCAAGGCCGCACCGTTTGTCTCTGTTGAACTTGGTGTGAATGCTTGGTTTGATACGATGCCCACGACTGTGTCGTTGGCCACCATTTTTAGAATTGATTTGTTCACACCTGCGTTGTCTTCTAAAATTTCACTGGTGAACTGTGTTACACCAGAACCTGCCACCGTTGTAGGACCGATCAAGGTCCAAGCAGTGCCTGAATAAACATAAAGTTGGTTGTTCGTGGTATCAAACCATAGGTCACCCTGTACAGCATTGGTTGGTGATGTGTCAGAGTTAGTTGGTCCGCCTGCTGGTTTCCATTTATCTCCTGTCCAAACATTGATTCTTTTATTTGTTTTATCAAACCAAAGTTGTCCTTGCTGTTTGTTCGACGGTGCTGTTGTGTTGTTGAAATTCTCTAGGAGTTTTACAAGGTTCTCGTTCAACCTCTCACCGAATCCTGCGTAACCTTTACCTATAAGTGTAAGGTCCGTGGTAGCGACATCGATTGTTCCATCGGCTAGCGTGACCAATAAGGTTCCGAATGTGTTGTTTATCTTGTATGCCATTGTCTAGTCGTTGTTTGATGCGTTGTCTCTGACTTCTGTCAAGAAACTCACATCGCCCACCAATTTGATCAAAATAGTTGCAAGTTCAGGTGTCAGCATAGCGTCAATCTTTGCTTCTTCTTCTGACGTCCACGCTGTCTCGTAATTTGCATTGATGTAGTCTGCGACTTCTTGTTTTGTTGCCATTTAAATGTACTCCTTATGCTTATTTATTACGGTTGTCGATCTGCTCATCGTCGGATATCCAAGTTAAATCCTTGGAATAAGACCCATCTAGGTCTCGTAGGAAAGTCTTCACGTTGCTTTCCGTAAGCACCATATTATGGTATTTTGTGTATCTTTTGTGCAGTGCCTGTTCCTTGGTAGCAGTGTAAACGAGCTTTATTCCTTTAGTCTTTGCTAACTGCATTAAACTATCTATACATTTCTTGAGGCACTTGTGTGTGTTTCTTGGGTCAGCGTCCTTGTCTGTGACTATCCATTCCATGAAAGCAAACCGGGTGCCAACGCCTATATACAATCCACCAGCACACACTGGCTTCTCGTCGATCTCCACTATGATTCCGTCAGGTGGCAGGCACTCCTTGGGCACCACACCAAATTCCCATTGATTCCACCATGTGGTTAATGTGTCATAATCTTTTTCTCTGTCCCACAATCTATCTTGCATTTTTCTGTATCACCATCTTGTTTACGTTGAATGTTGACTCAAAACAGTAACTGACTGCTTCTGCCACTTCATCTGCTTTTAATTTTGGCAGATTCTCCCAAAGGCCTTTAGTCATGTCTGTGTCTACCACATCTGGACAAACGTCATACACCGATAAAGGTTTAGAAATTAACTCTTCCTGTAATTCGTTTATGTATTGTATCAATTCTTTTTTGATTTCACAATATTGTACATATTCGAACTTGTCCCAAATCTGGAATTCATTGTAGTCTGGTTCTTCTTCTATTCCAGACGTGCTTGTTATCACTGCTACCTTCATCTTGTCAAACGAATGTCTGCCGTATATTTTTTTAAGAAGGGTCAACTGCCCTCTGTCTGCATGTGCATTCAATACTACGAGGCCACAATCTTGTATTTTCTCTAATATCTTTTCTTGATCGTGTACTAGGTCAAAGCCATTACTTTTACTCATACCAACCACGTTGTATTTCTTTTTCTTGTAGAGGTCGCATATGGCCTTTCCAATACCTCTGCTATGTCCTATGACTGCTATTTTATTTTTTTCTAGATTCATATATGTCCACTAAATTTTCCAACCCTTCAAAACATTCAGAGTAGTGTTGGTAATATTTGTCAAACTTGTCTTTAGTGTACAGTGATTCTTTGTAAAAGTCAATTAATAACGTGGTTCTTGGCCCTGGATTGTTGTTGAAACCGTTGTGTAACTGTATGTCTGGTTGAAATATGAATGCTTCTCCTGTCTTCCATGTCATAAGTTCCTGTTTTTGTGTTTCAATATCCAAAACATACATGCCACTTTGCTCGCCACCGCCATCGTCGAGGCACATCTGGTAGCGCCATCCTCCTTCGTTATCTGTGTGGTTACCAATTTTGGTATTCGGGCCTACTGTCATTACGGCCACATTTGTTTTGTAGGGAAATTTTCTCAGTATCGAATACAGCATGGGATAGTCATTAAATGATTGTCCTTCGTGTTCTCCTGATTGTATGCCCAACGCTTGCCATTGGCCGTGTACATAGTCTCCCGACTTGTCATCAAAATCGTCTGGTAGTCCTCTTACACTGTCTGAGAAGTCTTCTGGATCTAAAAAAGTTTTGTTAGGTTGTGAGTCGAACTCGTGTTTGATGTTTTGCCAGTGTTTGTCTAACTGCCTAAAACATTCGCCTTGCTGTCCGTGGTAAAAACTTTTATCAAGCATTCAGTATATTAACATTTTTATCATGTATCTGTCTATCATGATCCTGCCAATTACTAAAAAATTGTTCGCCGTGGTTTACTAATTCTTGTTGTTCACTTAATTCAAAGTAGTCTGTGAACTCTGTGTTGTTGATAATAATTCTTCTATTCTCGTTACCGAACACGTACACTATAACTTCGTCGTCGCCTAATGATCTTCCTATCCTGCTGTTTTCTACTCTTACCCATGCACCATCTTCTTTGACCATGTGTGTTCCAGATACTTGTATACCGTTGTAATCATATAAATTGTCTATCAAGAACTTACCTGTCGCAAATACTTTGCCACCGACTGATACCGTGTCGCCTATGTCCACTTGCTCAACTGGTTTCAATGAACCATCGTGCATTGATATCATTGTGCCTGCTATGAAACAACCACCTCCAGATCCGCCTCCACCTGAACTTGATCCGCCCTCTGCGTCACCGAACCCGGCCGCTGTTGACACGAAAGATATCCCTGAATTGAACAAGGCCTTCCATACACCGCCTACTTTCATGTAACCTGCTGTCAAACGCTTCCAAGCACCCCCCACTTTGAAGAATCCTTCCGAAATTTCTTTCCATGCTCCGCCTACTTTGATGTTTCCTTGTACAGCAACGTTGAAAATCACTACTGCTTTTCCATCGCCACCTGGCGAACTTGGACTGCCGCCAACGGCAACGCCTGCTGAATAGTGAGATTCACCTGTGCCTCCTGGTGTCACACCAGATCCATCACTAGATGAACCACTCGATGGCACTAGATTCGAACCAGACTTACCACCGGTACCACCGTTGTCGCCTGTTCCACCATCACCTGATGTTCCGCCGTCAACACCACCACCGCCGGCTCCACCACCACCACCGTCTCCGCTGTGATCCTTGCCGTTCTCTCCCAGTGTACCTGGTGTGTTTGATGTTGCTGAGTTTGTGTTAATTCCTGCTGTTCCGTTTGAGCTCTTACCTGCTCCTGCTCCACCTCCGCCGCCTCCTGCGACTGCGATGTCTGTTCCGTCGATCCTTACTAGAGTGGCTCCTCCGCCACCTCCACCTGAACCTGAATATGGTTGTGGTCCAGCGTTACCGCCTTCTCCACCTGAATATGCTGTTTTACTTTTTCCGTTAGTACCACCCGGTGCACCACCTCCCGATGATCCACCTGCTCCACCACCACCAACTGCTACCTCTAGCGTTGTGTTGATCTGTCCTGATGAGATCGCTAAAGCAGTTTTTTTGACATGGTGTCCTGCGGCTCCTGTTCCTCCAGATCCGCCAGCGTCTGCACCACCGCCTCCACCTGCGCCTGCCCAAAGGTATACGTCAATAGATGTTGTGCCCGCGGGAATAGTTGCCTGTTGTAGGGTACCTGTGTAGTTGAATGTCTTTACGACTGTTGGCATAAAGGATTAAGCCTCCCTTACGAACCAGAGATCTCCGTTTGCACCTTGTCCAGATGTTGGTGCTGAAGTCTCAACGTATCTGTTTCCTGCGATACTGTTACTGCTGTCATCTGAGATTGTAGATCCACCCCAAAGTTTTAATGATTTAGCCACCTGACCCGTAGTTGGTACTGCCACACTCGAATCACTTGTTGATGATGTTATGTCTGAACCCACTGCGGCCAAATTTACGTTTGTCACTGTCAACAAACCTGCCGCCGTTGTTTTCAAAACTTTTTCTTTGTTGGAATGACCGTCTGCAACTGCGTCTGCTAATCTAATTAGTTGTGAATATGTTCCGCCTTGTCCTGCAGTAAAGTGATTCTCTGATACATCATAGAACAATCTGGCATCGTCTGTGTCTGACGTTTCAATGATCAATCCTGAGTCCGCTTCACTGTTTCCTGTGTTTAATTTTATGAATGCGTCATCCACAAGGTTGATCACACTTCCACTCTTATCAAACTCACCACTAACGGTTAAATTTCCAGTGACAGTGACATCACCAGTGATGTCTATTCCGCCATCCGCACCTGTCAACTGTAGAGGCGTCTTTGTTACTCCGCCATCATTGACTGTGAATTTCAAATCTTTGTCTTGTGAAGTCTGTGCAACCGTGACGTCGTTGCTTGACACAGTAATGCTTAATTCTTGTGCATCACCTATGATAACTCCGCTGTCTGTGTCTACTGTTAGTGCACCTGTTGTGGAGTCCGCCACGTCTGCTCTTAGAAAGTTACCACCTGCTATCAATGTGCTTGAAGTGTTGGTTGTTCCTGACGTATCTATTGTTGCGGCCTGTGTGTTTGTTCCTTCGAACACCGCACCTAGTGTAGAGTTCAATGTCAACCCTGCTTTGATTGAAGCGAATCCTGTCTGTGTGTCACTCGGTGTGAATGTCTCTTTAGAAAGTATAGCAACTCTCGTGTTACCTGCGTACATGGAACTAACAACTTTGTTACCTCCTGAACTGGCCAACGTCTCTATCTTCCATCCTGAAAGTGTCTGTCCTGATGTGTAAACTGGACCAACCAATAACCATGCTGACCCTGTGTAGACATAAACTTGATCATCATCAGTGTCTATCCAAAGATCTCCTGCTGATGCTGAAGTTGGTTCTGATGCTTGTGCCTTTGCACCACCTGTTGGTTTGAAACTTGATCCATCATACACCTTTAGTTGATTGGTGTTGGTGTCCATCCATAGTTGCCCTCTGAGAGGTGCTGTTGGTGCCGACGTTGATGCTGTGTTCTCTAATAATTTAACTAGATTTTCGTTTAGGCCTTCTCCAAAACCTGAATAACTTTTTCCAAATAACTGAAGAGATGTGCTAGTATCTACTGTGCCGTCTGTGATTGTAGCAACTACTGTTCCGTCTGTTTTGTTTATTGTGTACGCCATTTGCTTATATTTAGCACCTTCCCACTACTATATTAATTGTGCCTATTTCCTCCGAATCGTAATTTTCTAACGCTTTTCCTATCACTTCACCAACCTGTGGGTCGTGAGTTTTCTTTGCTACTCCATGGTTGTTAGGATCCGTAGACAACATATCCCCTTTGATAACGTGTCCTACTACTTTGCAAGGCACTTTACCCATAAGTGCAACAGGTTGTCCTGCTGATTCTGAATTCATCAAGTAAGCAGGTTTTTCGCTGATCACACCTGCAACTCTTGGGTCATTGCCTTCTGTTGAAATTGTGACTTCCTTCTCACCTCCGAACACCACGACAGTTCCCACTTCGTACTCTGAGTCAGTTTCATACACCTCAGCCAAGTCAGCGTACTGCGCCGATGTTGCTTTCGCATATACTGTGTTGTATTTCTTACTGCTTGAACCTATGTCGTAAGTCAATGTTGTATCTGGCAATATCGCTTTTGATGTTAGATTGCCACCCATTGTGAGGGTTGTCATCGAGTTGGCACCTGTGCTGGTGATGTTACCCGTAACGTTGCCAGTTAGTGGTCCTGCGAACGCAGTAGATGTTGTTGTGCCTGAAATTTCTAGTTTTGTGGATGGTGTGATAGTACCTATACCAATCCTTGATTCAGAACCGTCTATGGTCATAACGGTCGTTACTGTTCCACCGTCGTTGACCTTGAATGTTATGTCCGTGTCCTGCACAGTGTTAGCAATAATTCCTCCAGATGCCTCTACCGTAACAGATATATCACTATCTGAGCCAACTGTCATTCCTGAATCTGTTACAATACCTAATGTACCTGTTGTTGTATCGTTGGCATTAGATCTTAAAAAGTTTGCCGCCGCTACTCCGCCCAACTTGTCTGCGTCAGTGGCCGTGCCTGCAAATTTCAAATCTGCTATGTCTGTTGATAAACTTATTCCTTTTGTTATCGACGAGAAACCTGCTATCGCTGATTTGGGAGTGAAAGTGTCTTCAGATATTATCGCTATGAGGTTCCCGTCATTGAATAATTTTGTTATGTTCTGTGATGCATCACTCGAATCTAATATAGTGTCGAAAGTTAATCCGCTTGTCGTACCTGTGGCACTTGGTGGTCCCACCAACACCGATGCTGTGCCGTTGTAGTAATACATCTGTCCTGTGTCTGAGTCTATCCATATGTCTCCAGCCGCCATGTTAGACGGTGCATCTTGCTGGTATGGTGCACTACCTCCCGCCGTCTGGAACGCTGTTCCATTATAAACCTGTAACTTGCTGTTGGTTGAATCCCACCACAGTTGTCCCTCTATCGGCTTTGATGGTGCTGATGTGTTGGAAAAATTTTCTAATAAGTGTAGGAAGTTCTCTGCTATAGATTCCCCATATCCTGCATAACCTTTTCCAACAAAACTTAGATCTGTTTGATTGTTAATTACTCCATCCTGTACCGTGTACTGGTTCGGTGACGCTGAACTATTTGTCTTGTTTACAGTGTATGCCATTAGTATCCTGTATTACTGCCTGATGTAGTTCCACTCACTGTGTTTGATGTTGACAGTGCAGTTGAACTTGTTTCAGTGAATGTTGTTAAACTCTGTATCCTCAATGTGTAATCTATCTGTATCAGTCTGTTCAATGACTTCTGTACCGGGTGGAATATGACGTGAGTCAACAACTTGTTGGTTGAACCGTTCTCCGTACCTTCCCAACTTTTTAATCCAAGTTCGTCAAAAACATAGTCACCATCAAAATTTGTTGTGTTATCAAATGCTTGTTGTCCGGTAGGTTCACCATAATCTAGTGTGCAAGTACAAACAATGTCTGTGTATTTGTTTCCGGCTGTGTGTCTTACTTCCATTTTATTTCTGGAAGTGTCTTTGTTGGTTGAACTATTGTCATCAATCACTTTGTAATAAGTTTGATTATATAAAGTAGCATTGGTTCCTGTTGAATTTGGAGTTAGGTAAGTTATTACCCCAGTAGTGTCAACACTTGTACCTCCATTACCAAAAGCCATTTCATGTACAAATCCTGTTGATTTATTTGCCAATGAGTTTGCTAAAGCAGTACTCATGTTTTCATAATGAATAGCATTTCTTTTATCTACAATTACTTCACCTGTTTCAGGATCCCAAATCTTGATATGTCCCTGCATCATTACACCTGATTTATCATCAGGTTTTTTGTTGTTATTTTCTTCTTTATTTTCTGTTTGATTTTGTTGCATCACGTTGTATTTATTCTGGTGCATTTGTTGGTTCTCCTGCTATGAATTTAGCCTGCTGTGTAGTTGAACTTTGTAGTCCATTACCATCCGCGGCTGTTGACGCTCCTGCATTATACCATGTGTTACCACGTTTTTGAACAATTTTAATTTGTGTTCCTGTTGCAGGCGCTGTTGTTAATGTTACGTTAGCGGTACTCCCATCCACCGAATAACCTCTTGTTAGTGTACTATCGTCCAGCTCGTGTTTGAAAGACAATCGTTGGCCACCAATGAATATGTCTAAATCTTCACCACGAGTTGGAGCGTAAGTAGTAGCAAATCTGACAGTTGAACCATCTCCTGTGTATGTTTTGGTTGATATTGTGTCAGCATAAGGCACAGTTTGTTGTCCACCTGCGT
>ERZ651776.4307-NODE-4307-length-13252-cov-3.375787_pt1 | contig 13252 bp, 14 predicted proteins | sample MGYA00514761_ERZ651776 | MGnify/ENA metagenome assembly ERZ651776 | reverse complement strand
ATAGGCATGCATGTTGAAGACATATACACCCACTTACTGGTTGGCCTTAAATTTTACTCAAGAAAATTATTTCTAATTGTATCCATCTGCTCATGAGTGACCCCTATTTTCTCAAGGTACTCAACAGCGCTGCCCCACTTTGACTCCACACCATCTAAAAAATCCTTCATAGCATTTATAGGAACTCCAGCTGCTGCAATCATACTTTTTCTATCATATCCATCAGGATAACCAACAGTGCTTTCAATAAAGTCAGCTTGTCTTTCTGTATCAAGATTGGTGAGTAAATAATCAGCTTCTATCACATCGCGGCTCACACCTAAGATAGATAATAAGAAAGCTGTTGAGACGCCAGTTCGATCTTTACCTGCCGTACAGTGCAAAACTACAGGTAAATTATCTTCATTAGCTAAAATTCCAAACAACCTCAACCACGAAGTAGGACCAAATTCTAAGTAACCTAAATATCTTTTACCAGAGATGCCGGTATCGCCAACTAATTTACTTAGTTGATCACTCCCTCCCTCAGGAATAACTGCAATATTTATATAATTAGCACCCATGGCCTCTAAAGGACCTTTGCCCTGGTCCAAGACCTCTTCAGGCTTACGTAAATCAATCTGAGTTGAGATTTTGAGATCCGATAAAATAGAAAGATCCTCATCGCTCATTCGATCCTGTCTTCCTGTTCGAAAGTAAAGACCTTTTTTTACTCTCTTGCCGTCTTGATTAAGATATCCACCTATGTCTCTAAAGTTAAAACAGCCTTCAAACGGGTAATGCCTTTCTAAGTAATCATCAATCATATTATCTTCCATTTATTATTTAATGTATTCGAGCCCCTTGATGGAGCAATTTTTTCTGCACTTTCTTAATATCAACATCCGAAACATCAACATTTGACTGTATTGAAATAGCTGCTGCAACTCCTGCGCCTTGTCCATTCACCGCACAACACATCATATTGCGTACTGCAGCATGAGAGCCTTTATCACCACCTGCAGATCGGCCTGTGACTAATAAATTTTCAACGCCCTTCGGAATCATTGCGCGATAAGGTAATTGGAAGTATCGACCAGTAGTGGGCAATACAAGAACACCGTAACCATCAATAAATTCTGGAAATATACCAATACTATCTTCGAATTGAGCTTCATTATGAACATCCTGAGCAGTCATGTTATAAACCGCATCAATTTTTCTTGTATCCCTGATTCCAAGAGTCATACCGAAGTTTCTCAATTTAGCATCCTCACAACCTGGGTTATATTTTTTTAGCGCTTCTATGGCCAACATAGCTTGCCGACGACCTTCCATTTCTCCTTTCGTAAGGTGATCTGGATTGGTTGCATCAAGTCCTGCAAGATGAATAATATTCAAATAACTTAAATCGCCTTGCTCACTTAAGGCGCCCCATGTGCCTGTAATAGTCGTTAGATTCTTAGGTATTAATCCAGATTTGATGGCTTGTTCAAATGGCTTTTTTAGATAAGGAGAAAATAATTCATCCTCTTTTCCGGATGTTTTCATTCCCCAACCGGGGCCAAACCAATCACTATAGGTGTGCGGATCAGATTTAACGTCTTCAATAAAACGAGTTTTATCAACACCATTCATTGAGAACATAACTGAAGCGGCCATCATTTCTTCCACTGGTGTTTTATGAACAATCGCGCCAGCTCTATGTGCAATATCTGCATCTCCAGTTGCATCGATTACGCGCCTTGCCAAGATTGCCTCGCGACCCGCTTTACTCTCAACTATAACGCCTTTGATGACACCACTCTCAACAATAGTGGCCACCATAGTTCTGTGAAGCATGGGTGTAATACCAGCCTCTTCAACTAAAACATCAGCAACATATTTGAATGCCTCACCATCTATTGCATGACTATTAGACTGTGGCTCAGGATTTGACGCACCCATAGATTTTGCTCTTTCCTCAAACTCAATACCAATGCCCTCACTATCGATGGTTTTGTCATGACGATACCAAGCAAAACCTTCAACACCTACCTGAGTAAGATTGCCTCCAAAGCAGCCATATCGTTCAAGCAAAGTTGTTTCTGCACCTGCCCTAGCTGAAGCAATTGCAGCAGCTAATCCTCCCGGACCACTGCCAACAACCAATACTTCTGTATGATGAATAATTGGTGTTTCTCGTGCTTGTTCATCAATAGTTTCCATAAACGCCCTTCTTTTTCTTTAAAGTATATCCATAAGCAACAAAGTCTACATTAATCTAAAGAACTATTTTTGCACTCATTACCTCTTAACATCTCTATGAATAAGTCCCACTGACCTTGATCCAATTCACGGCCTGTCCACCAAATTGCGTGTGCATTGGTATCTCGCTGTTCGTCAATGACGAGTCCCCACATTGGCTCTATTTGATTTGGTAACATGGAGTAACGAACATCTGTCACCAGATTCTTTTCTTCATCAAAGCCTAAATAGTCCTGAGAAAACCATCGAAATCTCTCAACATCTTCAGCCTGCTGACTCTCCTTATTAAGACCGGACAAATGTTGCTGATAGTCAAAAACTTCAATACTTTCGCCCAAACAAATAGTTGATGATTGAACAGTCCTTATGGCATCAACATAAAAAATTTGTTCATGTTGATAAATAGATTTCCATAATATCAAATTTCCAAAAGATGGCTTAAGGGTCAAGCGCTCAGGATTATGTCCTCTTGATTCGGCTAGATCATTCGCTGTCGATAAAGCTCTTTCATATTGAACAAAACCTAAAGAAAGATAAAAAATAATCCATCCAATTGAAAAAAAACTATAAATTCTTTTTTTGGTTTTTATTGAAGTTACAACAAGAATTAAGGCGGGAATCGTAAAGAGTGGATCAACTATAGATATACTATTCCAAGTCACTCGCTCATTTGAGAACGGCCAAAAAAGTAGAGTTCCGTAAGAAGTACATGCATCGAGCAATCCGTGCGTTGCATACCCCAAGAAGCTTGCAATATAGACAGTCTTCAGTTCCATTGATTTTTTGACAAAAGGGAAAATAAGCAATGCGACAATCAAAGCTCCAAAGGGAATAAAGAAGAGTGAATGAGAAAACTGCCTATGATATTCAAGAGACAAAATTGGATCGGTTGATGATTGAATTAAAACATCTAAATCAGGAGCCAAGCCTGCAAGAAAACCTATAACCCCTATCTTAAGGAGGTTATTCTTATTAGCAGTAGATTGTGCAAAAGCTGCACCAACTGTTCCTTGAGATAATGGATCCATTTTTTTAATTAGAGATAGATTCGATTTAAAATTAGATGCATATGAATCTATGAAACCTCATAAAGTCATATAGCTTTCTTATGTAACTTTTCACGTAATTCTTTCATACCTTCGGTTTTTCTAAAACCACTAAAAGAAATACTATTAATGATTTCTATGAGGTCATTCTCAGTCTCGCCAATGACACAAGGAAATACATAATTTTTTTCTATAATCTTCTTTGGAACTTCATTTCGATGAAGCACCTCTACTTTGCAATCCTTTTTTAGTTCTTTTATGAATTGTAACCAATCGGATCTAACAAAGATTTTACTATGAGAGATATCGCATAGTTCGCAAGTATTCTGCTTATTTAATAGATTCTTGTTAATCCAATATTTAATTTCATTCAATAACCCGCCATCAGCGTTATAGATAAAATAAAGTGTCCTAAATTTTTTTATTGTCATGAAGTCTTAATATTAAAGTATCCAGAAAAAGTTTGTCTCTAGTTTGTATAATTTTTTTATGTATAGTGTTTTGATCTTTGAACTTTTATAGAGAAATATTGTGATAAAACTAGAAAAAAAAGAGTCTATTTATTTTTTAACTATGGATGCTGAGGAGAATCGCTGGAACACCACATTCGTAAGAGAGATTGCAGAAGCCTTAGATGCAATTGAAAACGATGAAGGTCCAGGAGCATTGATTACTTCTTCTACAAATCCAAAGTTTTTTTCAAATGGTCTAGACCTTGATTGGATGCAAGCTCCTGAAGATCATCCTGACGGAGGAGATAGAGAAGTATTCGGCGAAGAATTTATGTATTTAATGGGAAGATTTATTACATTACCAATTCCAACTATATGTGCCATCAATGGGCATACGTTTGGTGCAGGCTTTATGTTTGCTCTTTCACATGATGTAAGAATCATGAGAGAAGATAGAGGATTTATGTGCGCTAATGAAATGCAACTTGGTTTGCCGATCCCTAGACCAGAACTAGCATTATTCAAGCATAAAATTCCTGCAAATGCTTTCTTTGAAACTGTTCAGTTATCTAAAAGATGGACTGGTTCTGATGCTCTTAATGCTGGGATTGTTCAAGGAGTGAATTCATATGAAGAGTTACCTGAAGCAGCACTAAAAAAAGCTGAAGAATTAGCGCCTCTAGCAAATAATAGAAAAAACTTTGGGCGCCAAAAAGAGATGTTGTATGGCGAAAATGCAGCTATCAATCTTAATCACGGTCCAGCTCACATGCTCAAAAATTCAGAGGATTTCAAGATTTAATAAAATTTAAGAATTTCTTTATTTACAGAGATTGTCTCATCTCGTCACCAATATTTACGAAACCATATTTTTCATAAAAAGGTTGGTTGTGTTTTGTAGATTCAAGCAGATAAAGTCCAAATTCTTTGCAACCTCTTTCTTTAGCTAATCTAAGAGTTTCTTCGATTAACAGTCCTCCCACATTCTTACCTCTGGCATCTTGGTCAACAACTAATTCCTCTAATTGGCAGTATTCTCCGTTATATCTAAGTGCAAGATTGAAAGAAACGGATGCCATACCGAGGATTATTCCATTTTCCTCCGCAATAACTAGACTGCCTCTCTCATTAGAAATTAATTCACTAAAAGTATCTGAATCAAAAATTTCATTTTGTTCTGAAGTGGCCTCAATCAAAACATCAAGTAATTCTGAACATCGTATTTGATCTTCTAATTTACCAAGTCTTACATTTACACTCACTATGGTTTCCTCTCAAAAATTACTTCATCATTCTAATGACTATTCGGAAACCTGACAATTTTCAGGTGCTGTAATCCTATTACACATTACGGGCTGAGGTAAACTGACTTGATATGCGTTACCAAAGTGCGTTGCGGGCAAGTAATAATCTGTACTCACAGCCTGTGCGCCACTGGCAAAGGCGGCTGCTCTGCGTCTTGTATCATTTTCGCGAGCCTCGCGAGTATCGGCATCCGCGCGAGTGCGCACCATATATCCAGCTTTAACCAATCTTTGAATCTCATCAAACTGACCAACTGGATCGTTAAGAATCATAATTGCGGCTGCAGGATGTCCTTCTGGTGAGTTAGTAAACATAGGACGCTGTTGCCACCCTTCATAATACATATCACGCTTAGTGCCGCCCTCATCCAGAATCAAAATGAATTTCCCTCTGGCTTCATCTAATAAAGGCCATTGCAAATCAACTATGTCACTCGGACGAATAAGCTTTTCACCTAACATCTCTTCGATGATTGAGTCCATTAAGGCGAAAGCTACTGGGCTAAAAACCTCTGGTGTAGGTAAACCGAAAATATAGCCATCTTTGGCGTTGAAGCTAATCCATATAGGAGCATGAGTTGGGTTGTTCTGCGACCAAGCAATGATTTGAGTAAGACAAATACGTAGGGAGGAACAGTTACTGTTCATATCAATTTGTTGCACATGACCAACTAAAAATTTATCTTCATCAGCAACATAAAAAATATCCAATTCAAGCTTACGGATACCAAGGTCAAGCTGCTCAGCTAAAGGGACATGCTCGTACTCAAGGCTCTCCATAACTTCTGGATTCACTTTCATTAACTGCTTCACAAAACCATTTGGCATAGCTTGCTTATAGCTATTATGGCTTCCAACAAACTGGATATGATTGATGTTGATACCTACATCAATAGATTCCGATAAAACTAATTGATTTAACAGAGTAAGCAAAAGAACTGTAAAAAAATTTCTCATTACCATCACTTTCATTCGCGCTCTATAGGTTTGCCATTCTGGACAGCTTTAATTAAAGGGTTTTCAAAATTTTTGTATTTGGAGATTATACAATGTTTTGTTACTGGCTCAGTGTGTCACAAGATGAAAGAGGTTCCTGCCCTGCAATGGTTTTAAATAATTGAAATATTATGTGAATGGATTTGCTTCTGCAGCATCATCTTAATTTGAAGATTTCAATATACATTCTAGTATCGAAAGGCACTCTAGCACTTATCACATGCAGGGATATGAAGTGCACAAAAGGATTTCCAGTAACAACGGTGAAAGTTGCTTTTCCCATTCCAACTATAGTCTGAGTCATAACTATATATGTGAAAGAAGTTAATCCAGAAGAAAGGTTGCTGTAATCTACTCCCTGATCAAATAAGCTAAATATGGAATAAAATAGACCTCCAAGCAATATTACAGTTAGCTTGTCATCAATTAATACTGCTACACGTGGAATGAAAATCATATGCATCATCACCACTACAGGCAATCCAGCACCCAGGGTATTAATTAAAATTCCAAATGGAATGCCTTGAGCATATTGACTTGAGCTTATGCCGCCAATGAAATCTGTAGATCCAGAAAAAATTGGACCAAAGAAATCTATTGCCCAATAAGCAATGATTATCCATAAATCCCTGATCCATTTAAACGAACCAAAAAGTTTTTTTAAGGAAAACCCCCTTTTTCTAAGCCAGATTAAGGGAAGAATGGTATAGGTAATTGTATATGTAATTGCCCAAACCCACACATCTGCTTGAGAGTGACTACCAGTTGAATAAACATCTGTTCCTGGGAAGTGAAGTCCCATATTAAAACCTAAACCCAAAATCAATTGAGTTACTAATAAGTAAACTACAGTCAACCATGCTTCTCTTTTTGCTGAAGATTTTTTAACAGAATAAAGCTCAATCCAATTTACTGCTTCTCTCTTTCGGGTTAGATATAGCAATAAAAAGACTGAAAGAACTAATACAGGCATGTAAATAGTTAATAAACTGGTTAGGCCATCCTCCGCTATTGGAGACACATTAAGACCTTTTAGAACAAAGAAAAAATAAGAAAAAGTTGCAATCACCCAAAATAAAAGACCTGTTAAAAATATTTTATTTTTGAGGGATCTTATTAACTGCATGTTTCAATTAGAATATATATTTAGTATAATGTCAACTATGATTGACAATTTAAAACCAACATTTGATTATTTAGAAACTAACTTGATGAAGTTAGTTTTAGAGATGGCAGAAAAGATGAAAGAAGATTCCATATCTTTAAATAAAAGAGGGAAATATCATCGGGCAACACCTGCACAGATAAAAATATTCGATACCCTAAGGGGAGAAAAAAGATCAATTTCTTCACTATCTAGAAAGTTAGGCATATCAAGACAAGCGACCCATAAAACTGTTCATCAGTTGGTAGATTTAGGATTATTAAAACTAGAAAAGTTAAAGAGTAGTAGAGATAAAATTGTTCTTTATACAGATGAAGGAAAAAAAGCTCGATTAGTTGGAGCAAAAAATTTAATCAAGATTGAAGAAAATATCATTCAGGATCTGGGTAAAGAAGACTATTTAAATCTAAAAAGAATTTTATTAAAACACTACAAGCTTCATGAGACTAAAGATAAGATGCTTTCATGATTTGACACAGAAAGTTGTGACTCACTGAGTATCTTTTGGGTGACTGTCTCTTCCATTTAAGTACTCAATATTCAAATAATTCAGGAAAACTCTCTTTAGTCTTATAGACATCATAAATTAGAAATTTTACTAAGAACTGTTCCGGCTATCTTATCTTGAACTCTTGTTACACTTCTCATGGCTTTTAAAATAATGGGCTCCTTTACTTCTTTGCTAAATTCCTTTTTATTTAAGAGATGCTTATACCATTCTAGAACTTTTGGATGTAATTTCTTAAAAGGATAACCAGAAAGAAAAAGCCTGTGGGTGTATATAAACCAGGCTATATCAAGTAAAGATATTTGAACTCCTAAAAGGTAGGGTTGCTTAGAAAGGTTAGACTCAAAATTATCATAAAGTTTTTTAAACTTAGAAACAGACTGGATAACTGCTTCATCTGTTATTCCTTCTTCGTTAAAGTCTTTAAAAAACGTCAATTCCTTAATTTTATGACTGTCTTCCTTTCCTTGTATAGTTCCTGAATCCTCTTCTAGTTTTTCTATTGAGCTGGTTTTCTTTTTTCTTGCTTTGTTTCCAAAAAGAAAACGAAAACTAATGTTCCTCATATCAATATGAAGATCATCTTCTTCAGTAAGTAATGTTGATATTAATTCTATGGACTCATTGGGGATTAGAGAAGGTTCAGGGAATTTCTTTTCTAAATATTTGAGTATATCGTTACTTTCTATATGGACTTCACCATCATCCACAAGCACAGGAACCAAAGCTCTTGGATTAATACCTAAAAACCAGTCTGAATAATTTTCGTCTGTAGCTAAATTTACTGGATGAGAAACCCATTCTATGCCCTTCAAATTTAAAAATATCCTCGTTTTTTGTGAGCAAGAGGAGTTACTAAAGTGAAGCAGATGAATACCTTTCCACTCTAGAACTTCTTTAGTTCGGATTTCATCTTTAATTAGCTGCGTCATCTCATTCCCACTCAGTAATTACCTTGTCTAGAAACCCAATAGAATCAATAGTTTTAAGGCTTGTTATTTTTTTTGTGTAACTTTTGTGTAACTTCTTATCTGCCATAATCTAAATCTTCTCTTTAAAATCCTCTTTGTTTCCAACAACCTTCTATTTTCTTGTTACACAGTGTGTAAATCACACTAAGTATCTTTTGGATGACTATCTCTTCCATCTAAGTATTCAATATTCAAATAGTCTTCAATTTTAATACCTTCGACACACGCAATATTAAATCCGTATTCTGACGGCACTGATCGCCTCTGATGATGAGTGTAAATTCCACATATTGAACAGAAGTAGTGTTTAGCTGTGTGAGTATTAAAAGTGTATTCCTTTAACTTTGATGAACCCTTCACGACTTTTAAGTTGTCGATAGCAACTGAAGCAACTACCGCATTCTTTCTGCTACAAATTGAACAATTACATCTTCGAAGATTTTCAAGTCCATTTGGTAAAATTAGTTCAGCTCCTCTAGATGCAAGATCAAATGCTAAAGCAGGTACGAAAAGAATCTTATACAGAATCCAAGGGAACAATGACGGTGGTGTAAAACGAACAAACCCTTTTCTATAATGAATAAAGATTCTATTTTAGAAAATAATTATGATAAATTATTTAATATTATAAATTATTATGATAAAGCGGTTATAATTAATTGTGCTGGTTCTATCCCACAAAGAGGAATTAATAATGAAACAGATTGTTATATTATAAATTCATTGTTTCCAAAAATGTTGGATAAAATTGCAAATCAATTAAAAATAAAATTTATTCATATATCCACAAATTGCGTATTCAATAAATGTAATTGTAATGAATCGGATATGCCAAATGAAAGAGAAGTATACGGATTATCTAAAATATTAGGCGAACCAGAAAATGCTTGCATAATAAGAACATCAATAGTAGGAGAAGAAATTATAAATAAAAAAAGTTTACTAGAATGGGTTTTATCAAACAATAATGGTAAAATAAATGATAAGTTTACTTCTGAAACTCCCATAATTGAAGTGTCTGCAACACCATTTCCACCAGTATCAATAATAATTCCTTGCAATTTTGGCATTAGTGCTCCCCCAACAATTGCCATCACCAAACCTGCAGAACCTACTTTGGATTGCTCTTCGGTTAAACTACCCAAAGCAATGCCATAAATGGTTGGAAACATTAAAGACATAAAGAAAGAGATGCCCACTAAACAATACAAACCAACAATGCCTTGAATAAAAATGGTTCCTAAAGAAAAAACCATTGCTAAAACAGCAAAATACATTAGTAATTTTCCTGAGCTGATAAAGCGTAATAAATACGTTCCAATAGCTCTACCAACTGTAAATAAAATAAAGGCAGCCATTTGATAATAACCTGCTGTAACGCTATCCATACCTATGCCTTCTGCATATTGATAAATATAAGTCCAACACATTATTTGACCTCCAACATATAAAACTTGAGCCAATACTCCTAGTATATATTTAGAGTTTTTACCTAAAGCTGCAAAAGTTTCACCAATTTTAGGCATTTTACCTTCGGCTTTAGATTGTGGCATTTTACTAACTAGAAAAATGACAAAAATTACACTAATTACTAATCCTAATACGACATAAGGATCTCTAATCACCAATAGATCTGTTGTTCTAATAAGTGTTTTAGAAGCTTCTTCAAGTACACTAAAGTCAACAATATCGTCAGACTTTAAGTTTTTTAAAACAAATTGTTGCGCTACAATTAATCCGGCAATTAATCCTATTGGATTAAAGGCTTGTGCTAAATTTAAACGCTGTGTTGCTGTTTCTTTTGCTCCCATTGCTAATGCGTAAGGATTAGCTGCTGTTTCTAGAAAAGCCAACCCAAATGTTAATACGTATAAACCTAAACAAAAGAATACAAAGCTTTCTGATTGCGCTGCAGGATAAAACAACAATGCGCCTGTTGCATATAAAGCTAATCCTATCAAAATTCCAACTTTATAAGAGTACTTTCTCATAAACATAGCTGCTGGTAACGCCATACAAAAATATCCACCATAAAATGCCATTTGTACCCAAGCAGCCTCTGAATTAGATAATTCTAATACTTTTTTAAAAGCCTGAACCATTGGGTCTGTAACTGCATTTGCAAAACCCCACAATGCAAATAATGAGGTAACAAGAATGAAAGGAATTAAATTCTTTTTGGGTACTACAGGTATATTTTTTAAATCTTTCATTCTACGTTTAGTTGATGTTGTACGTTAATTATTTGGGTAATTTACCCATTGTAAATTCCATTTTTCCTCCAGCAATTAACTGTTCGTGTGTAAAAAATGGAGTATCTAGTTTTTTTCCATTCAATTTAGTAGATTGAATGTATTTATTGTCCCGACTGTTATTTTCTGCTCTTATAATGAACTTCTTACCTGTAGGTAAGTTGATTTCTACCTCATCAAAAATGGGACGACCAATAGAGTAGGTGGGGTCTCCTGGGTTGAAAGAATAAAAACCTATAGCATTTAACACATACCAAGCACTCATCTGTCCACAATCTTCATTACCTGCTAGTCCGTTTGGATCATTGAAATACAATTCACGCATTATTTGATCAGTAATTTCTTGTGTTTTCCAGGGTTGATCAACAAAATTATACATGTGTGAAATATGATGACTAGGTTCGTTTCCATGTGCATATTGTCCTATTAAACCAGAAATATCACCTGAAACATCATCTCCAACCAATTCTGAACTGGTAGAAAATAAGACATCTAAATTTTTGATAAACGTTTCTTTACCTCCTACTAAATCAACTAAGCCTTGCACATCGTGTGGTACAAACCAAGACCATTGATATGCATTCCCTTCTGTGTAATCGTCTTTTCTGTGTTTAGAGTAACGAGGATCAAAAGGTTCTCTCCAATTGCCATCAGCATTTTTTCCACGCATAAACCCCGTTTTTGTATCGTAATATTGGGTATATTTCTTTGAGCGTTTCATAAAACGATTGTAATCGTCTGTCTTCCCTAAATCTTTCGCCATTTGTGCGATGCACCAATCATTATAAGCATATTCTAAAGCTTTAGAAACGGATTCATTTTCTAAATCAGCAGGAATAAAATCCATCGTCTCATTATAGAGTTTACCTTTCGGCATCAAAATGTTTTTTACTTGTTTTGATGGAAAAAATATATCTGTAGTATTATACGTTGATGCGTGAACGACTGCTTCATAGGCTTTCTTCACATCATAGCTTCTAATTCCTTTATTATAGGCGTCTACAATTACTGGAACAGCATGATAACCAATCATACAACCGGTGTAATTTCCTTGTAATTCCCACATTGGTAAAATACCCCCTTGATCGTATTTTGTTAAAAGTGTATTTATAAATTCGTTAGTTTTATCAGGATCAGTAATTGTCTTTAAAGGATTATATGCTCTAAAAGTATCCCATAAAGAAAAAACAGTATAGATGTTTTCTTTGTCCGTTTGATGGATTTCTCTGTCCATTCCTCTGTATCTAAAATCTACATCAGAAAATGTATTTGGAGCTATAGATGTATGATACAATGCCGTATAGAAGATAGTTTTTTCATTTTCTGTGCCTCCTTTTACATTTATTTTTGATAATTCCTTTTTCCAAGTTTCATGAGCTTCATTTTTAACTTTATCAAAATCACAATGATTAATTTCTGTTTCTAAATTTTTACTAGCACCTTCATAATCTAAAGAAGAAATCCCAACTTTTGCTAAAACTTCTTCGCCAGCTTTGGTATTAAATGTTAATACAGCCAATAATTTTTTAGACATTCTATTTGGTAAGGCATCAATTTTTTTACCATTTTCATAAAAAGTAACTGTAAAAGGTTTATTAAATTTTGCTTTAAAGAAAATATCTTGAGTTACAGCCCAACCACCAGAACCTTTATAACCAGAAATTTCAGTATTGCTAATTATTTTAAATTGATGGTTTGGCTTATGATCTGGGTAAATAGTATGCGATAAATCTATAATGATTCCCGATTTCCCTTCTTTAAGGAACTTATATTTATGAAAACCTGCTCTTTTAGTAGTAGTAAGTTCAGCTTTAATATCGTAATCCTTTAATAAAACCGAATAAAACCCTGGAGAGGATTTTTCGTTTGAGTGATTAAATCTTGAGCGGTATCCACTATCTGGATCTTCCGGAGTTCCGGGTGTTACTTTTGCTTTGCCAGAAAATGGCATGAATAAAAAATCGCCTAAATCACTAATTCCTGTTCCACTTAAATGCGTGTGAGAAAAGCCTATTATTGAAGAATCTGTGTGATGATATCCACCACAAGCATCCCAGCCTAGCGTCCTTGTGTCTGGACTTAGCTGCACCATTCCGTAAGGAGTTGTTGCACCCGGAAATGTATGTCCGTGACCGCCTGTGCCAATGAATGTATTTACATATTTGGTGTTGTCTACAAGTACTTCATTGGATGGTTGCCCATTGGAAGAAAAAGTGGTCAAGAATACAAATAATAAAAAATTGAGGCTTGTTATATTTTTCATTTATAGTATTTGTCTAACTAACAAATACTATAAATTCTTATCAAGAGTTCCTCCTAGATCGGAAGAGCA
>ERZ651776.4302-NODE-4302-length-13258-cov-4.831879_pt1 | contig 13258 bp, 7 predicted proteins | sample MGYA00514761_ERZ651776 | MGnify/ENA metagenome assembly ERZ651776 | reverse complement strand
CTTGAACCATCTCCAGCCCCATAAGTAGTGCCTATTACTCCAAATAAAGTTGAATAAGTTGACCTTGAAACTGTTTGACCATTACATTCTAAAAATCCTGATGGAATACTTCCTGAACTCCATGGTATAACAGATCCTGTTGTAACACCCACTAAACCTTGAATGTTTGAACCGTTAAAATCATATTTTGTTGCTTCGTAATTTGCCATAGTTTTAAGTTTTAATTATATATATTTGAGTTAAATAAGGTTGTACCACAGAATCTGATCCACCGCTAAAAGAAACTGATAATGGATGGGAATGACCTCCGCCACCACCTGTATTAGCACATCCACTTGTTCCAGCAACTCCACAAGAAACACCACCTCCAATAGGTCTTGTGCTACCACTTCCACCTCCTCCAGCTCCTCCAGCTTCCTCAACTGCCGCACTGCTTTCTCCAAGCACTCCAATAAGCTCCAGGTTGCTCCCCTGCAGAATGCCAACCCCCCCTCCACCCAGGTTCGTGTAAAACAGAAGATCGTCTGACATATAAACTGGCCTGTGCAAGGTAATGGAACCGATCGAAACCCCCAAAGGCGATCTATGCGTGGCGTACGGCCCTCCCCCCTCGTCAGTCACCACGATCATCCCCCTGTCTTCGCCTTCATGTCCAACGTCATAGCCAAATGCCAAATTATATTGCGATATCGACCCATCGGATCTGCCCACGTAGAGTCCACTACCGAGACCGCAAGACATGACAGTTACTCCCAACGAGGGGATTGAAGGAAGGCTGGTAACGTGTACGTCCTTTGACTTATTCAGTACGTCCTCGGACTCGCTCTTCGAAGCGCCAAGACAGCCATATGGAATGAGACAACACTTTACCTCCCCTTTACCACCGGCGACAAGCATCATCCACCCCTTCCCCCCCTCCCCTCTGCTTTCAATCACGTCTTCGTCAATTCCCGCAATTGCATTTACCCTCCCCTCCGTGACGCCCTTGATAAAAGCTATGGGACCCTCTCCCAATTCTGAGGCTAAGAACACCGCCAAGCTTCCATCTTCTCCTCCCACAACAATGACATCTCTGTACTGTTCTTCTCCTACTCCCGACAGCTTCACCGCCTTTAGTGCGGTGCACCTCGAATTGAGTCCGTAGCCATCCGAGACCCTCCAATTATCATTGAAAAATTCCCACTGTATCAGCGATTTCCCCCCCTCCGTGACGAAGGTTACGTCTGTGGCGAGAGTGACACCATCCTCATTGCTGTATTCCCACTCACTTGCTCCCTGACTAGACTTAGTCCTGCGCCTAGGCGCAGTCCTGCGCGTCACTACCAAATCTTCCGCCTTAGTCCCCCAAGGAGGGAATTCGGAAGGAGACGCTGGAGCGGAGAAAAGCGGGGCGGACAGGAGAGATTGGGGGGGCAGAAATGGAAGTAGGGACCGGCGCGAGGGATAGAAATCAGGAGAGAACGATACCGTAAGCCAGCTTGATGACGTCGGTGGATTAAAGGGGTACCTGTGCGGCGGCGAGTCCCCTACTTGCTCATCTTCAGAGAACTCCCCTGAAGACAACAAATACGAAGCTGCCGCGTCAATGCCTCCGCCCTCGTGCGCGCTACGCTGCAAAGCCTCCAGGCACCTCATAATCGGGAATCCCATGTCCATCAGTTTCTTCACTTCTCCCCCAGCATTGCCCGAAACGCTCAAACCCGATTCTGACGGGCTAGAGCCCACCTCTAAAGAGGGTACAGACATCTCAACGGTAAAGTGACCGCTGCGCAAGGCGGACAAGCGAGACAGGGGAAGAACCCCCTCACCAACGCACGAGAACTCTCTCTCTTTCTTCTCCCTCTCCTTGGAGTCCTCCCCTTCACTGTTGCCCGTAGGACCTTCTCTACAATACAGCCGAAAACGGAGAATATCAGAAGGAACACATGCATCGAGGGCGCAACCTCTTCCCACGATTTTTCCCTCTGAATTTGCTCCTCCCAATGCCACGGTAGTGCGCCTCCTGCATTTGATCTGCTCCATGCCTCCAACTTGAAACCCCAAATGAGCGGCCTCCAAAAACCACTCCACTCCTTCCAAATCTAATCGCAAGGAGTCTGGACACCACTCCGACCCACAGGCTAACCGTACATAGTTAACGACCCCACCGAATGCCACCCCACCGCAACCCTTATAAATCTGACGATAGACGAAACCCCGTGCGTACCTCTGAATCACCGTCGCGCTCACATCCCGAGCCTCCGACTCTTTCCACCGCAAGGCGATACCACGGGCCGAAAATCCCCGCCAAGCCCTCTGTATATTTATGGACGCCAAGCTCCTCTTTTCAAGTCGGCGTCCAAAGCTCCACCTTGTGGTCAACATCCTAATCCAACTTTGAAGGACAACTGCAGCTGAATCATTGCGGGTGCGTATACTCTCCAAGCGGTTCCACCCCCAATCCGCGATGGACCGCGCTGCCTCCAGACGACGCAAAATTTCACCGCGAGTCACACCGCCGCGATAAAGAGCCTGCAGGAGGACGATGCCATACACGAAAATATTGTTCCTTCTCGTAATGTAACCTCGGTAGATCTTCTGGATCCAGATAACGGACCAGATGAGGTTCCAGGTACTTTGGCGGGATCGCAACCCCACCCAGTGTCGCTGTATTTCGGTGGCGCACCGGTTTCTCAAGGTTTCTCTCTTCCGCAGGATTGAATAGTAGCAAAATCTCCTCACGACGGCCAGCGCGTGTACCCTTCGTCCAAGTTCTCCTCGGGCGCCACTGTAACGCACGAGGTTCTGTATTCGCAGTGCCATTCTGTTCCACAGTCGTATTTGAACACGCACGAGGGATCCTCGGAGCCAACGCTGGATCCGGAGGCATCCCCACGAATACCTGACCTTTCTCATTTGGAGGATCTTGGTGCGGACCACTCGGGAAATAATGGAGCTAGCAACGGCCTCGCGGGTCACAATCATGTTATTGACACGCGGCTTCCATTGTTTCTGGATCACAGAGGCAGAAACTCTCATCTGGAGGTAGCAGGACGATAGCAACCGAGAACGGAAGAAGGCCTGGAGACGGATGATCAGGAGGAGGCTGGATTTGAAGTGGAGGGCGGCAAGGTGGCCTCGGATGTGGCGTTGAATCACGACGGCGGAGGAAAGGGATGTGCTGAGTAGGACGCGGCACTTAGAAGAGCGGTAATGCGACTGGAACTTCGTAGCGGCGGTCGTCCATCTCCGTAACTTTCCCCTGAGCTCATTTCCCCTCATTATCGCGCTAAGTTTGACCGCCACGAATTTGTGCGCCCTAAAAAAGTGCCTCGCTTTGCATCCCCTCGCGATAAACCGCTGGATATTTGTGGCTGCATGTTCGCCCTTCTTATTCACAACCATTTTTCTGAACTTTCTCCGGGCGCAGAAGCCGCGGTAACAACGCTGGACCTTGCTGGCCATGGCAAAGTAGAAAAGGCGAATGCGGAGAGCCCATGCTCTCCCCGCGCGGCGAATAACCTTACTGGCGGCAAGGCGCAGTGCATATATTCGCCTTCCATATTGATATCCCCGAAAATATCGCTGAATGACGATAAACCCGCGTCTCATCTGCCGGTAGTGATACATTTGGGCAGTCTTTCTGTACCAGTTAGATATCTGTGTGGACCGCTGTCTGCGCGCCAGGAGACGGCGACGGGCTCCACGGGCCCTTATAACACACTGCAGCATTACAGTGGACCTGTGCTTACGTTCTCGTATGATTTTAACTTTTCTGGCAATGACACTCTTGACACGAATTCCAGCGAGAAGAATCATCTCCTTGCGCTTTCGTGACGCGCGTACACCGTTAGCACGTAGAAAAATTTCTTTCCGCCAGTCAGATGGAGCTACGTGGGACTGCCTAGCGTTTTTCAACAGGTAACGCTTGGGATCGATCAAGGTTGAAGAGGGGTTGGGGCTGGGGATCACCAGCACTTGCATATCCACGCTGAGTGCATAAGTTCCCGGGGGGAGCATCAAGAACACAATACCACTGTGGTTGCTCACCCCGCGGTATTTCGTGCCTGTTTCCGTGTGAATGAAGTCAACAGGAATCCCGCGAAACTTTTCCTTACCAGTCTTCTCGATGATGCTCATTCTTGCTTTCTCTTCCCCGACAAATTCTGGGTTCGAATCATCAGGGTCGACAAGAGCGCACTTGACTTTTCGCAATTTGGGAAACAGAGAGAGGGAGACAGTAAAATTAGGAGATTCGTCTTGGCGAGGCTGCGCAAGGTGGATCACTTCCGACGTAAGAGGGAAATAACCTGGTGCGTGACATCTGACAACATAAGATCCGACGGTGGGGGCGAAGAGATCGGCAGTCCCAGAGGACGAAGTGATCTGCTCGTCGCACGCTTTCATATAGAGCGGAGTGGAGGCCGGCGACAGACCAGAATAACGTAGGTTGGAGTCATCGATGGGATCAATCGTGATATCGTTAATCGCCGAATGAAAGTTTGATTGTGTTTTCTTGTTTTGGCTTGTCCCTCCTTCTCCTCCTCCTCCTCCTACCGGTGTAGCCGGCGTCGTTTCCGACGTACGTGAGGGATGCTTCTGCTCGCTCAGATGCGTACCATCCCTCAGACTAGCAATGCCGTTTAGCAGTTTCTCCTTATCGAGCTTCTTCAATAGATCGCTGTGCCCCTGGTTGTGCCCGTTACCGCCAAGATTGCCCACTTTCTCCAGCGTCTTCATCGTAACATTAAGCAAGTCGGCCCCCGTTTTTATGTTCAATTCGTCGAAAATCAACAACCCATCATTGCTTATCCCGTACGCAGAGAGAAACTCGTGAACGCGTTTCTTACCCCACGTTCGCACGTGTTCGTAGCCAACCAAATCGCGAGAAAGGATAGTGATCTTCTTGGCATTTTTGCGTTTGGACTTGTTATTACCGGTAAGTCTCATCGATTTCTCCATCTGCTCCGCGGTCCGAGGCATACCTTTACCGAGCTGATACTGCGGTTGCTCCTTGAGAATTGGGATCTGTTTTTTGATAGTCTTACATTTGGCAGGTATACCACTTTCGGCATCAGACGATTGCCCTTTCTTGTTATCGTTTATAACCTCGGACTCATCGTCGTCACCAATGGTGACCGTAACTTCCTCGTGGCCAACCTTATCGCCAAAATGGATCTTGGTGGATTCGGTGGAAGTTTGCACCTCAACAAAAACCAGCTCACACTGAATACCTGAGAGAAAGTGATTTTTATTGAAGGAGAGGGGATCATTTTTATCGAAGTAGCCGCTCTTGGCGATAACACGGACGCAAGGTCGCTGATCGAGCAAACGGTTATAAGACGAGGGAGAGGGGGGAGGATTCTCCGACATATTTGTGTCGCTCATAAACCGCTCACCACCCGGAAAAGACAGCCGTTTGGGGAGGATAATTGAGCTGATAGCAGCCACCACTTCGTCGGGGGAAGGGAAAGGATTACCGGCAATTTTGCTGAACAGCAGCTTTGCCTGAAAGCTGTTATTCTTACTCATCATGGCATTGGGATAGCCACTGAAGGTGACCTCGAAACTCCCGCACCGTGGGGGCTTCTTGCTGCTCCTGTTCGAAGTGATCAGGGCAGGAGGAAGCCTCTCGCGAATAGCGTCCGAAACTTTACGAGCATGACTTTCGTACGATCCTGGAACGTGCCATGTGGTCGTATTGTGCCGTTCACAGTGCTCGCAGTGCTCAATGTGAACGTGGGATAGGGGCGAGACGCCGTTCTTGTAGAGGCTTTCGATGGCGTACGGGAAGAATTCCAGCAGATTCGAAGAGTCCACAAGATGGTCAGAGGCGTCCGGAAGAGGGAGGAGGGGCTGCAGCACGTGAGTCAAGGCAGGAGACTTGTATATTGCGAGGAAGGGAAGGGCCGATTTCGACAAGATTGGCGAGAATCCACCGCTTACAGCTGTGGAGTCGAAGGAAAATTTAGGTCGGATCACTCCACAGTCTTTCAAGAAGGACGAAGGAGGAGCCTTGAAGCTGATCAAGACACAAAAGACGTTCTTGGGGACCTCACCGATAGCTATAGACGCCGTCATAACTTCAGACGCCTGGTTAACTTTTTTCGAGGGGCCATAAAATTTCACACCACGGCAAGACGGCGGGTGGTGGGAGTTGTCGCAAAAATTATTGTCCATGACGGCGCCAGTAGTATCGTTTTTACGGTTCAGGCGCGGGCCCTTCCGCCTCTCATTTAAACCATCGTCGTCGGTTGGCGTTGAAACACTGGCGATCGGTTGCATTTTGTAATCCAGCATAATGACACTGGTATGAACGGGGAGCGTATCCACCATATTCCCAGCAACCTGACGGAGAGCAGCGGGTAGGACGGAGAGCGAGGAACTGCTGGAGGCGCCGTCGAGCACTTCTGCCGCAATCTCTATGGTAGTGTCCGCGGGGAGCATTATGGAGGAAGGGATTCCGAGGGATTGTTGACTTTGGAGGATTCTCTTTAGCGGATTGGGGACTCGGTCACGAATTTCAGGCTGGCGCTGAATATCAGAGGACGCCGGGGGGACAACGTCGGACACCACAGGTGCCATTGCACGAGTAGAAGACGAGGAGAAAAGTAGGCGTTTTTCCACAGCTGGGTCAGAGAAAGTGGAATCGGGGTTGTTCCTCTTACTTCTTTTGTTCAATGTATGAGTCCGTAGTGTCTCCCGACGCTTCAGGAAAGCTTTCTCTGCCTTTGTCGAGCCGCGGTCTCGAGAGGAATTTTTCGACGCGCCTATGCGAAGAAATCCCGTCCTATAAGCGGTGTTGTTAGCGGCATGTGATTTTTTCAGTTCGGCAAGCAATTTCTTTCCTTCGGCAGTCTTGTCCACGTAAAGCGCAGAAGTGTGTGTGGTGGGTGGTCCGAAAGGAGCACGAGGAGGCGGAACATTGGGCATTGAAGCCACTCCAGTAGTAGTTGTTTTGAATAATTTCGTGGTGGTGGTGGTGGTGGTGGTGGTGGTGGTGGTGGTCTTTTTCTGTTTAGGCTTGGTTTCTGGGGTAGGAGGAGTTGCATCAAGATCCTCCAGGCAGAGGTCGCTCTCATTGACATTCTCAGTCTTATTCAGATCGTTCGTCGTTGCAGTTGACGCGAACTGCAAAGCCCGCGTCTGGGCAGCGAGAAATGACATTTTTGAGTTCAGGTCATTCTCCTTGGAGAGGAGGACTTCTTGTTGTCTTTGCAGTTGCTCCATCATGGCCATAATCTCTGGAGGGTAATTAGCTGTCGTCAAATTTGTTGTCGTCGATTGAATTGAATTGGAGGCAGTGTGTGTGTGTGGGGGGGTATTTTCACCGGTCCTGTTGTCGTTGACGTTGTCGTTGTCGTAGCAATTTGTCTCAGCAAAAGGCACCGGAGAGGGAGGCTCAGATCGTTCATACTCTAAGTCAAGCGCATTCGTAAACGAATCTAACACGCCGTTTTCTCCCGAAGTAAAGAAGGACATTGCAGAGGGGATGGAAGGGTCAACACTTTCAAAAAAGGAGGTGTCGTTGGGCACAACGAGAATAATTCAAGGAGCTGTTGCTGAAGTTTAAATATTCACGATCGAGCTTGACATTGTAGAAAAGAGTCAGAAATACATTTTTAAATGGGAAATTTTATTGAAAGCAGCTCAATTTCATGCCTCCCTCAGTTAGTGAAAGTTGGTTAGTTTAAGAGACTCAAAACTGTTAATGCTCAGTGCTCTTCGTCACTTCTCATTAAAATCTTCGTCACTCTCATAAAAATCATTCAAGTTGAGAGTGACAACATACTGTATTACAGTCACCATCGTTAGCTTTTTCCATGCATACCGCGGCATCCTCTCTTAGATTAAGCCCTTCATCTTCGAATTTGTTCTGGAAACTCACCCCCTTTTTCATAAAAGCAAAGCTACGTGACAACAGTCGATGTTGTGCTTCTTAGAGAAACCACAGCTGGCTGTTATGGGTGTTTTTGGCCCATGTCAATCGTTCTCCTCGTAGTGTTATCAATGTCGCCTCTTTCCACGACATGACCTCTCAAATCAAGGTAGTCAGTCAGTCATCCGGTAACTTATACCTCAAGAAAAATGGAAAATATCTCCGAGGATATAATATTAATGACAAGGATAAGGTATCAAACAAAGACAAAAAAAGATTCTTCAGAAAACTCAAACTCAAGGCTCATTTGTCTTTTCACATTCTCTCTCTCATTAACTATACCTACCAGCCTTCAGTTCAAAAACTCTCAAACTCTCATGCACCCCCCGAATTTTGCACACAGAATAACGACTTTCCCACAACTACCTACGTCTTTCTTCTTGTACATATACCTTGTTTTTTAGCTAGCTATCGTCGCAGAAAGCCTGGTATGCAGCCTCGTCCATCAAGTCACTCTTATCACCCTCATCAGAGGGTTCAATCTTGATAAACCAAGCTTCACCCTCCGCCTCCGAGTTGACCAGCCCTGGCTCCTCGTCGAGGCGAGAGTTGACCTCGGTAACAGTGCCACCAACGGGACAGTAAACGTCAGATGCTGCCTTGACACTCTCAACACTGCCGAAAGCATCTCCCTTCTCAAATTCATCCCCCACATCTGGAAGCTCGACGTAAACAATGTCTCCGAGCGCACTCTGGGCGAAATCAGTGATTCCTACCTCACCCGTTGCCTTGACGTACTCATGCTTCTCCGTGAAATGAGTAGAGAAGCTCGATTTCAGCAAAGAGCATGGAGCGGGAGTAGGTCTGCACAGTGCAGGTCTCAGGAGACTGCTGCCACGCGACAGGACGGTGCGGGAGAGCAGACGAGACATGCAGCTATTACAGAATATATAGTATGTATTAGGGGTGAGTAAAAGGACACAGGGCAGGGGGGCCGGGGATTGGGTGACGACCACGACGCGGAGAGGGAACAGGATACCCCCATTAAGGGGCTAACACAGCCACAATTACCCGCCTCAACTGAACACCATAATACAATTAGATAGAGACGCGGGCTTAAAAAGAGAAATACTCACATGTTCTGGCCGTGATTTAACTTTTGATGCCCCCCCAAGCGACAAATGAGGTCCCCTGACTATCTTTACCAAAAAGCAACGATTCACTCAAGATATAAAAATATCGAACACCCATGGGTATTATAACAACTGTTGCGGCAGTCTGGGTTGTTCTCTCCACCTCTGTCATCGCATATCATCCCAGGCTGCAAGCAGCACACTCTTCACAGAGTGTGTCTCTGCGTCATCAGGCCTGGCGTGGTCAGCTTTTCTCTTCACGAGTGGCACCCTCACAACTCTCTCAACCCTCTGCAGTTGCGCAGTGGCACACTAGGCGGCGGCAACGGATGTTGTCTTCAGCTTACAATACGGACTCCAACATACAAGCAATAAAAAAGCTCATGACGACAAAGTCTTCCAGGATTTGTTTCCCCCTCCTTGTTTTTACAAATGCATCTTTACTTGGCTTGGCTATGGCAGCTTCCACGATGAGTTACTTTTCCATATTCTCTCTCGCTGCAACGGTGGGTGCCACTCTATCTCTTTGGCAGCTACAAATTCTCCACGATGCATGTCACCACACCCTCTTTTCTGACCCTCGGCTCAACGACTCTGTTCTCTTCTGGGGATCCATGCCATCTATTTTTGGTTACTATCTGTACCTAAAACGGGGCCATCTCACTCACCACCGTAATCTCGGCAATGTTGACGGCAGCAAGACACTGTTTGATAGTGATTCCGTCGATTTCGAAGACGGAGACGTTCTGTTCACGACGCACAGGCAGATCATTGGAGACGGAGATGACGGCCCTGTGATAAATGGCCATTCGTTATCGGTCTCAAAATTCTTCCGCGGCCTTTGGAGAAGGGACAGTCCTGTTTTGAATGCAATGATATTCGGTTTTGGATTTATATTGGAGAGGTTTATGCTCGCCACCAACGATGCAGTCGTTGCATTGTCTGGGACGAATTTTTTTTTCCCAAAAAAGCCTCGTGAGTTCCATCGGGATCTCGCAAAAAACACGCGGGTGCAGTTAGGTTTAAGGGCAATACTGGTAATATTCGGAGGGCTCAAGCCACTCATTTTTTTATTACTCTCGGAGACGCTCTGGAGCGTTCCGCCACATCCTCTCTCTGCCATGTTTGTGAGCAACCACTTGAGCAAAGAGAGTGGACCCACACAGTCCACTTATGCAGGGGGAATCTATTCTTTGCTAACTCTAGGAACAAATTTTCACACCGAGCACCACGACTTTCCCACCGTTCCATTGACGGAATTGTGGCGACTTCGAAATTTGCAGCCTCACAAGGACACCACAATTTATCGAAGAGAGGATGATAGCGACAGCATTTTTGAGATTTTGAGAGATTCTTTTGCCAATCCTACTGTATACTCGCAATTGGGCGGCAAGGTGCAAAGAATCGAGGGACATTAAGGCGTTGGCCTTGCGGAGGATTGTTTTTGTTGTTGCCGCCTTGCAAGGGGGGCCCTTCTTCACGGACCTTTTTGCGGTCTTTTTACTGCTTTTGCCCATTATTGAGCGAGTAGTATATCCGAAAATTTGAATTGACACACAAAAAAAAAAGAAAGAGTAGAAATTCCGAGTGACAATTGTAGTTTTTTCAAAGGACAAGCTTTTGCATCTACACAATTATAGAAACCTGCTACCCTGGTACGCGGTTTGCCTTTTATTTTATTTTTATAACCTCCTTCGTCCGGTATCGAAGTATCTATTCTATCTACCTTACCCAAACCGACATGCGTCGTCACTTTCAACAATTTTCCTCCTTTTGGGATCTTGCACGCTTGAAAATCTCCTTCTGGCTCTCAAGAAATCGTCGAAGCGTTAATATCCTCGCCTCCTGTTTGGCAATTTTCTTTTCAGCATCGCGTATGTTGGGCCAACTGGAAGAAGAATATTCACTTCCTATTCTATTCCCACTCCGCCCAATAATACAGTCCCTCAATTCTTGTTGTCGTTGCTTTGCGTCCAACAGCCGTTCAGACTGATCCTGTATCGTTTCCTCCAACATAGCGACGAATTCACCAGCGCTCGCAAACACAACCTCACTGACTTTTGCACCACGACCAATTAGGGAAGATCTAGACAGATTCCGAAGAGTGATAACCTTGTCTCGGACTCCTTGGTCAATGGCATCCCAACCATCGCTAGACTCGAAATCCTCAATCTCTTTCACCAAAAAGTCAAGCGCTGCGCTGAATAGCTTACTGTGATTGAGCTCCTCACCTAGCTGTAGAATTGAAGTTACATTTGAAGGCGTAATCGAAGCTAAAACAAGGTCGGTTGTCTCAGAGAAAAGACCGTCCATCTGCAATTGTTGTGCAAGCCTGAGGAGGTCGACAACGTTATCACCGTCAGGCGAACAGTTACCAAAATCTAGCATGCATCTGACAACAGAGGATCTGTGCTCTGAAAGGTCGAGGGTTGGTCCTTAAAACACTCATTCGCAGCCATAGCAAGCACAACATCGCTGACGGCTGCAAATTTATATACGTTGACGCTCTCGCTCATACCATCGGATAGCTTCACAGAGAGTTTAGGGGGGAGATCCTCCCTCAACTTAAGATCTGCAAGCTTCTTCTCACGCAGATCTGCCTGTTCGTCGTTCCAAACATCTTCGTTAGCCCACCGCCGTCCCTGTTTTCTCATCCAATCATCATAATCTTTCGCAGAGAAGGGGGTACGTGGAGGCTCTTCGGTGCCATCTCTATCGATCTCAGAGAAGATTGGACCACGGAACTCGTTAGCAGCGAAATCTGCAATTTGAAGATGGTTTGGGTTATCCATAGGACAAAAAGAGATTGAGTGACAGCAGGGCTAAACACGATGGAAAACGAGTACATTTATTTCCCAAAGGCCGGCAAGAATGAATGAAGAATACAGAAAAAACTTTCAGCACTGACGATATAGTCCGTATTTCGATATATTCCTTGCTGACACACACCACACCACACCACACCACACCACCGCGCTAGGCTATATGAAGAAATTGTTACTCCACATTTTGCTGTTGACATTTGCTGATGTCTTTCGTTCGTCCGCCTTTGTCAAACAGCTGCCCTTCTTACCAGGGGCAGGCAAGAGTTGTCAAGCGGCTCTAGGAAAATCAACAACGTCAGTACGGAGCAGCAGCAGCAGCAGCGCCACGCCACAAACGCCATCGCTGTCAACCCTGAGAGGTGACACCACGTTGATTCACCTGTCCGAGTCATTGTCAGACACAATAACATCATGGCTTGACACTACCTACCTTCCTCAAGAGATACACAAGAAAATCGCAGAAACGAGCAGTAGCGCTGTGACAGAAGTTATTTCGAAGAGTGAGGACGTCGATGTTACAGACGCAATGCTATTTGTGATTGAATCACTCGAGAAGAGATGGGATGAAGTAAATGCAGATGCTTTCGTAAACCCCTTCGATGTTGGCTGTTTTGTAAGTGAATTCTTGATCGCCGTTGTTGACTTTGACGAAGAAAAGACTGGAAGCGAATGCGAAAATAAGCACGCGAGAGAAGGAGCTAAATCGTTTCACTCATTGATGAAAAGGGATCTTTCTTTGGGATCCTCCTCCTGCTCCGAGATTGATAAGCAGAAATTCCTCTCAAGCTTGCAACTTGAATCGGAATTTGATCGATTCAAATGGATTTCTCAGTTTCTCGATGGCGATGACACATCCTCTGATTTCATCGATAGGGCGAATAAAGTATTTGAGTATTTCTTCACTTCTCTCACATCAGAAACTGAGTCCGAAGAAATCCCTCCTTTGATGACAACCAAAGGAAATCTTTCGACATTTGATACGATATACTTACTCCAAAAGAATGCCAACGGAGTCGAATTTCTTCCGGACATCGACGATGACGAAGCAAACGAATCTTTGTGGGACGTTGTCAAGGCTAGGCAAGGCGAAACTGCCGTCCAGATGAAACTGGACGAAAGTAGAGACAATGAGTGGATTGGTAGAGCAACGGTTGTTAGGTTTCTCTGTTGGAATAATTTTTTATCGAAGAGAAAATAGCGACAGCATTTTTGAGCGAGAGATTCTTCTTTATATCTGTGTAAATATATACAATTCAATGTAGGTCAACCTAGATCTCCTGCTTGTCGGTTAAAAGGACATTTCAGACGATAACGAGAGCTCTATTGTTGTTAATCAAGCACATTTGGCTATTTGAGATGTTTGGAGGGGAGCGATAGCCGTTCCTTCTTTCAGACACCACCATTCGTAGAAACGCCCTTTAAATTACACGTCCGTGATTGCG
>ERZ651776.4301-NODE-4301-length-13260-cov-8.892741_pt1 | contig 13260 bp, 20 predicted proteins | sample MGYA00514761_ERZ651776 | MGnify/ENA metagenome assembly ERZ651776 | reverse complement strand
GCCACGATACACGCGGAGATCAACGCGGTCACCGATGCGGCGAAGAGAGGTGTCTCCATCGATGGTGCCGAAGCCTACGTAACCCATTACCCATGTCTAAATTGTTACAAAGCTCTCGCGAGTAGTGGGGTGAAGAAGATTTACTACAATACAGACTATAAAAATGACCCTGTGGTGGAGGAGTTGGGCTACGGTATACCTATTTTGAAACTTTAAAAAATTTGGAGAACGAAAACCTAAGTCGTAAAATTTACACCTTTTTTTCATCTAAAAAAACCACCACCACCACCATGTCAAGCATCTTTGACACCATGCAACACGTTGATTTCCCCGTCCCTGAGAAGGGTACTCCACCCACCTCTGGTTACCTTAAGAACTTTGCGGACGGGAGTTGGAAACTCCACGTCATCCAACGAAATGACACCACCTGGAAAGCCGATGAATACCGGAAGACCATCCAGAGCATTTTCTCCAACATTCTGATTTCTCCGTTTGTGGGCTCTCTTCAAGCGGACGGTGTGACCACTTATCTTCTCGACGGTGGTCATAGAACCCTGGCGATGCAGCGTTTTGTCAACAATGAGTTCAAGGTGTGTGCCCCGAGTACAAATCAATTGTGCTTCTACAAGGAATTGCCTGTGGCGGATAAGAAGATGTTCGATGACCGTCGACCCCTTCACACCTTCATCTACATGAACCTGACGAAAGCACAAGAAGAATTGATGTTCTTCCGTCTCAATATAGGACTCCCGCTCTCTGCTGGTGAGGCGGTCCGTGCCTATCAGACTATTCCGATGTGTGTTTTGGCTTCGAAGCTGTCTCAACATTTTGACAACCTGATCCAAGTGTCAATCTGTCGAGCCATCGTCAAAAATAACGCGCGTCATGACGCTGCCTCTTGGATGCTTCTCATCCTTCAGAACTTTCACGCGGGTAAAGTTGTGATTGGGCAGAACCCCGGGCCTTCCAAGCAAGCTGAGAATTTGGCGCGCTGCGAGAATTATCGCGGTGTGATGATTGACGAGAAGAAGCTTTCATCACAGGTCGCCAAGCTCATGAGTGTGCTCAGGGACAGGAAGACCAAAAAACAGTTTCCTTCGTACGTTATCCCAACCGTGCAGGGTATCATGATGCTCTACCCCACAGTGAAGAGTGATATAATTGGCTCGTTCCTATTCGACATGTTTGAACTCAATGAAACCGATAATCCACTCACCCACGAATGGATGACTCATGACCGGAAAAATCAGAGCAACCCAGCCGAGCCCCCCCATTGTGAAAAGCGCGTTAAGATTTTCGGCAAGTGGTTGACGGTCCGATAAATTACTTTTCCCTAGAGATGTAGTATTTTAATAAAAATAAGTTTTTTTCCCCGTAATAATAATGCTTAAACACCTAAGTCAGTTCGGCACCCTCGTAAAATCTATCACAAAAATGAATCCCCCCCATTTTACGACGATGCCTAACCTTCGCGGACCCGCTGTGGTTTCCGCCAACCAATCGAGTGAGATTGTACTCGACAACTTACGTAAGAACATAGAAGACAAACTGACGTGGAATTTACTTGTATGTAAAGACGGAAATACTCAAAAAAAGGAGCGCATTTACATACCAGTTATCAGGGAGGTGATCAACGATTTGGGGGGTTATATCGGTCACGAGGCGGGAAGTCAAGAAGCGATGGACTTTAGAGACGTTAAACTACCTGATTTGGATTTTATGTTTGACTGTGATGGAAAAAGTAACGATAAGGGGTTCAAATTTATGTTCAATGACAGTGTTCCCAAAGTTGACGGATACTACATATTCATTCAAGTGGAACATAAAAAAGTCATCATAAAAAGTGGTCTCGATATTATCAAGTGTATCGTGGATGAGAATGAGATGACTTGCGAGGAAGTAATCAAGGAACTGGATGAGCGTTCAAGGATTATCCTCGCTAATAAAAATTTCAAGATTGGTGGTTCCAATGCTTTCATCGACTCTTACGCGAGACCATCATGGGGTGTGAAACTTCCACGAGAATGGTTTGGAGTTACACCCAAGAAAAAAAAAGAAGAAATTGTGAAAGAAATTGGCGAATTCTTTCCTGGAAAATGGCCTCGTAAGAATTCTGATGAGGCTAAAAAATACGAACATTTTTGTGGTAAGAATGATTCTATTAGTCAGTTGACTATTTTTCTTGAATCATTGACTCAACAATCCTCTGAATCAGAGGTGGAGGAACAGCGTTCCCCAACTGAACAACCTGATCCTTCCAAGACCCCTCCATTATATAGTCCTTCGGGAACCCCTGTATCTGTTTGAGTTCATCAACTGTGTATGGTCTAAGGTAGTACTTTTCACCAACTTTTTGGGCCACAAAAAGGCGTGGTTGATGATCGTATGTAGATATTATAGTTTTACTTGGTTTTGTAATGTCAACTATTTCACAATGAATTGGGGAAACCCGTTTGCCAAATGAAAATCCATACCTACCAACCTCTTTTCCAGCATATGAAAGATCTCTCTTACCTACACGATCCGTGAGATATGGGTGAACCACCCCAAATGGCTCTCCCTCACCAACTAGGATACTGCCCTCTTCAACTCCGGCCATTTCAATAAGCTCCTTAGGAACTTCAGTCGTCCCATCCATGCTAAATTCAAGAATGTTTTTGAGAGAGACGTCAACGTCTAGTTCATCGGGCCACCTGTGTACGTAGTTGGGGTCTTTCCACCCCACGATAATAAGGCGTTCCCGTTTTTGAGGTACCCCATACTTTACGGTGGGGAACAGTTTGTGTTCACATGTGTATCCAATGTCTTTGAAAGCCTTTTCTATTACATCTATGAAATTTTCACCTGTACTCGTTTTCCGTGAAAGTAGACCTTTAACATTTTCACCGATGATGAAATCGGGTTCAACGTGCTTAGCTGCACGAACAAAATCGAGATACAATTGGCCTCTAGTGTCGTCTGCTCGCTTCTTACCTGCGTGTGAAAAGCTTTGACATGGAAATCCAGCAAATATTACTTTAACCTTTCCCTTCAACTCTTTGAACTTTTCATCTGGGATCTTGGTAATGTCAGTACCTATACACTCCGAGTTGGAGAAGTTGGATTCATGCGTTTTACAAAACGGTTTCTTGATCTCTGAATACCACTTGACATCTAGTCCTGCGTTATTCATTCCGAGGGTATCACCCCCACACCCCGAAAAGAGGGAAAGTGCTGCCATATTTCAATATGTCTCTTTTTTTTTAAGTTCATATTCAATGTGTTTAAAGAAATTATCTTCATAGAATGTAATGAACGTGGATAGCTTCCCACCGTACGTTAAGCAATTGTTTCAAAACAAAGAACTCACGATGAATCAGAAGATGGTCACGTTGATGGCATTCATGCCGGATGTCCCCGGGGAGTACAAGTTGAATGATCACTTGGAGACTGGGATGGAAATTAAGAAGCTCGTAGACGATGGAAAGATTCGTCTAGGCAAATTTGATAAAAACTTTACTCTCGAGGTGGTTCACCTTTGATTTTAATCGCCCATTTATCCTCCTTACGGAACTTTTCATAATCAATCTCCTTGATTTTGAAAACTTTCATGATGAACTTTTTGATTGGATTTACCTTTTTGGTGGGTGGAGGTGTAGGTGGTCTAAGTACAGTTAACATTTATAAAAGACGATATATTTATTTTGAACACCTAAGTGGGTCCACCTCAATGTAAAAACATTCACTTTCGAAACACCATGAACGCTACTACTATTTCCGCCTACATTGCCAAGCTCGAGAACGAGAACAAGCTCCTCCGCGAGGAAGTCCACGAACTCAATGATGACGCCGCTGACTACAGGATTGAGATTTTCCGCCTAAAGGCGGTGATCGAGGACCTTGAGGAAGAGTTGGATGAGGACTACGAGTCTGACGCCGATTCAGTTGTAAGCACCGAGGACGAGGAGTCTGACGAGGAGTCTGACGAGGAGTCCGACGACGAGGACGACTTCCACATCTCCCGGAACGCCGCGATCGTCAATGCCCTGCGGAAACTGTCCGACCTTGAGAAGGATGATTTCAAGAGCAAGGCGTATTGGAAGGCGGCTGAGGTTGTCGACAACATCCCCTACACCATCGTGGATGGTGAGTCTCTCGCCAAGGGGGAGACCAAGGTCCCTGGCATCGGCAAGAGCATCGCCAGGAAGATTGATGAGTTTCTCGAGACTGGAATGATTTCAAGACTCGAGGAACTCAAGAAGAAGCCTCCTACGACCAATGAGTGCATCTTCGATGCCCTCGGGGAGGTGTCTGCCCGAGAGTCGGACATTCACAAGAAGGCTGCCTACAAGAAGGCTGCCCAAGCTATCAAGAACCTCGACTTTGAGGTGACCTCCGGTGAGGAACTTGCCAAGGGTCCCAACAAAGTCGCTGGCATTGGCAAGAGCATCGGACGCAAGATCGACAACTTTCTGCAGTTTGGGGAGATGAAGTAATTAGCTATAAAATTTTTAATATTTAACATCACTGTCTCTAATAATCATGTCGCGGATTACCTCGTATAAAACAGAAGTTAGGGCAAACTTGTAGGCCAAAAATCCTACGAATGTAGCTCCATAATCAAAATCAAACGCAAATGGTGCATTATTCCACGCCATTTCAAATGCAGCGGTGCTCACTGGCACAAACATCTGCTTCTGAAATGTCGACCTCTCTATATTGTCCACATGATCCGATAGGAGGTTCATGTAGGTGTAGGATGCTACAGCACCAAGGGTTGCGGATACCCCAACATCCGCTCCCTGTGTAATAAAGTATGACGTAGATAGACCCGCACCATAGGCAGCTGTAGAGTTCTTGAGACTGGTCTTGAGTTTCTCATATTCGGGGATAGAACGGTTCGTGATTGGTAATTGCGTGGGTTTTGCGATAGCAAGGGTCAACATATACTATCTGTAAGATACTTAAAATCTTTATCCCAGTTATAGTATATGCCCTGTCAGTTGTGTAAGAAGAAATGTGGAGTACCCATAGACTGTAAGTATTGTAATGGAAGTTTTTGCCCACGCTGTCTTCATCTAGAGAAACATGGGTGTATGGGTCTCGAGAAGAAGGTTGAGAAAGATTTGGCTACACTCGAAAATAGATCGTCATATACGTCTACCCCAAAGTGCTTAAAGATTTGAGTATTATGTTATCTAGTGGGGGGGAGGGTGAAAGCTGAGATGCCCGAGTGGTCTAAGGGGGGTGTCTTAAGAACATCTGGCGTAAGTCGCGTGGGTTCGAACCCCACTCTCAGCACATCGCACTCATAGCTCAGTGGTAGAGCGCAAGCTTAGTAAGCTTGAGGTCGGGGGTTCAAAACCCTCTGAGTGCATTTACAAGAAGAAGTATTTAACTATATAGAATGTTAATATAGCAGCCAATGTTGACAATACCATTAAATATTCATCTATTCTGGAAATACTTTCATTACCCCACACAAAATGGAGTATTGTAGTTCCGAATAAAGCCACTATTCTAATCCAAGATTCAAATTTTTCTGGTACAGGTGATGCCATTTATTATACACTAATTTTTTATTTTTTTTTAGTATATAATGAATGTGATTCGAGTTCATGAGATTACATCCGCCTGTTTCCTGATACCATTTTCAACTCTATGTGTTTCAGAAATATTTTTAGGCTACGTGGTGTATCCAATGTTTCTCACCCACGCCTTAACATTTTATATGTCCTACGAACTTGTATGGATTTACATACAACCCAGGATTATACATTCGTTTCCTAAACTCATTATACTACACCATATCATGGCTTTAATTTACGCTATAAGACCTCTGTATACCCCTGAAGAAGCCTACCTTACGGCATATCTGGGGTTGGTTGAAATTGATACATCTATGTTGGTACTCAAACACATATTTCCAAGAAATCAAACCATTCGGAAAATATATCTATTTACAAATGTATTCTTCCGTGTTTGGTATGAAAGTTTCATGTCTTTAGTTGTATGGTTCTTATATGATGATAAAAACCTATATGTGAGAATACATGTAATGACCTGTCAACTCTTTTTCAATATTTTCAGTTGTGGAATATGTGCGTTGACCTATCGTGCCTTAAAGAATAAGCGCCTTAAGGATGTATAATGTCCCTCGGGGTCAAAAAACTTGGATATGATTCTATTCTACCTACTCGAGGCTCTGATGGCGCTGTCGGCTACGATCTCTATAGCAATTGTGATGGTGTTATCGCAAAGGGCAAAAGAGGGGTTGTCTCCACGGGCATCGCGGTATCACTCCCCCCGGGGGTCTATGGCCGAGTTGCTCCGCGATCGGGGCTGGCTATGAAAAATGGTATTCAGATTGGCGCCGGTGTCATCGATCCTGATTATACTGGTGAAATTTCAGTCATCATCTTCAATATGGGGGATAACGATTTTGAAGTGAAGAAGGGTGCTCGTATCGCACAGTTGATCTTAGAGAGGTGTGAGACTCCACCCGTTGAGGAGATTGGTCTCCTCCAGGAAACCCTCCGAGGTGAGGGTGGTTTTGGTTCTACCGGGAACTAGAGCAGAACCAAAAATCTTCTGGGACGGGCATGAAGAGTACACCCTCCTGTGTCGCCATCCAAAGCTTGGATTTATGCATATCTGGGTATGACATGAGTAACCAACGCTCCCAAAAATCTTGAGAAAGGTAGGTATCCCAATCTTCCATAGTACTTTCCTTAACTTTCAACATACCCCTGTGAATTTCATAGGGATCCCTCTCAATTCGCACCTCCTTGGGTAGGATCGCCCCCTTCCTAAGAAGTTGTGCCCTCATTATGCGGGGATTTCCATGATCCACATAGTAGTCAACCCCATTTTTCCCAAAATCTATCGATCTTTTACATGGCAAAGTTACTCTGTACCTGTGGGTGACCGAGGGACTGGGTCTTAGGATGACGTGCATTTTATTATGTTGATATATATTAAAAAACATGATGTCAATGTTCGCGGGTGTAGGACTTCTCAGTGTGAGCTGTATTTCTGCCAGTCTCACAACTTCTGTGATTACAGCTGCACGTGGGCGTGTGAGTGTACGTGACCAAATTAATAAAGTTTTAGATAAGGCGTCTACAACAAAAGACGACACACCAGTAATTTTGGTAACTGAGAAAGGATCGGTTTACAAAAATAAACCGAACAAAACTGAGGGGTATATTGGTCGCACCTATGTTCCAGATCCAGCACCGACGGAATTTCGGTTGGGGTATCTATATGATGTAAACGTTGGAGGTCTGGATAAGGCAGGTGCACCGAACATATGGAAAGATGGTAAATGTGTTTTAGATGGAACTTTAGACTGTCTTTATCATATGAGAGAAAAGGATGGTAAAATTGTAGCCTTTACAAACGAAAAGGGTGAAGATTTAACAAAAAAATTGGCTGATGACATATATAGTGGAAAAATTAGTACCGATGATGAAAGTACAAAGCTAGTTCTTACTCAATTTAGATTAACCGATGATGGAGAACTTCAATGGAAAAAACGTTGTGATGAAGTTGCAATTGAGGAGGAGAAAACCAATCCTTCTATCGTGGAGAGTGCAATAGCTGGAGGACATGCTTTGTGTAACACTTGGCAAAACTTTACAGTATTCAGTCCCACAGAATTGGGACCTGTTGGATTTTTTCTCGTACTTCTATTACTATCTAAAAGAGATGGATTACCTAAACCCAGATTTGAAATTAATTTGGTACCACCCGAAGGAGCTGCGCGTGGACCAGCACCCCCCACCGAGTAGTATAAAGAAAAAATTCAATAAATAAATATGAAGACGTATGAATCCCTGGATGGAATTACTATTAGAGTTGGTACAAATGCCAAGGAGAATTATGAACTCGTTGAATCGAGTCATGCGGCGAATTGGTGGCTTCATGTCAAGGGGTGGCCAGGTTCACATATCGTAGTTTCTTATGATGGAGATTTCTTACCAAAAGAAACTAAGAAGGATGCGGCTGCGTTGGCTGTTCACTATAGTCAGGCTTCGGATAAGAAACATGTTACAGTAGATTTGATTCGTGTGCAACATGTATATCCATTAAATACACACGGTTCCGTTGAGCTCTCGCGAGACCCAATCGAGGTCTCGGTGTTTATAAATCGTGAAAAACCGAGACTTGACCGGTTGATGAACAAAATTTAAACTTTTACGTGATTCATCTCGGGTTGAACTATTCTTCATTGTTTATAGTAGGTAATATAAAGTTTTGCGTCACCTTGAGTATATATGAGCAGCAAAAAGGTTGAGGTATTTACACGTCTCACCCCTGATGAGATTGACAAGCGTTCGATGGATATGCGTTCTGCTGTGATGGAAGAGGCAATTAAGGGTGAAAAAGTTCGTTACAAGTCCCCCGAAGATCCAGAGAAATTTCTAAATTTTCTACAACATCGACTCACAATTTGGGAGGATCTCAAGGAGGATACCTTCCACGCTAAGGGTATGTATGAGAAGACGAAAAAACTCATCGACGAATGGAACTAGAGAGATGCTCCTGAATCAAGTGTGTCATATTATTGATGGAGAGCAAGGAAACACCCGAAATTTTGGAAAACTCCTTTCTCTCTTGAGTTGTCATTTTGGGTTCAGTTGAATAGTGAACGATACCAGCGGCAATTGTCGTTGACCGTTTACCCATGATATTCGGGGACTTCGCGACGCAACCATAGACCCCCTTGGACGTCCTCACTAGACTTGGTCCAGCGCCCATTTTTTTTAAAAGGTTTTCAACTGCCAGGAGTTTTACCTTCGAAATCTTATGCTCGAAGTTTCGGGTTTCTTTTTCATCGTTCCTCGCCCTCTCCTGTGCCTCCACACGGCGCTTTTCATCGATCCTCGCCCTCTCCTGTGCCTCCACACGGCGCTTAGCTGCCGCCTCACGGAGCCTCGAACGAAGCCCCGTCGCGTGCGCTCTTGCCCGTGTGATCTGTTTTTGGACATCGCGACAATGTGTCCTCATTTCTTTCACCTCCTCTTTCAATTTTTTTATTTGATTGTTGTATTCTTTCCTTTCAAAATCAAATTCATCGCGACTTTTATTGAGCTGGTCTATAGCCTCTTTTGTAATTTTTATGAGCGTCTTCTCCTTCGCGGATGGTTTGAATTGGGTTTTTTCGATTTCCACTACAATCCGGGAAGAAGTTTCACGAATACTCCGTACTTTAACCATCTTACTTTTTAAATCCCCTTTTTTTCAATTAACTTAGGCGTCGAGATTTGATAGATTAGAAAAAGTTGTCAGTTCTGTACATATTAACCCCAAATGAACCAGTCTTACCAGTCACTGAGACTGTTTCATTTCCATAAAGTTCCTGGCAGCCAATGTCCTCCATACAGTCTCTAGCGTTGTGACTCACGGGGACCGGGTACAGGTTTTCACCACCCGTGGTCGTATAGTAGTGGTACCTATCACGGCGACCACGAACCTCCTTGCCGTAGAGGGGGAGGGTCTCATCACCTGGTCCGGTAAGTAAGCCCATCTGCTGCATGTGACCGGGTTTGTACTCCTTAATTGGGGGACCCCTAAACTCGGGTTCACGCTTTTGTCTAAAAAATGGTCTACGGGGTGGAGCCGGGGGGGGAGTCACAGGTTTCGTGACGACTCGGGGATTTTTCCATAGGTAGGTTACAGCGACGATGAGTACGACGAGAGCCACCCACAGTGTTTGAATCTTAGTCTTATTCTTCATATACTATTATTAAAGAAAATCTTTGACATAAAGACATGAAGGTCTTGGCCATAGATATAGGATTCCACAATATGGGTCTCGTCCTCGCTGAGTGTGGGAATGGGCCAGTGATAGAAGTTGAGTACATGAAAAAGGTGAGTTTGGAAGACTACAAATACATTTACAGTAATGACTTTGTTGACTTGGTTCCTTTATTTGTAGATGACCACAGAGAGGTGTTCGATAAGGCTGAGCGGATCCTCATAGAGAGACAACCACCCCAAGGCTTTACGAATATTGAGATTCTACTCCACTATATGTTCAAAGATAAGGTTCTATTGATTTCACCCCTGACAATACACGCACACTTTGGGATGGGGCATCTAAACTACGAGGAGCGGAAAGAGCGTGTTCTTGTCAAGATGGGAAAGTATATAGATTTGGATACCATTCCATACGAAAGGAAGCATGATATAGCGGACGCGTACTGTATGCTTATGTATTACAATTTTAAGACGAGTGTTCACTTTTTTGATCGATTTCGTTTGTCTCCTTCTTGAGAATTTCTAATGCGTTGAGGACGTTGGAAAACAGGTTGAAAATATCACCCGTATTTTCATTTTCTATACCATTTCTAATTTTTTCAATATTATATTCAAATGATTCCCTTTCCTTCTGTATATTATTTAGCTGAACTTGAAGTACGTTAATTTTTTGGTTTAATGTATCGGTGGTTTTCTCCATAGAATTGTCAAGTTTTCTAATCTCTTTATTGTAAAGGGTTCGCTGCCTTTCTAGTATTTCAATCTTTACAGTAGACTCAGTCTGTTTAATTTGGTTATTAACCTTTTCAATTTTTTCTTGAACATCTTCCAAATTTACTAGATACGTTTCGTGACAAAGTTCACGCATCCTCACGAGTCTGGATATCTCATTGTAGATTTTACTTTCCATATTGTATTATACTAGCTGCGTTTCTTTAATTGTTTGAAATCTTCAAATATTATATTCAAATGCCCCAATCTATACTGTACAATTCCCCATAGAACGAAAAATAACGTTTTTGTACATTTATTGACATCATTCTCTTCCATCTTGTATATTGGACTCACCAATCTGTGCATAAATGTTTCATCTTTATTTTTCCCTGTAAAGTACATTTCTGCCTGTGTCATTGCGCACGTATCGTCATTCACCGACCAATGATAAAATAAGAATGGTATGAGAATTGAATAAAAGTGGAGATATCTTTTATTATTTGTAAATGGAATGATCAGTATACCAATCAGAAAAAATAGATGAATCAGAAAAATTATATTCATCTATTATATAATGACAGAAGAAAAAAAGATTTCTCGTGAAGAGATGCGTCTGTCATGGACAGATGGCCACGAAAATATACTCAAACAGTGGGGTGAGGCCTCTGCGTGTTACAGGTATATGCATCATCGTGCGTTTTTCATTTACAGACGCTCAAGTATTCGGTTCACTTTACCAGTTATTATACTTTCTACTATAACTGGGACTGCGAATTTCGCCCAAGGTACCTTCCCTGAGAACGTACAGTCGTTCGCTCCCTCTATAATTGGTGGTTTAAACCTAACAGCGGGGCTCATAGCGACTATATCCCAATTCCTCAAAATTAATGAACTCATGGAAAACCATAGAACAGCTGCGTTAGCTTTCGGTATGCTTTCTAGGAACATTCGTCTTATGTTAGCCCTAGACAGGGGGGAGCGTAGCAAGGAGGGTTTAGATTTCGTCGGTGAATGTAAAACGGAGTACGACCGCCTCTTAGAACAATCACCCTCGGTGCCCAAGTCTGTATTGAAGCAGTTTGAAGATGAATATCCTCTAGACAGTGTATTTACCAAACCAGAGATTCTCAATGTGCGTTCAATTCCACTACTCACTTTACCGAGAACGATAGACCCCATTGAGGCAATGACTGCCGGGACCCCCCTCGAAAAAATAGGTAAATTCTTATCGAAAAAGGATGAACCACCCCCCGCAGGATTCTTCGGACCATCTTTAGGTGAAGAGGAAGAGGAAGAGGAAGAGGAAGAGGAAGAATCTACCGAGGGGGAACCTGGAGAAGAGATAGACGTCGAGCAAGGTAGACAAGAATAATAATCATGATCAAATTGGTCAACAAACTACATGCAACATATGGTACAATTTTCCTTTTTAAAGGTTCTACGATACGTTTATGTAGTGCGCTATTTTCAAGTACCAAATCTATCGCTTCATTAGTAAGATCATCAATGGAGTCATTCATTAAGGTAACGCCACAAAAAAATAACACACCTTTGACAACGATTCATCAAAAACATATAGACCTGATACGCAAATATATTAGTAGCGGTAAAAACGTGTTTATATGTGGGAGTTCTGGGGTTGGTAAAACCTACATTCTTAAAGAAGTTTTACGAGACACCCGTCATATAGAATTACAAACTGAACACCTGAAACGTAAAACGTATGTTCTTTCGTTTATAAAGACCACGTCGCAACACGCATTCATTGATGATTACGACCCACTATTTAAACCAATCATAGAACAGGTTTCTGATGGTGTCCCAGTCACACGCGGATCTCTTATAGTAACGACAACAAATATGTGTATGTATCCCAACTTTGAGACGGTCTTTATTCCAAAACATAAACCCGAAACTTTGTTGAGATTGGCAGATAGTTCAGATACCAAAGCATACAATGCAGCTGTGCGTTCACAAGGAAATATTAGAAACTTTTTCACATATCTGGAGGGCTACGATGAAATGGATACATTTCAAACACCCAAAGAATTTATATCCGACATACTATGTGATCCCAAACCGATTCAAATATATGACAGTATAAGTGAACATGGTCACATGTGGGACATATTCCAAGAAAATTACCTAAATTCAGTGGGTGTAGACACTGTAGCTACCTCCCATTCCTTTTCAAACGCAGATTATTTTGATAGTCACATTTACTCCTCTGGAAACTGGAACCTCATGCCATACTTTGTTCTCAGTGCCTTGACAATACCCAAATACTATTTGGGTGAACCCCTTTTAAAGAGTGCTATTAGACCGGGGAGTTGTTGGACCAAACATGGAAATTATAAGATGAGAAAACAGAAAGTCAACGAAATCTACAAAAAATCTGTGGGTGGTTTGGGAGTTGATGAACTGTGTTTGTTAAAGTTGTATGCTGAAAAAGGAAACTTGGAGCCCCTCATTAAGTATAAAATAACCCCACAGGATTTCGATGTTATGAATCACCTTGCAGTTGGAAATGGCTTAAAATCAAGAGACGTCACGAGAGTAAAGAAAGCCTTGAAGAATGCATACGAACGAAGATGATACAGATACTGAAACCGAAGAATGTGTCCGGGTCGTAGGGAATGAGATTCTCTTCTACGGAACTATTGATCGAGATAATGCTATGGAATTCGTTGAGAACTTCAAAAAACTTGAAATAGAACTTCTCAAGAAAAAGGCTGAACTTATCGGATACGAACCAGAGATCCGCGTCCACATCATGAGTGAAGGTGGTGACATATTTTCAGG
>ERZ651776.4298-NODE-4298-length-13266-cov-2.944727_pt1 | contig 13266 bp, 12 predicted proteins | sample MGYA00514761_ERZ651776 | MGnify/ENA metagenome assembly ERZ651776 | reverse complement strand
ACACAGGTGGTGATGGCGCTCGTCGGTGCGATCGCCTTCACAGCGACCTTCAGAGAGATCAAGCCCTACTACGACGCCAGCACGGACGCGCTGTACGCTTACCTTGTTAACAACGCCTGGAATGCATACGAAGGTGACAATGCAAACTGATGCTCGGCCGTGGGGTGAGCGCTTGGTGCGGCCACCACGGCCACTTCAAAACATCGCGGCTTTGCACAACATCGGGGGTTGAGGTTTTGCCTTCACCGTGAGCAAGGCAATAGGCTACCAACCTTCGGCTTTCATCATGGCTTTGGTTTCGGCAACAACCTTCTCTCGATAATGGGTCGTCATATTCCACGTGACCCAAAAGCCCTTGAGACAAGAAGGTTCTCGCCCGCTTTGAAGTTGTTTCGTTTGCCATCGATGTGAGTCAGTGTGACTTCTCTCTGCAGAACATGCACGTATTCGTCATGAGGGGAGGTTTTTTTTATTTCGAGCAGCACAGGCGTTGATTCATGCACGGCGATAGTGACTTCGCCCGAGTGCAGAACCCTCATTCAGTTGGCTTACGGTCCTCCGCCCTCGTTCTTGGGGAAGGGCGGAATCTTATCGAGTGACGCTTTCATAACGGCGTCTGGATATAAAGTGATGAGCTCTGGAGCCGCCTGGCTTTACGTGCTTGCTTGCTACTGCCAGGGGCAGCGGGAGCTTTAACAGTATTCTTTTCATCATTCTCGCTTCCTAACTTGATTTAAATAAGGAATCCACTTTACATGTCAAATGACTTTTTATAGCATGTCAACTGACATGCCAGTATTAATAGACAGGCCTGTAAAATAATAATATACTTTACATTGCTGTATAAATAAAAAATGAGTCATACACATAACACGGCGGGAGTGGTGAAATGAAAACCCTACAAAAAACCCTGATTGCGACGGCGATAGCCGGTTTTGTCACGCCTTTTGTGGCTCATGCTGAACTTGAAGAAATTATTGTGACTGCCCAGAAGCGGGAGCAGAGCCTTCAGGACGTGTCCATCGCGATCTCGGCATTTGACAGCGCCCAGCTAACTGAGTTGGGGCTGACGAGTGTGGAGCAATTGGCCACGATCATCCCCAACGTCGAACTCTCCGATGCGCGGGGTGCTGGTCTGCCCACATGGGTCATTCGTGGTGCCGGATTGGAAGACTTTAACGCCAACAACACGCCGGTCTCCGCTATTTTCTACGATGAAGTGTATATGACCTCGAACGCGCTCGGCGGTATCGGCCTGTTCGACGTCGATCGTGTTGAGGTGCTCAAGGGCCCGCAAGGGGGGCTTTATGGTCGAAACGCGACGGGCGGTGCGATCAGAATTCTATCTACGAAGCCTGATCTGAACGAGACAAGCGGTTTCGTGCGAGGGACCTATGGTCAATGGGATCGATGGAGTCTGGAAGGCGCCATAGGCGGGCCCATTATTGAAAACAAACTGGCCTACCGGCTTGCTGTCAATACTGATCAGGGTGGTGGTTGGCAGGATTCTCTGACGACTCCGGAGGATGATGAGCATGGCGATCGCGATTTTCAGGCGGTAAGAGCGCAGCTGTTATTTACGCCCAGCGATGCATTGGAAGTTTTGCTCAAAATCGATGCTGGCAGGGATCAGTCGGAAACCGTCATGCCGCGCTTGAATGGTACATACAGTACTGCCTATGACTTTGATTATTGTGGTTCGATCTACCAAGGGCGGCGTGATGACTCGAGCTGTATCGGGTTCCATAACTTGGTTGATGCGCTGTATGGATTCACACTGGGTTTGCCGACTCCCGCTGACCAGAAGAGCAACGGTGAAACGGTGGTCTCGAACCCAATCAATAGGCTGGATAACGAATGGACGGGCTATAACCTCAACATTGATTGGGACTTAGGGAATACCACCCTCAAATCGATTACGTCTTACTACGAATACGATTTTTTCCAATTCTTCGATTACGACGCCACGCCACTCGCCATTGTGTCCAGTGCCGAGGGATTCCCTGACGGGGAGACCGAATTTGAGCAATGGTCTCAGGAGTTCCGCCTGACAAGTGCCAGCGATGGACCTTTGACCTGGCTTGCAGGCGCCATGTATGCAGAGGACACTAACGAAAGTCTGCAGAGTTTTTCAGTTGAAGCACTGACGCAGCTGGGTTTTGTCCCCTTTACAAACGGTCTTGCAAACTACACGCAGGATACCGAAACCTGGGCTGTTTACGGTCAGGTGGGTTATGACTTAACTGATCGTCTTAATCTCCATGGCTCGCTCCGCTATACGGATGAAGACAAGGACATTGATTACTTATCCACGGTCGTCGTTCAGGGGTTCACGGTGCCCCTCGGTGAGGTCGAGGGTTTTGAGACATCTCTAGAGGAAAACTGGTCCGGTCATATTGGCCTGGATTGGAGCGTATCCGACAACACACTGCTCTATGCTCGGTTTTCTCGGGGCTTCAAATCGGGCGGCTTCTTTGCGGCATTTACCGACAACAACGACCAGCTGACACCCTACGCCGAGGAGATCAACGATTCGTACGAGATCGGTATCAAGTCGAATCCTACCAACGACCTGCAGATTAACGCGGCGGCGTTCTTCTATGACTACCAGGACGCTCAGGGGGGAATTATGGTTCCATCAGATGGTTCCCCTTCGGGCACCCTCTCGACGATTGGCACAGTGGGTGATGCCGAGCACTATGGCGCGGAAGTCGACCTTTTATGGGCACCTTCTAGCCTGCCCGGTTTTCAGCTTGGTGTGTCTGCGGGCTGGCTTGACGCCGAGATAAGTGATTCAAATGAGACGTCTTTAGATCAACTCGGGCAACCCCAGTCTCTGCAGGGTGTGGATCGCCAGTGGTCACCGAAGTCGAGCTATACCATTAGCGCGCGACAGGAATTCACTCTTGCGGGCAATCTGCTCGGTAGTGTTGGAGCGGTATATAGTTGGCGCGACGATCCGCTCACTCGGGATATGCAGCTGGGAGACTTGGATTACGGAATGCTACAGGTCGAAGCATACGGCCTGCTGAGCCTGCGCATTGCGCTGGCGCACCTTGACCAAGGCTGGCAGATCGCGCTCAGGGCTGACAACCTCGCGGATGAAGAGTACGCCACCATGTCTTCCGGAGACGGCGGTGGGAGCTACTGGGACGTCCCCGGTCGCCCCCGAAGTGTGACAGCCGAGTTGCGGTACGACTTCTAGGTCGTGACATCTCAGCACTGGAACCGCTAGCAGCTGCTAGCGGTCTCACTTTTTAAAAGGCCAAAGACGTCGCTATTCTTCAGTCCACAATCTTGCAATCGGTGCTGATTCCGGTTTGTTAACAACACGCTGATAGCTAAGGTGTCTGATGATGAACTACACCTCGATCGTTACGATTTTATTGCTTCTACTCTCGGGTCAGAACGTTAACAGTCAGGAATCAACTCCGGAGCCAACGCCAGTGATCCCGATTGCCATTGAGCAGCGCTATCTGGAAGGCAGAGGGCTGACTCGGCTTGATCCATCAGAGCTCGATGGCGAGAACGTGACGCGAGACGAGGACTTCACCTCAGAATCCTATACCCACGCTTTTTACGCCGGGAAAATCTTCGTTGCTGTCTACGAGGCTGGGCCAGGCAGGGTCTATATTGATGGTGCCGTTTATGACGAATTTATTCAAATTCTGGAGGGGCGCCTCATACTCACGCCCGATGGCGGGGATGCTATCGAGTTCAAGCAAGGCGAGTCACTAGTGGTGCCCCAGGGGTATAAAGGTTATTGGTACATGCCTGAGAAGTATCGGGAGCTCATCATTATCAATACAGACTATGCTCAAACAGAGGGTGGGTCATAAATAAATGGCACTCTGGCCCAGCGCAGTCTCAGCTCCTGTGAGACGTGTTTGTATCGACGCAGGGACGGTCAAATGACGGATTCAAACGCTATGGCAAGCCCTGAAGGGGTGGTCAGGGCTTATTACGCGGATATATCTGCTGGGCGTTTCGCGAACGCCATTGCGCGGCTGGCGCCGGATGCCACGACATGGATTTTAGGGGAGGGTCACTGGCCTCTGGGGGGATATCACGATCTCGCCAGCCTTGGAGAAATCCACGCCATGGTGGCCGAGCGTTTTCCTGAGGGATTGAGGCTCACCATTGATGCCGTGACCGTGGAGGGAGAGCGGGTGGCGGTAGAAGCCGAGTCTTACGGCGTTCGCGCTGATGGCAAGGTCTACTGCAACCAGTACCATTATCTGATTGTTGTCCGAGATGGTTTGATCTGTGAGCGGCGCGAGTACTTAAATACCCTCCACGCCAAGGAACTGCTGTGCGATCCAATGGACTGAGGGGATAACGCGGGGTCTTGGTATCTGATCATCGCTGAAGTGCTGGCAACGAGCGCAATAAAGCAGCCAGAAGGGTTCTTTAGGTTGTTGCCGAGTCTGTTGGTGCTAGCGGGATACAGTGCGTCCTTCTGCTTTCTGCCACTTGTTCTTCGGACGGTTCCAGTCGGAGTTGCCTATGCAGTCTGGGCAGGCTTGGGCATCGTGCTGATCACCATTGTCGGAGCGGTGCTATACGACCAGAAAATGGATCTGCCGCCAGTTTTGGGCATCACACTCATCGACAGTGGCGTACTTGTTCTGCGCTCATTTTCTAACATCAAGGCGTAAGCGCGCCATGAATGCCGTGACTGCGTTGCCCTAGATCGCATTGGCAGTTATTTACGCGACGGTTTTTGATTCTCCGCGGCAGTAAACCCCCATGGCAAATGCCCCAACCCAGGCTAGCAGCATGAAAGTGCTGTAGTCGGTGATTTCACTCAGTGGAATTGTACCGGTCACCAGAAAGCCGTAGAAGATGGGATAGATAATACCGAAGAGGCCTAAACTGATAGCGGCGACCTTCGCACTGGTTGAGAGCTGAAACAGTGGGCGAGCAACCAGCAACCCGAACAGAGACCAAAGCCACAGCCCCAAGTAATCGAAGTAGGTGGTCAGGCTGTAAGGATAAGCCTGGCTATTGATGGAGAGCAGGGTGAGCCCGGGCTCCTGGCTGGCTGATCCTGCGGCCAGATCCTGAGCGATCAGGGGGACAACCCAAAGCTCGGTGCCCTTGGTGATGATGATCGCCATGGTGCCCAGCGCCAGCATGATACCGCCAGAGACTGCAGCCAGGGGGTTAACGCGGTACACCTTCCAGCAGGTAGCGGCGAAAACCGCGGCAAGTGTGAACACCTGAACAATTTGGGTGACCCAGCTCAGCACAAAGGCGCCGTTGTTCTCATTGAGCCAGGCGATTTTTTCGGCGGCGGTGCTGCCAGCGGGTGCGTCATACACTCCGAACATACTCACGGCTGTGAACACGAATAGAACAATAGCTGAGAGATAGGCAACTTTGTTGATTTGACTGTCTAATCGGGCGATGGTGCTCATAGCGAGTTCCTCTGACAATGATTGTTAGTTGACGTACCCATTACTTCACTTTTTCCACAACGGCATTGATGTCTAGGTCCAGTTCCACTCGGCGTCGGTGATAGCGCCAGCTACCCTCCGTTCGCTTCAGTTCATCGATGTACCAGCCTGATGCGACAAATTCGTTGCGCGTTCCTTCTCCGTCCTGGAGCACCGTGAGCATGCGTACACGTTGCCGAGCGGTGTCATTGGTGATATCCAGTTCGGGTTCGGTGGTAACGTGCACGGCTGTTGTCGTGGCATTGCAGCGGGCCGCAATTTGCTCACGCCCGACGTAAATTCCCTCGCCACAAATAGTGAACTCGGCATCTTCGGTGAAGAGGTTGGCGTACGACTTGCCGTCTGCGAGGTCGGCATAGCGGTTGTACTTGGCATTGAGTTGTCGTATCGCCACATAATCCGAAAGGTATTGCAGCTCGTTGTTCTCCATGACCGAATCTCTTGAGGGTTTAATGGTTATGCGGCGCTGTTATCTGCCTTCTGCTCGCTCCCCAGCTGCTCATTGATGGCGCGCCAGGCTGCATCGATCGCGCCGTCGAGGTAGGCCCTATTCTCAGAATCTGAGTTTGCAATGCTGATACGGCCATAGGGTTTGCGACCCAGTTCGTGGGGCGCTTTGCCCGTGGGCCACTCTGGGTCGTACAGTTCCATGTAATCGTAGGCGTAGCCGTGTGACCACCGGTTAATGGTGATTGCTTCGATGTCCCGGTCGGCGTCGAAGCCGAAAGGGCCAAACATACCCGCTAGCTGCTCGCGTATGTCCTGCTCATAGTCGGCGAAGGTCGTGGTATACAGTTTATGCCTGGCTTGGCGATACAGGTCGCGGCCGGTCTGGCTGCCGTTGTTCCTGTCGGTAGGCGATGTCAGCATGTAGATGACCATGGGTGAATCGGGATCGTCGTTTGCCTTGTAATCACCGATCGAAACGGGTGGCGCGCTGGATACCAGGTGGTAGTGACTGGTGGGGCAGTGAAATACCTCAACGCCTGCTTTGTTAAAGGCCTGGCGATTACGAATCAGTACGTTGGTCGCCAGCAGTGGCACTTTGACGCTGTAGCGCAGACTCTCCTTTTGCTCCTCGGGCATGTCTGGGCAAAGGTGGGGGATCAGTCCGTTATAGCAAGCTAGAACACAATGCTTGGCTTTGACCCGATAGGCTGCCCCTTTGTTAACGTAGGCTACTGAAACGGTGCCGTCGGGATTGTTGCTCGCGTTAACCGCCGAGCTGTTTAAGCGAAGCTTCACCGGATGGTTCGGCAAGTCCAGTTTGCCGTAGTCGAATTGAGCCGTGACTACGTCTTCAATAGTGCCACCGGAGGCCACCGCGGGAATCAGTCGACGCACCATTTGCCGGGTCAGGGAAGCATTGCCATCGGGCATCCAGACGATATCGGACTCTTCCATAATCAGGCTGTCTGCGAGAACCGCATAGGCTTTCTCTCCCAGCACGCTGAAGCCAGGTACGCCCCACTTAACCGCCTCGGCAATCGATATGGAATCGGGGTATAGGCAAAAGGTGACGCCGATGATGGTGTTCCATAGGGATGAGGTGGGTTCTGCCAGTCCAACGTAATCCGTCAAGAACGTCTGGTAACTCGTGGTCTTGAGGAAGTGCTTGATGTCCTTCTCTGGTACTGCTTTCTGGAGCTCAAGAGTACCCTCCACAAACGCGATGAGCTTTTGTTGCTCGGATTCCGATACCGTCAGGGATTGGATAAGCTCTCGGTAGTTGCCCATGCCGAACCAGGTGCCCATCCAGGGACCGTTGATAATTTTGTCTTCACCAAAATGGTTGCTGTCGGTATACAGGCCAACGTCAACTCCCGCGTCTGCCATGCCCCAGCCGGGCGCCATGGCACCTCTTACCTTGTCTAGGTCGAAGCCAAGATCGCTGACAAGTTCCTTGGATTGCTGCGAGTAGAGGTGAGAATCCTGAAAGTTACCGCTGCCACCGGGGCCGAGCAACATCTGGCCCTGGCTGTGAAATTCGTTGCGCTTGGCATGGCCGCCAAAGTCATCATGGTTGTCTAGTATCAGGATGCGTGCGTCTTTGTCCGTCTTTTGCTGATAGAACAGGGCGGCAGCTAAGCCGCTGATGCCCGCACCGACTACGATGAGGTCGTATTCCTCGTTGAGCGCCTGATAGCTCGAAGGTTTCTCACTGCGCCAGGCCAGGGCGTGAGCACTTTCGAAAGAGCCGTCATGACTGCCGCGAATACCCGTTAACGCTGGCGGGTAGTATTCGCCTGAGCGCCCCGATGCTGACTTTACTGCCGCCGCCAGTGTAGTCTGTGGGCTGATCATGGCCGCGCCGGCTAGGCTGATGGAAACGCCGTTGAGAAAGTCTCTTCGTGTGATGTGCTGGGTCAATTTTTGTGTCTCCGTTATCGGCTCTATTGTTCCAACAGCGTGTAAAACAGACTTGTGTCTAGGAACTCGGTAATGCTGCAGATTTTGTCATCGCGGAACCGAAGCAGGTGCACATACTTGTTGTTGTAAGGCATACCGGTGCGGCCGCTCGCCTTGCCATCGAACTGTACAAAGGCGATACCGTCTGCCGTCACAATGTCATTGACGGTGATTGCAACACCGTTCTCATCGATATGCTGGAAGACCTTCATCCAACAATTTTCCAGAATGTCCTGCATGCCTTTAAATTCACGGCCCAGTTCCGGATGGCCACCAATGGGCCTAAAGGAAATGTCGTCGGTTGCGTACTGAAATGCGCCTGCCAGGTCCCCGCTGTTAATCGCATCGGAAAACGCTGTGTAAACCTGCTCTTCAGTGCTCTTGCTCATGGGAAATCCTGTTTCAGTGATATGTCTTTGAGTCGTTGGCTGTTCACCAGGTCAGTGGCAGCCTCGCTAGAGAGACAACGGCACCTAGGTTGACATCAATTTCAGCGCCTTCCTCGATGCCAAATGCCGGCACACGGTTAAGCCATTCCTCCAGTGCCACCCGCATCTCAAGCCTGGCAAGGTTAGAGCCCATGCAGCGATGCGGTCCAAAAACAAAGGCACAGTGCCGGTTGGGAGATCGCTCAAAGTCTGCCTCCAAGGAGTTTTTGAACTCCTTGTCATCGAGACTGGCGACCGCCGTAATGCAGTTCACGAAATCGCCTTTTTTCAACTGTACGCCGTGGAACACAACGTCTTCGGTGACGCTGCGCCTTACCTCCACCACCGAGTGCATACGGAAAAATTCTTCAACAGCGCTAGGGATCAGGTTCGGGTTGTCCCGTAGTTGCTGCTGCGCTTCTGGATTAGCCGCCAGATAGCGCCAGGCGAAGCCCAACGATGAGGCAACCGTGTCTAAGCCTCCTACAAACAGCAGGAAATACATGCCTATTATTTCTTTGTCGGTGAGTTCGCGATCGTCCACCGTAAAGCCGAGAATCGCTGTGGCAAGGTCTTCTGCGGGATTAGTTCGCTTCGTCGCCAGCATGTCAACGAGGTAATTGTAGATATCCCGAGCCGCTTGGGCGCGGGTTTCAATCGTGTTGGAGACGTGCAGTAGTTTGTACTCATAGTCGAGGATTTTGTCGAAGTCCTCCGGCGGCATCCCGAACAGATCCATAAAGATTCGCACTGGGAATTGCACGGCAAAGTCTTCAATAAACTCACATCGGCCCTGCGCTTGAAACTTTTCCAGCAGCGTTACGGCTGTGGAGCGCACGGCATCCTCTCTTGGAGCGATCTCTTGCGGAGACAGCGGCTTGTTGAAGTGAATTCGGTACTTGAAGTGTTCGGGCGGATCGATCTCGAGCGGGATTAGATCGAGTTCCTGTCCCAGCAAAAAAGAAAAGCCCGTGCCATTTTTAGAGGAAAAAAGTTCGGGGCTTTTTAAGATCTCCTTGATGATTGCGCCATCAGAAATAGACCAGCCACCGGCTCCTTGAAAGGCGGCCGGATTGTAGAAAATAGGTGCCGCCTCTTTATGGAGGTTGGCAAATACCTTGAAGGGATTCTTTTTTAGTTCTGGGTGAGATTCGCCGTCCAGAGGAAAGACCAGGTCTTTTGGAACATGATCCGGCACGGTGTAATCGAACATATGGGTCATAGTGGTTTGCCTGTCAGTCAGTAGCGGACGGGGTGGGCCTGTCCTGAGATTGTGGTACGCTTTCAGATTACATAAACTGTACATAGCTGTAAAGTTAAATGCGGGCCGTCCGAATAAGGACATGCCCACTTGCCGATGTGTTTGTTCTTAAGGGAAATGGGATGGCTTCTTGCTAGATACGAAACGGGTTGTCTTCAGTGGTGCAGGCCAATCGGCGGTCGGGCGTAAGGTTGAGCAATCTGCAATTGACCTGACGCTGGATGCTTCATTGGAGGCCATTGCACATGCTGGCCTGAGTATTGCGGACATCGATGGTCTCTGCTCATACCCTGGAGTCCGAAAGGACATTGCTCCCGGGTTTGGTCCGGTGGCGCTAGCGGACGTGAAGAATGCCATGGGACTCAAATTGAGTTGGCATTCCGCTGGTTGGGAGGGGCCGGCTCAGGCGGGTGCGATCGTTAATGCCTGCGCGGCTGTGGCCAGTGGCCTGTGTCGACACGTTTTGGTATTTCGTACGGTGACGGAGGCCTCGTCGGTCACAGCGGATCGCAAGGCCAGTGTCTCGGGCACGGGGGGCGAGCGAATTTCCGGACCGTTTCAGTGGATGGTGCCCTTCAGGGGTTACTCTGCGGTCAATACCGTTGCGCTATATGCCCAGCGGCACTTTCATGATTTTGGTACAAGCCGTGAAGCATTGGGCGAGATAGCGATCAACAATCGGCGCAATGCGGCGCTGAACCCCAAGGCGGTGTTCACTGAGCCGCTCAATATGGCGGATTATCTGAGTGCACGCATGATCAGTTCGCCGCTGTGCCTATTCGATTGTGATGTGCCAGTGGACGCCAGCACGGCGATTATCGTATCCCGCGCCGAGGCAGCGCACGATGTTGCCAGTCCTGTTTATCTTGAGGCGATGGGCTGTGCGCTGCATGGGCAGGATTCCTGGGACAACTATTCTCCAGATCTGACCGAGATGGCCGCCCATGATGCGGCGTCTTCGATGTGGTCGCAGACAGATCTGACTCCGGCAGATGTTGACACAGCGCAGTTGTATGACGGCTTTTCCATGTTGACGCTGTCTTGGATAGAGGCGCTAGGGTTCTGTGGCAAAGGTGAGGCAAAGGATTTTCTGCAGGGCGGGGACAATATAGCCCGGGATGGCCAGTTACCGCTGAATACCAATGGCGGCCAGCTGTCAGGGGGACGCACCCACGGCTTTGGCTACTTTTACGAGGCGATCCTGCAGCTGAAGGGAGAGGCGGGTGAACGGCAGTTGGCCCGGCGCCCAAGGGTTGCTGTTGTGGCGAACGGCGGTGGGCCCTTAGGCTCCTGTTTCCTGCTTAGAACAGGTTAGTACCGGCCCGGTTGGGCGTTGCGGCTAGCGGGAATTTCCGGTCAAGTTACATGCGTATGGCGCCGTCGAGACGAATGGTCTCACCATTGAGATAAGGGTTCTCCGCAATTTGGGTCGCCAGCAGGGCGAACTCTTCTGGCTGTCCCAAGCGCTTCGGATACTGCACCATGCGCTCCAGCCCCTGGCGAAAATCTTCTGGCATAGCCATCATGGCGGGCGTACCCATCAGTCCCGGCGCAATCACGTTGATGCGCACGCCCAGTTCGGCAATATCTCGGGCAATAGGCAGGGTCATGCCAACAATGCCCGCCTTGCTGGCGCTATAGGCAGCCTGGCCTTTCTGACCATCCATGTAGGCCACCGAGGCCGTATTGATAACAACGCCTTTTTCTTCACCTTCGTTGGCACTCATCTTTTCGACGGCGAGCCTCAGCACATTAAAAGTGCCCACTAGGTTTACATTTATTACGTTTTGGAACTGGTCCAGTGGGTGTGGACCCTTGCGGCTGCTGTAGGTCTTTGCGCTGGGGCCGAAGCCTGCGCAGTTGATGCAGACATGAATAGCGCCGAAGTCTTCCACAACCTGATCAATATTGGTCGCAACGTTCTCTTCGCTGATGACATCGGTCTCGTAATACTTGATCTGTCCGGGATGTGCTTCGGCCAGTGTCTTGACCTCACCCTCCTGTAGGTCAAAGACCGCCACCTTGGCACCCTTGGCGAGAAACGCCTTCGCTGCGGCCATGCCTAGGCCGCCCGAGCCGCCCGTGATAATGGCGATTTTATGCTGTAAATTCATGTTTCTCTCCGTGAGTGACTGCTTGATCGCAGATCGGAATTAGGCGTGCTCCTGGTTATATTTAGCGACCTCGAACTGAATCAGATCGGTAAGATTGTCCGCTGGCGGCTCCGGTAGCAGAACTGCGCCATGCTCCTTTGAGGGGAGCAGGATGACGGCGTTGCCCAGGCTGGATTTTTCACCTGCCCGGTTCACGCACCACACGTCTAGGTGCACCTCAAATCGGCCGTCCAGCTCCTGCTTGTTAGTCACCTCGCCATGTAGCCATGAGGTGTCACCCAGAAAGTTGAATTTCCGATGTTGCACCGAAAACTTCCATAGCCAGCCGTCGTCCCCCATCCAGTTGGTCATTAGGTGGGTGAGCCATACCTCGCGTTGACCGCCGTAGTCGTAGGGCCCCGGGAAGCCAAGCTCCTGTGCCCAGTCTTCCTGCCAGTGGCAGCGCTGCACCGTATCGGGTACCCCGAGGTGATCCTTGGGAAACAGACTGGGTATTTTTTTGCGTACGTCGTGTGTGAGCTTGAACGCCCCCGGGGGCGAAATCTGCAGGCCCCAGCCCATGTGCCAGAGAATCAGGTCGGTGAGTTTAAGCGGGCCCTTAACCATTTTTGGCAGGGTCTCACCTACAGTCACATCTTCCCAGTAGCGGGGGCTTGCCCCTCTGCGAATGTCGTTCTCTGCTTCGTAGCAGGCATCGATTTCAGCAAGTTCCTCATCACTGTAGGGCTCGGGTAGTGACATGATCTTCTTTTTCTTCTCGGGCTTTTGGTCACCCTTGTCCTGGCTGCGTTCGTTAGCGATAAACAGCCCTCGCCGTGCGGCGACAGGCTCCCCATCTTGGTTGCGCTGGAAGATCCCGCGTACCTCATGAATCGACTTGCCGCCCAAGCGACCCTCTGTCAGTCGGGTGCCGACCAGGGCCTTACGCAAGTAGCAGCGATCCTCTTCCTTTAACGGCTTCCACCATTCGAAAGTCATTTCTGCCTGATAGGCACCCAGCCCGCTGAGTGGGTCCCCTTTAAGCTTTTTCTTAAGTTCCGGGGGCAGGGGAGGGACGTCATTTTCTCCCATGGTGTAGGTAAACCCCGGCGCGGTGATCAGACCACCCCACCGGGAGTCCCTCGCATAGTTGGCATCACAGTAGAGCGGGTTGTCATCGCCATAGCCCCAGCAGAAATGGCGCGAGCCGTCCTGGGTAACCACGTCATTGTGGTAACGGCGCGGTTCCGGGACTTCTATGCCAACGCGTTCTTGCATCCTGTGCAGTGTCGAGTCAGTAATTTTTCCCGCATCTGCTGGCTCGCTTTGTTTGGTACTCATTGGCTTAGTTCCTATTAGCAGACCTGCATTGTATATTAGCTTTACAGTAGTGACTAGTAATATAGGGCGGCGAGATTGTTGGTGAGATAGGCAGCGGGTTCTCCTACTGTGCTAGAGCCAGTATCAATCACCACGTGTACGCTGGCCCGGATTTCAGAGTTGCCGTGGGTGATGAGATGATCTACCCATGTTCTGTCCAGTTCGTTCAGCTGCCATTAGCGGGCCTATCTTCAGCTTGAGACTGGTTCAGGTTTGTAGGCAAGGTTTGCTTTTTT
>ERZ651776.4296-NODE-4296-length-13272-cov-2.774308_pt1 | contig 13272 bp, 16 predicted proteins | sample MGYA00514761_ERZ651776 | MGnify/ENA metagenome assembly ERZ651776 | reverse complement strand
CGTGGCTTTGGTGAACGACGCCCGACAGCGTCCAACGCCACTGCTGCTGGCCGCGCGGAGAACCGCCGCGTCGAAATCTATTGCGTTCGCTGAGGAGCAGAAAAGATGAAAACACTTAGAAACACTGCTCTGCTGGTTATGGGCCTTTCCGTATCCGGTTGCGCCGAGGCGATTGTTGGCACCCTTGAAGGTGGCCAGCGGACGGGTTCGGAACGTTGGGTCGATGCGGGCCGCGATGAGAAATCCCTGACACAGCTTGTTGCAGGCATTTGGGTTGACCCGAACGGCTGTGACCACTGGATCATTGATGACGGCATCGAGGGCTACCTGTCCGAGCGCCTGACACCCGATGGCCGTCCGGTTTGTTCCGGCGTCGCGCCTCCGTCAACGGTTGTTGGCCCGTTCCAGTCCGGTTCCAACATCTCGGATACGCTGTAGTATTGGGCGATATGACAAATAAAGGGGTCGCAGCGTTGTCTGCGGCCCCTTTTTCGTTTCAATTGTGTGACAATGTGCATTGCCGCCTTGCGCAGGCGGGCCACAATCGCCACCATTAAAGAAACCTTAGTTCCGGAGAGTGGATTGGTCACCAGCACGTTGCCCCCGACCCCGTACGAAGCCGACAGCCCGCCTGTGGTGTTGGAATTCCCTGACAATTTCTTGTTGATTGATCTCTGCGGAGAGCACGATCGCAATCTGGCCAACGTCGAGTTGAAGCTGGGCGTGCAGGTTGTGCGCCGTGGCAACCGGCTGTCGGTTCACGGAGAACCGGAAGCCAGCAAAGAGGCGGCTGAGGTTTTGCAGTCTCTCTATGAACGCCTAGAAGCCGGACGCGCCGTTGAACTTGCCGACATCGACCGCGAAGTCCGCATGGGTTCTTCCGAAAAGGGAACGGGCACGCCAGCGGGCGACCAGATGGACCTGGGTGTCGGCGACCGTGTTGAAATCAAAACCCGCAAAAAGATGGTCGAACCGCGCACCGCCGCGCAAAAAGCCTACGTGAAATCGCTGTTCAGGAACGAGTTGGCATTTGGCATTGGTCCGGCAGGGACCGGCAAGACATATCTGGCCGTGGCTGTGGGTGTGAACCTGTTTATCGGCGGCCATGTGGATAAGATCATTCTGTCGCGGCCCGCCGTCGAAGCTGGCGAAAAGCTGGGCTATCTGCCCGGCGATATGAAGGACAAAGTTGATCCCTATATGCAGCCGCTTTACGATGCGCTGAATGATTTTCTACCACAAAAGCAGGTGGAAAAGCTGATCGAGGAAAAGAAGATCGAAATCGCGCCGCTGGCCTTTATGCGGGGTCGCACGCTATCGCGCGCCTTTGTGGTGCTCGACGAAGCCCAAAATGCCACGACCATGCAGATGAAGATGTTCCTGACCCGCTTGGGTGAGGGCTCGCGGATGGTGATCACCGGGGATCGCACCCAAATCGATTTGCCACGCGGTGTCAGTTCCGGCCTGCGTGATGCGGAACGCCTCCTCGCACACATCCCCAAAATCGACTTCAATTACTTCACATCCAAAGACGTGGTGCGTCATCCGCTCGTCGCCGCCATTATCGAAGCTTATGAAGCCGATGATCCATCCTGAAATGCCCTCTTTTCCATGTCTTTGTTTCATAAATATCCCGGGGGTGTGGGGGCTGGCCCCCACGGCGCGACGTTGAATGCACAAATCGACCTCCTGATCGAGGATACCCGCTGGTCTGCGCTGGAACCTCTGGCGCAGCGGGCTTGCGACGCGGCACTTGCCCACCTCGGCCTCGATCCATCCGCGTTCGAGATCAGCGTGCTCGCCTGTGACGACACCCGCATTGCTGCGCTGAATGCCGATTTCCGCCAGAAGGGCGCGCCGACGAACGTGCTGTCATGGCCGTCGGACGAACGGGGCGCGCAGCAAGACGGCGATATGCCGGAGCCACCACAGCTGCCCATGGACGCCGAATTGGGCGATATCGCCATTTCTTATGACACCTGTGCGCGTGAAGCCGCCGAAGGGGGCATGCCCTTTCAGGACCATGTGACGCACTTGATGGTTCACGCGACCCTGCATTTGTTGGGGTTTGATCACGAACGCGACAGGGATGCCGCATTAATGGAAGGATTAGAAGTAGAAATCCTTGGTAAACTGGACATCCGTGACCCATATTCGTAAGGACAGCTTCTTGGCCGCATTTCTTTTTTCATGGGCGGCTGCATTTGGATACGGAGACGATGGGCGACACCACTGACGGACCTTCTAGCGCAGCGCAGAGCGCGCTGGGTGAATCACCACAAAAGACGAGTGACCGCGGCTTTTTCAGCCGCATTGTCGACGCGCTAACGCCGTCGGACGTCCCCGAAGATACAACCCCGGCCACGGGCTACGCTGCGCCGCTTGAAGCGCGGGGCATGATGAACCTGCGCAGCATGCGTGTCGAAGACGTGATGATTCCGAAGGCGGATATCGTCGCGGTTCCTGTCATGATCAACCGCGACGACCTTGTGCAGGTGTTTCGCGAAAAGGGCCTGACGCGTCTGCCTGTCTATGACGGAACTTTGGACACGCCGATTGGCTTTGTGAATCTGAAGGATTTTGCGCTGACACACGGGTTCAACGGCAAGAACAAGCCGTTCAACTTGCGTGATCTGACGCGCGATCTTTTGTTTGTTCCACCCTCGATGCCGCTGGGCGTGTTGCTGCAAAAGATGCAAAGCGACCGGATTCATATGGCCTTGGTCATCGATGAATACGGCGGCACGGATGGTCTGGTGACCATCGAGGACCTGATCGAACAGGTTGTCGGGGAAATCGAAGACGAACACGACACGGACGAGGATGCCCAGTGGATCGCCGAAAAGCCGGGCGTCTATATGGCGGAGGCCAAGGCCTCGCTTGAGGAGTTCGAGGCCGAGATAGGGATGCCGCTGACGGACCACGAAGAAATAGACGAAGAAGAAATCGATACGCTCGGTGGGTTGGTTTTTATGCTGGCGGGGCATGTGCCCGCGCGCGGCGAGGTGATCCAGCACCCTGAGGGGCCGGAGTTCGAAGTGATCGAGGCCGATCCGCGTCGTATCAAACGATTGCGGGTGCGGGTTCAAGGTACGCCGAATGTCTAGCCCGGATTTGTCGAACCTCTTGCGAGGCAAGCCTTCGGTCTGGCTAAGCGTGCTGCGCGCGGCGTTTGTGATTCTGCTGGGGGTTTTCCTGGCCCGCGCACATGACGTCACGGTTCTCGGCCCGTTTCATGCGCTGGTCGCGCTGGCCTTGACGCTGCTGTGCGCGCGGGTCGACGAGGTCCGTAAGGCGGCTATGTTCGGGTGGCTTTTGGGGATCGGGTATTTCGGCTGGACGCTGCGCTGGATCGTCGAACCGTTTTTGGTGGATATCGCGCGCCACGGCTGGATGGCTCCGTTTGCGATTGCGTTGATGGCGGCGGGGCTGGCGTTGTTCTGGGCCGCTGCCTTTGGCGTTGCGCGTTGGCTGGGAGGTCGCAAGAACGCGATCCTGTGGATTCCGGTAACTCTGACTCTGGCAGAACTGGCGCGCGGCCATGTGCTGAGCGGGTTTCCCTGGGGGCTGTTGTCCTATTCGATGATCGGTAGCGTGGCTGACGTATGGCTGGCGTGGATCGGGTCTTACGGTAGTTTGTTTGTCCTGCTCGTCTTTGCGGCGGCGATCCAGCGGGTATTTCTGCGGGACCGGTTGGCGGCGGGGGCGGTGATTGTTGCGACCATTGGCGCGACGCTTCTGTTGAGCGTTGTCACACCTATTGCGCCCGACGCAACGGATCGCACCGTGCGCATTGTCCAACCCAACGCGACCCAGAATTTGAAATGGGACCGCGACTGGATGCCTGTGTTTTTCGAGCGCGCCCTTGAACTGACCCGCATAGGGGAGGCGGCGGATGTCGTGATCTGGCCAGAGACGTCAATTCCATCATTGTTGAACTATGCCGATCCGCTGATCGAACAAATGTCAGTCGCAGCCCGTGGGGGTACGGTTGTGGCCGGCATCCAGCGCCGCGACGGCGACTCTTACTACAATTCGGCCATTGTCATAGATGGGCCGCAAACCGTGTCGGCAATTGCCGACAAATCCCATCTGGTCCCGTTTGGAGAGTACATTCCGTTGGCGTGGCTGTTGCGGCCTCTCGGTCTGGGCACGCTCGTGGATCAGGTCGCAGGGTTTACTGCGGGATCAGGAACAGGGCTTGTCGAAATCGACGGGCTGGGCGTGGCCCGCATCCTGATTTGCTACGAAGGAATTTTCCCCGAAGAGATACAGGTTGGCGACGTGCGCCCCGATGTCTTGTTGATTATCACCAATGATGCGTGGTTTGGCACCGGACCGGGGCCACGCCAACATCTGGTACAGGCGCAAGCGCGCGCGATTGAACAGGGCCTGCCCGTCTTGCGCGCGGCCAACACCGGTATTTCAGCTGTCATTGATGCGCGTGGCGCGATTGCCGACAGTCTTCCCCTAAATGAAGCAGGACGTTTGGATGCACTGGTCCCCGCGGGGCTGCCGCCTACATTGTACGCCAAAATCGGGGATTGGCCGCTGTTGGTGTTGCTTTTGATCTGCATTGCAGCGGGCGTTGCGCGGCGTAAGCCGTTAATCGTTGACGGGGCACCACCGCAGGTTTAGGCGGAGGCAAATGCATTCCGACCACAACGGCTTCCTGACGTGGATCGGCACATAAATGGAGCACTCTCATGACACGTCGTAACTATACATTCACATCGGAATCTGTGTCCGAAGGTCACCCCGATAAGTTGTGCGACCGGATATCGGACGCGGTTCTGGACGCGCTGATCGCCGTCGAACCGGAGGCACGCGTGGCCGCCGAGACCTTCGCGACGACCAATCAGGTCGTGATTGGCGGCGAGATTGGCCTATCCGACCCTGCAAAACTGGCTGGCATGATGGGGCAGATCGACCAGATCGCCCGTGATTGCATCAAAGACATTGGCTACGAGCAGGACAAGTTCCACTGGAAATACTGCAACGTGATGAACCTGTTGCACGAACAATCCGCGCATATTGCGCAAGGCGTTGACGGGACGGCCAGCAAGGCCGAGGGCGCGGGCGATCAAGGCATCATGTTTGGCTATGCGGTGACGGAAACGCCTGAACTGATGCCAGCCCCCATTCACTACGCCCACGCGATCCTGCGCCGTTTGGCCGAGGTGCGTAAAGACGGAACAGAGCCGACGCTTGGCCCTGACGCGAAATCCCAATTGTCGGTACGCTATGAAGATGGCAAGCCTGTTGGCGTGTCCTCTATTGTGCTGTCCACACAGCACCTTGATGCGACCATGACCAGCGCCGATGTGCGTGCGGTTGTTGAACCCTACATCCGCGAAGTTCTGCCAGACGGCTGGATCGACGCAGGAACGCAGTGGCATGTGAACCCGACGGGCAAATTCGTCATCGGCGGGCCGGATGGCGACGCCGGCCTGACAGGCCGAAAGATCATCGTTGATACGTACGGCGGGGCAGCCCCCCACGGCGGCGGCGCATTTTCCGGCAAAGACCCGACGAAGGTTGACCGCTCTGCTGCTTATGTGTCGCGTTATCTCGCCAAGAACATTGTTGCGGCAGGCATGGCGGATCGCTGCACCGTGCAGCTTTCTTATGCGATCGGAGTGGCGGAGCCGCTGTCAATTTATGTGGATACCCATGGCACCGGCGATGCAGATGCAGCAGCGATCGAGCTCGCAATTCCGAAAGTGATTGATCTGACACCGCGGGGCATTCGCACGCATCTGCAATTGAACAGACCGATCTACCAGCGCACGGCAGCCTATGGACATTTCGGGCGCGCTCCGGATGCCGATGGCGGGTTTTCGTGGGAACGCACGGATCTGGTCGAGGCCTTGAAGAAGGCTGTCTAGGCTGGCGTCTATCGTATGTTGATTTGAAAAACACCCCGCGCAACACTGTGCGGGGTGTTTTGTCTGGAGGACGATATGATCGAGGGGAACTGCCATTGCGGCGCGGTAATGTGGTCGTTTGAGGGTGAGCCGGACAGCGCAACATCATGCAACTGCACGGTTTGCCGCCGATACGGCGTCTTGTGGGCCTATGATAACGTCGACGAAGGCATCAAAACGACCGGAGAGACGACCGCCTATATCTGGGGTGACCGCGGGCTGGGGTTTCACTTTTGTCCAACCTGCGGCTGCGTTGCATTCTGGCGCGGGCTGGCACCAAATGCGCAAGGTAAAACACGGATCGCAGTCAATCTGCGTTTGGCTGAACCGGAGGCCGTGGGGCATATCCCGATCAATCATTTCGACGGCTTTGACACCTTTTCCGATCTGGGCCTAAGCGACAAATGCGTCGCGGACTACATGCGGTAGGTCTGCGCGTGATCTGCTGCCTGGAATGTGAAAACGCCCCCGGACACGACTGCTTCGGGGGCGTCTTGTCATTCTGGTCAATTGGTCAGCCGCGCGTCAGAGAGAGTTTCCCCGGGCCGAACGCTACGACCATCAACATGCCACCGGCAATCGTGATGTTCTTCATGAAGTTGGTCATTTCAGCCTGTGCGGCAAAACCTTCGAGTTCCAATGATGGAACGAAGTGGAACAGGTAGCCGGACAGAATGCTGAAGCCTGCCAACAGGAGGGCCGCTGTGCGGGCCTGCCATCCAAGAAGCAGTGCGATACCACCGCCAATTTCGACCAAGATGACGAGGGGGAGTAACCCGCCGGATACACCTTGCGACTCCATATAGGCGGCAGTGCCCGCATAGCCTGTGATCTTGCTGAAGCCGGCGACAATGAAAATGACAGATAGCAGAAGTCGCCCGATAGGGGCGGCATAGGGTGTGGTGGGGTGTGGCGCGGTCATGATGATTTCCTTATTGAATGTCTGGCCGCTGAATACTCACGAGAGGCGCGCGCGCATATTGGTGAGTTTTTGACAGGTTGTGTGCGCAATCGCACAGTAGCGGCGATGTAAACCAGACAGCATTGATCCTTTGCCGGAGTGTGCTAAACGCCGCCCATGACAAATCCTGAACGCCCCCACCGCAATTTTTACGGACGCCGCAAAGGCAAACACCTCAAGCAGAGCCAAGAGGCTTATCTGGATGAGGATTTGGCCGCGTTGTCGCCTGGTCCGGTGGATTGGGACGATAACCCGCAGCGCGATGATCTGGACCTTGGCGCATTGTTTGGCGAAAAGGATGTTTGGCTTGAGGTCGGGTTCGGGGGTGGTGAACACGTGATCCATCAGGCGTCACAAAACCCTGATGTCGGGATTATCGGCTGTGAACCCTACATAAACGGCGTCGCGATGTTGCTGGGCAAAATCCGCAAGGCGAGCGTTGATAACCTGCGCATTTATCCCGGTGATGTGCGCGATATGTTTGACGTTTTACCGGATGCGTCGATTTCCAAGGCATTCCTTTTGTATCCCGACCCGTGGCCCAAAGCGCGCCACCATCGCCGCCGTTTTGTGACCCCGGAACATCTGGGACCGCTTGTGCGGGTGTTGAAACCAGGCGCAGAGTTTCGCGTGGCGACGGATATTCCCGACTACGTGCGTCAGACCCTGGAAGAGGTGCCGCAGGCCGGATTTGAAATGGTCGGGCAGGGCGGCACGGCGTGGGAAGACTGGATTTCCACACGCTACGAGCAGAAGGCGCTGCGCGAGGGGCGGGTTCCCCATTATCTGACGTTTCGAAAGCGGTGAGGGTTTTGGATCGAATTGGCTTCGCCAATCCGATCCGCTGGGGCTCTGCCCCAGACCCCGAGGTATTTTCAAACCAAAGAAGCCGGGGGCGTGGACGTTATGGATATGCCGGTTTATCAGACCCTAACCGATTAGAAGGACAAGTTATGTCGAGCCATGGTGACCCAATTCCGATGACATCCCGCAAGGGCGGCCCGTTGCGCGGGGAGGCGCATGTACCCGGTGATAAGTCGATCTCGCACCGGTCGTTGATTTTGGGCGCATTGGCGGTTGGCGAGACGCGGATCACCGGATTGCTGGAAGGGCAGGACGTGCTTGACACGGGCCGCGCCATGGAGGCGTTTGGCGCTGGGGTTGTGAACCATGGCGGCGGAGAATGGTCCGTGTATGGGGTCGGTGTTGGAGGGTTCGCCGAACCGGACAACGTGATTGATTGCGGAAACTCCGGCACGGGCGTGCGGTTGATTATGGGCTCTATGGCGACCAGCGATATCTGCGTGACGTTTACAGGGGATGCCTCGTTGAACGGCCGCCCAATGGGGCGCGTGACGGACCCGTTGGCGTTATTTGGCACGGCGGCGGTGGGTCGCGCGGGGGGGCGTTTGCCGATGACGATTGTAGGCGCGAAGACCCCTGTGCCTGTGCGCTACGTTGTGCCTGTGCCGTCCGCACAAGTGAAGTCTGCGGTGCTGCTGGCGGGGCTGAATGCCCCCGGTGAGACGGTTGTGATCGAGAAAGAAGCGACGCGCGATCATACGGAACGCATGTTGGTGGGGTTTGGCGCCGAATTGTCCGTTGAGGACACCGACGAGGGCCGCGTGATTACACTGGTTGGTCAGCCGGAGTTGAAGCCACAGACGATTATCGTGCCGCGTGATCCATCTTCCGCGGCGTTTCCGGTCTGTGCGGCCTTGTTGGCCGAAGGGTCTGACGTTGTGGTTCCCAATATCGGGTTGAACCCGACGCGGGCAGGACTGTTCTATACACTACAAGAGATGGGGGCAGATCTGACATTCGAGAACATGCGCGAAGAGGGAGGCGAGCCTGTTGCCGACCTGCGTGCCAAATACTCGCCTGATATGGTGGGGATCGAGGTTCCGCCTGCACGGGCCGCGTCGATGATCGATGAATATCCGGTGCTGTCTGTCGTGGCAGCCTTTGCCAAGGGCCAGACCGTGATGAAGGGCGTGCGTGAATTGCGCGTCAAGGAAAGCGACCGGATTGATGCCATGGCCAAGGGGCTTCGGGCGGCGGGCGTGAACGTGGATGAGGGCGAGGACTGGTGGACTGTTACCGGACTTGGTTTTGGCAATGTGGCGGGCGGTATTACGGCTGAAAGCCGTCTGGATCACCGGATTGCCATGTCGTTCCTGATTATGGGCTTGGCTACAGAAAAGCCGATGTCGGTAGATGACGGCGGCCCGATTGCAACGTCGTTCCCGATTTTTGAGGGACTTATGAAGGACCTCGGTGCGGGGATCGTGCGGACGAACGGGTGATTGCCCGGTTGCGCAGTATTGCCGGATGGGTGGCGATCGTCGCCTATCTGGTAACGGGCGCAGTGATCTATTTTCGTGTGATGCCGGGTGCGGATTGGCACTGGCCGCCGGATTTCCATTTTCTCGGGTATGACGCCCAGAGCATCGCGCCGTTTCTGGATGCGTTGAGCGAACCCGCGCGGGATGCCTATGTGCGCGTACTAGAGGTTTACGACCGCCTGTTCATCATTGCGCTTTCGGTGTGGCTTGCGCTGACGGGCTGGCGCGGGTCCGGGTTGCGGTATTTCGTGGCAGGGCTGGCGGTGCTGTATGCGCTGATTGATTTGTCCGAAAACGCCGCCATTCTGCAGGTGCTGCGCGAGGGTGCCGTGTTTGTCAGCGCGGCGCACCATCTAACGATGGCGAAATTTGCGTCGCTTTACCTGTGTATTCTGGTGCTAATTGTCCATGTAAGGAGATCGGTTTGAGATTTACAGTTGCGATAGACGGGCCTGCGGCGGCGGGCAAGGGCACCATATCAAAGGCCGTGGCCGCGCATTTCGGATTTGCGCATCTGGACACGGGGCTGCTGTATCGCGCCGTCGGGGCCAAGGTTCTGCACGGCGCTGAACCGCTTGAGGCGGCACAAACGCTGGAAGCTGTTGATCTTGACGGCGATCATCTGCGCACGCCAGAGGTTGCACAGGCGGCAAGCAGGGTGGCAGTTGATCCGGATGTGCGCACGGCCCTGGTGGCGTTTCAACGTCAGTTTGCTGCGCGCGACGGCGGGGCGGTTCTGGACGGGCGCGACATTGGCACAGTTATTTGCACGGGCGCGGATGTGAAGTTGTTCGTTACGGCGAGTTCGGAAAAACGCGCCAAACGGCGTCTGGATGAATTGAACGGCAAGGGAATGGAGTTGACGTTTGCCGATGTATTGGCGGATGTCGAGGCGCGCGACAAACGGGATTCAGAACGGGAGACGGCCCCGCTGAAGCCAGCGGATGACGCGGTGCTTTTGGATACGACGGATTTGACGGTCGAACAGGCGGTTGCCAAGGCGATTGAGGTGATTTCGGCCCGCCGCTAAAGGTGGGTGCGATGGTCCGCCAAGTCGGGTGGATCAAGGTGCGGGATAGCATTAAACGCCGTTAGAAACGTGCCTTCCGGCCTGATGCGGAATTTGTGCAGGGACGAGTTATAGATCGGCAGTAGTACGTGGGCCATTTGGCTTGTGCTGAGGCCCAACGCCCCGCGCATGACCATAGAGATCACCCCGCCGGATGTGACGCAGAGCACGCGCTTCCCCGGTTTGGCAGCCTCTGCCAGCGCCGCATGGATGCGGGTTTCGAAGTCAGCAAAGGGTTCTTCGCCGTCGATCGTCGCCTGTTCCCACGCCGCGAGGGTCTGCGGCATGTGGACGGCGAAATCCTCAGAATTCTTGGGCGGTGTTACCCCGTGGTTCACGGCCATGTCGCGGGCAAGTGCGATATAGGCCATTTCATTCAGGCGTTCGTCGAACAGCGCTGGCGTGTAGCCCATACCGGACGCGGTTTCACGGTGGCGTCGCATTGTGCCAGACAGGACCAGATCAAACGGGTCCTCATAGGCGCGCATCCAGTCGCCCAGCAGCGCGGCTTGGGTGTGACCAAGGGGCGAAAGGCGGTCATAATCCTCTTCGGTGGTGGCACCGGAATTGGCCTGCCCATGGCGGATGAGGTAAAGTTCGCCCATTAGGTCTCCAGTTGCTGTTGTGCAAGGTAGGTCCAGATCCGCGACAGGTTCACGATGTGGCATTCCAAGAGCGCGTCCTCGATCGGGGAACTCTCAAAGCATGCGTTCCACGACGAATCAAGGCGCATATGCATCATTGGTGTATCGGCCAAAGACAATATGGCGTGGTTCCAGAAGCCAGAGTGGACAGCGCGCAGATCGGTACAATCGGGATTGGGTTCATCGCAAAGCCCGGCCTCCCGCAAGGGCACCACGCCTTCGTCACGTAGAATATCGGAAATCATCGTGATGCAGTGGTTTGCAGGCAGGGGGCGAAAAGGTTCGGCCAGTGCAAGGTCCGTTCTTATGCAATCAGCCTCACTCGCAATTCGGGCGGCAAACGCAGGAAGGCCCCTTTCCTCGAATGGAACCGGACAGGTGCCAAGCGGCGTTAGGCCACAGGCTTCAACGGCTCTGGTGACAGCTACGTTCAGATCAAAGGCATCCCGCAAGAGCGCGTCGCACTTCGCAGCATCGATGTTGGTTGGATCGGCCACGCAGCTGGAAAAGGTCGCATCAAATGCGAAAGAGCGCGGGGTCGGGGTCCATTGGGCCAAAGCGGGGGCAGGCAGCAGGACGAGTAAAAGGAGAACACGTATCATGAGCGCACCATAGTGGCAGGACGCTTGGGCGCAACGTGTGGATTGACGGTTTGACGTCTGGTGGCCCATCGTCTGTTTATGAAAAAGCTGAAGTTGTCAGCGGCGGATTTGGTCGCCGCAGCCCGTGCCCGCATCCACGAGGTCGAAACGGCCGAATTGATTGCATTGGTTGATGACCCTGATGTAGTGATCGTGGACATCCGCGATGTGCGCGAACGGGCGCGCGGGTTTATCCCCGGCAGCTTGCACGCGCCGCGCGGGATGGTGGAATTCTGGGTCGATCCCGACAGCCCCTATTACAAACCGGAGTTCGGGCAGGACAAACGGTATGTGTTCCATTGCGCATCGGGCTGGCGGTCTGCCCTGACCGTCGCGACCTTGCAGGACATGGGGTTTGACGCGGCGCATCTGCGCGAGGGGTTCAGCACATGGGCGCAGGCAGGTGGGCCGGTCGAGGTTCCTGGCGTTAAAGGGTGATTCAAAGCCCTGAGAGAACATGCTAGGGCAGTGTTAACCCCGAGAATCCCAGAGGCCCGAGATGTCTGATTTAGTGATCCAATGTCCCAAGTGCTCCCATGAAATCGAGCTGACAGAGCAGTTGGCCGGACCGATGCTGGCCGACCTGCGTCGCTCGTTCGACGAAGAGTTGACGCGACGCGAGCAGCAGGCTGCAAAAGCACTGGCCGCGGCGCAGGCGCAGGCCAAGGCCGCCGGCAAAGCAGAGGCCAGCGCCGAGCAGATCGCGATGCAGGAACGCCTGAAAGAACAGGACGCGAAACTGCGTGAGGCGCAGTTGGCGCAGGCAAACGCGATGAAGCGTGAACAGCAGTTGAGGGACAAAGAAGCGGAGCTGGAACTGACCGTGCAAAAGATGATCGCTGCAGAGCGCCCCGCCTTAGAGGAACGTCTGGCCAAAGAGGCACAAGAAAAAGCGTCCTTGCGCGAGGCGGAGCAGGCGCAGAAAATCGAAGCGATGACCAAGCGGATCGAAGATCTGCAGAAGCGCGCCACACAAGGGTCCATGCAGACCCAAGGCGAAGCGGCAGAGATGGTGCTGGAAGACACGCTTGCGCAAGCGTTCCCGATGGACGGATTTACGCCCGTGGGCAAAGGCGTCAACGGCGCAGATGTGCAGCAGGATGTGATGGCGCAAAGCGGCATCGCGGGGCGCATTTTGTGGGAAAGCAAACGCACCAAGAACTGGACCGCCGGATGGCTGGCCAAACTGCGCGATGACCAACGCGCGTCCGGCTGCGAGATTGCGGTTATCACGTCGCAGGCATTGCCTGACGGGATCGAGAGTTTCGGAGTCGTCGATGGCATCTGGGTTTGCGCGCCACGCTATGCGGTGCCTTTGGCGACGTCCCTGCGGCAGACACTTATTGAAGTGGCCGGGGCCAAGGGGCGCGCGATGGGGCAGGAAACCAAGATGGAAATGATTTATGATTATCTGACCGGCACCCAGTTCAAACAACGGGTTGATGCCATTGTCGAGCGGTTCGAGGACATGCAGGACAACCTGCGCAAGGAGCGGGTGTTCATTGAAAAGCAATGGGCGGTGCGGGCCAAACAGATTGATCTGGTGATTGCGTCTACCGTTGGAATGCACGGAGATTTACAAGGGATCGCGGGGCGGTCCATGCCCCAGATCGAAAGCCTTGATGCCTTGGCGCTTGGAGTGGACGAGGATTAGGGGCGCTGCCCCGTCCTTCGGACTCCCCGGG
>ERZ651776.4294-NODE-4294-length-13276-cov-3.932192_pt1 | contig 13276 bp, 10 predicted proteins | sample MGYA00514761_ERZ651776 | MGnify/ENA metagenome assembly ERZ651776 | reverse complement strand
CTTGATGTAGAATGGACTTAAAAAATAAGCAAACAAAAGCAATTCTGATAGGTACTTTAATTGGTGGTCTTGTTTATGCTGCACTCATGACGTTATTTAACTATTCTTACAGACAAGATTTCAGTATTGGAAAATTTTTAGCAAACTTTATCTTTTTTGGGATATTTATGGGTTGGTTAACCTATTATAATATAAAGAAGCAATCAAGTAAATAATGACACTATTAAAGAAGTATTTTAAAAATGTATGGACATTAGAATGGAAAAATGAAGTACCTATATTAAAAAGACTACTAATCATGCTCATGCTACTTAGTCCTTTTTTATTAGTTATTCTCTATACTATTTATAGATAATGGATTTCAATACCTTAAGCCGAATTCCTACTTGCATTAATATTTCCAAACAACGATCGTGTGACCATTTTTTGGTATACTTCTAGCTCTTTATTTGAAGCTTTTTTACTAGCTAAAATTTCTTGTATCTTTTTTAAAGCATACTGTTGTATGGTAAGTAAAGGCAGTACAATATCTTCTCGTGTTTCTATAGAAGCTTTCCCGTCTGGGTAGTTTTCCATGAGTTCTGTATGGTCTGCTATTTTTAGTAATAAGCGTTTGGTGGTCTTGTATTCTTCGTAAATAAGTTTCCAGAATTCGCCAAATTCTTCGTCTTCTGCCATATAAGCGGTGAGTTCAAAAAACGATTTTGTTAAACTCATCACACTATTTTCTAAGAGTGTTTTTAGAAAATCTGAGTGGTTGTAAAAATCGATAAGCTTATCAAATTCTCCATTGTCTTCATACTTTTTTAAGGCAGTTCCCACTCCATAAAATCCTGGAACATTTTGTTTTAATTGGCTCCAACTCCCCACAAAAGGGATGGCTCTTAAATCTGAAAAATCTAGGGTGTCAGATTGTGAGCGCTTGCTTGGTCTACTTCCAATATTGGTTTTGGCATAATATTGCAACGTGCTCATTTTTTCTAAATACGGTAAAAACTTTTCGTGGTTCTTAAAGGCCACATAGGTTTCGTAACTGGTGTTTGCAATGTCATTCATTATTACACGATGCGCATCACTTAGTTGATCTTTTTGGAATACTTCATTTTTAATTCCAGAACTCAATAATTGTTCTAGATTAAACTGAGAAGAACTTATGGTTCCAAAATTAGAACTAATTGTTTGCCCTTGAATGGTAAGCTGTATTTCTTTGTCTTCAATGGTGGGGCCTAAAGAAGCGTAAAACTGATGTGTTTTTCCTCCTCCACGTGCTGGTGGTCCACCACGTCCATCAAAGAAAATAACTTCAATACCAAATTCTCTAGAAATAGCAGTAAGTTCTTCTTTGGCTTTAAAAATAGACCAATTGGCCATTAAATAACCACCATCTTTAGTACCATCTGAAAAACCAAGCATAATGGTTTGCTTGTCTTTTCGTTGGCGTACATGATTTCTGTATGCTGTATTAGAATACAATGTTCTCATTACTGAGGCCGCATTTTGTAAATCGTCTACGGTTTCAAAAAGAGGAATTACATCTACTGGCAATACATCGCCAAAGCCAGAAAGATTAAGCATGGCAAAGGTTTGCATTACATTTAAGGCAGTTTGATTATTGCTAATAATGTATCTATTGGCACCACGCTTTCCATTTCTGTATTGTATTTCTTTGATGGCTTGTATAGACTGTAGTGTTTTTACCAACATCTCATCGGAAAAAATGCTTGGATCTATATCTCCTTTCATTTTTGATAGCACAGCTACTTGCTTCTTTTCTGATAATGTTAAGTAGTTTTCTGGAAAGGTAGTGTCTTTGGCATCTAGTAATTCTTGCACCATATTGGTAAATGCGTTATGATGCACTCTGCTATCTTGTCTAATGTCTAGAGTGGCAAAATGAAAGCCAAAAATAGACACCTTATGAATTAAATCATCTAACTCTTCCAAAAACAATGATTTGTGTTCTTGAACAAGAATTTCACGTGCTTTATTTAATTCTTCAAGAAGAATTTTTGATGAAAAGTTAACAACCTTATAGCTTTTTGTAATGTGTTTATTTAGTCTTTTTTCTACACGAATTAAGATCTCTTCTATTCCTTTAAAGGTAAGTCTCCTTCTTAATTTTCTGATGTCTCTGTGGTAGTTTTTAAGAATCGTCTGGCGCAATCTTTCGGCTACTTTCAGCGTAATTTCTGTGGTAACAAATGGGTTTCCATCTCTGTCACCTCCTGGCCAAAAACCAAGATCTATAATTTCATTGTCTAAAACCTCACCATCGTACACATGTTGTTGTACAAAATTATAGATTGTACTTACAGAATGGTACAAGACATTTTCTAGATACCAAATAAGGCTTACAGCCTCATCATATGGTGTTGGTTTTTGTTTTTTGAAAAAGGGAGTTTTTCCCAATTGAGCCAACAAGTTTTTGATAAGCAATAAATCATCATTTTGTATGGCTTTGTCTAAATCTGTTATAATTCCTAAAACATTGCCAGGATAAAACTGAGTAGGATGCGCTGTAAGTACAATACGAACTTTAAATTCTTTAAGATATTTTTGTAGTTCTTCCTTTTTGTTTTGAGAGAAGGCAGCTTCTTTAGAACTGGTTAAGGTTCCTATACCATCCATATTGTTTACATTTTCAAATTCTGCATCTTCAATAGCATCAAACAACACAATTTGTCGCTCTATATACTGTATAAAACGAAATAATAAATGAATTTTTTCTTCTTCAGTAGGGTTTTCTTGGTATTTTTTAAAAAAATAATCTACGATTTGTGTGGGGTTTTCACCAAGTGAGAATCCCTTTTTACACACGTCGTGAAATAGCGGTAATAACACTCCAGTATTGCTAATAGAATCAAAAGGTAAGGTCATAAATATACTGTTGTATATTTGGTATTTTGAGACTACATTATCATTAAATTTAGAGAGATTCAGTGCGCTAGACATAGGTAAATAATTGAAATGTGAAATTACAAAAAAACCCAATTTAGTACTGATTTCAATGGGTTTTTCTACGAAAACGATGTAAAAAACTGGGTGTTATTTTTCTTTTGGCATCCAACGATTTATAGAATATCCAAAAAGAAGACCACCCAACATCCACAAAGGAAATGCAATACCTATTTTTTTTAGAGTGATGTCCTCATCATTAAAATAAGGAAAAATAAACGTTAGTAGAATAAACATTCCGAACCCCCAAGGTAGGCCAATCTTAAGAATTTGTTTAAGCTTATTTGACATTCTTAAAATTTATAATTCCTTCTTGCAACCAAGCGAGGTAGGTATCTATATCTGTATATTGTTCTGCCCTATTTAGTAGTTCAAATTCTGAAGTTAGTTGCACATAGTAGGGTTGTGAGGCTGTTTTAAAATTTACTGTTTGAAAGGTAGCCCACTTGTCTCCAACAGTTGTAATCTCTTTTAATTGTCCGTTGGCTCGCTTAAAGTTAAATTGGGCAGTTTCAGGTAATTCCTTTCTGTCATCTACATACAAAGAAATTAAAATATAATCTTCTTTTAATAGTTTGTAAATGGCAGGGTTACTCCATACATTTTCTTCTACTTTTCTACAATTAACACAGGCCCAACCTGTAAAATCTAATAAGATGGGTTTGTTTGCTATTTTTGCTGCTGCCAGTCCTTCATCAAAATCTTTATAGCAGTTTAAGCCTAAAGGGCAATCGTTTTCTTGTTCGTATATACTGTAAAATTGAGGAGGTGGGAAACCGCTTAATAAGCTTAAATTCCAGCTTGGAGTTTTAAAAGTTCCTGGAATAAGATAGATGACAAATGCAAGAACTAAGATTCCAAAAGATCCTCTAGAGAATGAGATTTTTTTATCGGCACTGTCGTGTGGAAAGCGTATCTTTTTTAAGATATAAAGTGCCAATCCAATAAAAATAACTATCCATATGCCAATAAATACCTCACGTTTTAAGAGATCCCAATGGGCAACCAGATCGGCATTAGATAAGAACTTAAAAGCAAAAGCCAATTCTAAAAACCCAAGAATAACTTTGGTTGTATTTAACCAACCTCCTGAGCTAGGGATAGACTTTAACCAATTTGGGAATAAGGCAAATAAGGTAAAGGGTAGTGCTAAGGCCATTCCAAAACCAGTCATTCCAGCACTCAATTGCATGGCTCCGCCATTAGCAGTTAAAGAACCTGCCAATAGAGACCCTAAAATAGGACCGGTACAAGAAAATGAAACTATAGCTAGGGTTAGGGACATAAAGAAAATACCAATGAACCCACCAACGTTTGAAGCAGTATCCATTTTATCTCCCCAAGAACTTGGTAAGGTAATTTCATAATATCCAAAGAAAGAAAAGGCAAAGAAAACTAAGATGGCAAAAAAGAAACTATTTAACCATACATTGGTTGAGATGGTGTTTAAAATTTCTGGATTTACACTATCTAAAAAGTGGAAGGGAAGACTTAACAATAGGTAAATAACAACAATACATAAACCATATAGAATGGCATTGCTAATTCCCTTGGCTTTGGCTTGAGATTGTTTGGTAAAGAATGATACCGTTAAGGGAATCATTGGAAATACACATGGGGTTAACAAGGCTAATAAACCTCCAATAAATCCCAATAAAAAAATGGCAAATAAGCCTTCTTTTTGTTGTTTTCCGTCTGCATCTTGTTCTAAAACCCCCTTGTTCTTTAACGGAAGTATTAATTGCTCAGAGAGTAGTTTACTTTTCTCATCTAGTTCAACCTCTTTGATAACGATCGCTTTTCCATCTAAAGAAAAGCTAAAGTCTTCTTCAATTTGGATACAAACCTCTTTACATACCTGTGCAAAAAAGGTTAATGTAATATTGGTAATATCTGAATTGGTAAGTTGTATTCGTTGGGTAATAATGGCTTTTTCTTTAAAGAAAATCTCCTCTTTTTCCCATACATCACTGTATTCTTTATAGGTCTTACTTTCTGCTGCTTTGCCAACTAGCTGAAACCCTGTAGCGTTTTTAGCAGCCGAAATTTCCATGGGCAGCGAAGCATCTTCTGGATTGTATTGAGAATACAAATGCCATTGGTTTAAAATCTTAACAGTAAAAATTAAATCGTAGGTGTCTTCTGATACTTTCTCAACAGATGTAGAAAAAACAGCAGGATTATTTTCTGTTTGAGCAAAACTGTTGAGGGCAAAAAATAGTACAAAAAGGATTCCTAATTTTTTCATCATAGATACGATATTTTCAATCGATTTTTACTTGTTTTGTTTGCCAGATATCGTCGATCTTGTCTGAGCCCAATTACCCAAATAATATGGTCTTTTGCATCTGCAAGGATCCAAATTTTTTCTTTGTCGAGCAAAGATAATTTATTGTCTTTAAAAAGTTGACTTATTTTCTTACTACCTGTCATTCCAGTTGGATACATGGCATCTCCATGATGCCATTTTTTTAGAGATAACGGATAATTAACCAAATCCTTATCAATAATTATTTGCTCCTTGTTTTTAGACGTGTAATCATCTGTGTTTTGAATGGTAAGCTTAATAGGATTTGTAATTTCTGATACTTTCTGGTCTATCAGAATGGGGCCTTTTATAGATTGACTTTTATTGATGGTTGTTAGTATTAGAAAATTCCTATCTTTTAATAACCGATGTGTGTTAGAAAATATTTGTTTGCCTGGTTGCGCAGAAATTAAATCAACAATGTCATTCCAAGCAGTAAATCCATATCCTTGCAGAAGTTGATATAGATACGCTTTCTTGTTTGAAAGCTTATCGATTTCTTTACAACTTATTTTCAGTACATCATTTTCGTAAGAAACAACGTTGGCAGTAATATTTTTTACAGCGTCATTAATAATGGACTGACTTTCATTTAAATATTCTATGGTGTTTTGAAAACTTTCTAAAACATGTGGATTTAATTCTTTTAAAATAGGAATTACTTTGTGACGTACTTTATTTCTAACATATTTTATGCTAGCATTTGATCTGTCTTCTCTCCAAACAATGCCATTTTTAATGGCAAATAAGGTGATGTCATCTCTAGAAAAAGCCAATAATGGCCTCACAGATTTTTGATTTACAGGAGGAATCCCTGTAAACCCCTCTAAACCACTTCCTCTAGTTAAGTTTATAATAAAAGTTTCTAAATTATCATTGGTATTGTGCGCAGTTAACACATAGTCATATTGGTTTGCATCTAGTAGCTTATAAAACCAAGTATAGCGTAAATCTCTTGCAGCCACCTGAATAGAAACCTTGTTTTTTGTAGCATATTTTTCTGTTTCGAAAGAAGTTGTATACACAAGAGTTTTAAGTGATTTTGCTAAAGATGTTACAAAGGCTTCATCATCATCACTTTCTTGGCCGCGCAAGTTAAAGTTACAATGGCATAAAGAAAAGTTTAGGTTTAATTGACTGCATAAATGAGCCAGTACAACACTATCTATTCCTCCAGAAATAGCTATAAGAAGTTTACTATCCTCTAAAAAAGGAAAGTTTTGATGAAGATGTTGTTTAAATTTCTGTAGCATTGGTGTTACAAAAATATGGAAATTAAAGTTGAGAACTTATCCAGTTTACAACATCTACCAGCATTTCATTTTTGCACAAATCATTGTGTAATTCATGATACCCATTTTCATACAATTTCAGCGTTGCTCTATTTGCATTATTGGCAAATTTTTGTGTTCCTCTATAATCGATAATTTTATCACCTGTTCCATGCAGTAATAGTATTGGGATGGTTAGTTGAGATGCATTTTCAATAGCCCATTTTCCAGAATCAATAAACGTTAAAGAGAAGTTAGGACTAATCTTTGAATGTATCAAAGGGTCACTTATATAGCTATCAACTTCTATTTTTTCTCGAGAGATATCATTTGGGTTTATCTCATTACCTAGGGTTACTGAGGGTGCAATTTTTTGCAATAACTTGCCTAGAGCTAATTTAATCTTAGGCGGCTCAAAAGCCAATTTTAAAAAGGGGCTTGTGGCAATAATTCCTTGTAAATGAGTTGATTTTTTGAGGGCATAATTAATTACAGCATTTCCACCCATAGAATGCCCATATAAAAAAATAGGAGTATTGGGGAAAAGTTCCTTTGCTTTTTCTATAGTTACAGCAATACTTTCTAATACAGCTTCAAAACTAGGGTTATGACCACGTTTTCCAGTTGTTTTTCCATGTCCAAAATGATCAAAAGCAACCACAGAAAAATCATGTTCATTTAAGGTCTTGGCCACATGCATATAGCGCCCTGAGTATTCACCCATTCCATGTGCCAGAACAACAACTGCTTTTGTGTTTTTTGCTTCCCAATATTGACCAAAAAAAGTGGTATTGTAAATATGAAAATTGAATTCTTTATGAGCCATCAGTAGTTTTTTTTAGCCAAATTCTAATACTTTTACGAAGTGATTCCTCTGGTCTTGGTAGAGGAATGGTTTTACCAAATTGTTTACTTCTTTTAAATTTTGAAAATGTAATTTTTAGTTGTTTCCATGCTTTTGGATACATTTTTAAAAATGTATTGAATAAGAGTTGCTCTGTAGCTTTTTCAGTAAGACTTTTATACACAGCCTCAAATTTCTCTTCTTGATCTGGAATCATAGTTCGTTAGAATTTGTTAAAACAAATTGCATTGCCCTTGCTTTTAATAAACACTCTTCATATTCTTTTTCAGGAAAAGATTTTGCCGTAATAGCACTTCCTACCGAAAATGAAAGATACTTTTTTTCTGCATCATATAAAATACTTCTGATCACTACATTAAAATCGAAATCGCCAGATGGAGTAAAATATCCCACAGTACCTGAATACAAACCTCGTTTGGTTTCCTCTAAGCTTTCAATAATTTTCATGGCAGATATTTTTGGAGCTCCTGTCATACTTCCCATTGGAAAAGTATCTTTAATGACATCTACAAGATGAACATCCTCCTTTATTTCAGAAACTACTGTAGAGATCATTTGATGCACCTGTTTAAATGAAGAAACTTTACATAATTCCTCTACTTGGACACTTCCTTTTGTAGCAGATTTAGATAAATCATTTCTAACTAAATCTACAATCATAATATTTTCTGATCGTTCTTTAGTGTCTTCTGATAAGGCTGTGGCAGTTTTCTGATCTTCTAAACGATCTTCAAAACGTTTGGCAGTTCCTTTAATGGGTTGTGAAATAATCTTACGCCCTTCTTTCTTTAAGTATCTTTCCGGAGATGCACAAAGTAAAAATTGATGATCTATTTTAAAAAATGTGGCAAATGGCGCCTCAGAGATAGTATTTAAATCTTCATAAATATGCAGTGGATTGATACGGGTGTTTTCTGCATAAAATTCCTGACAAAAATTAGCTTCATAAATATCACCTTTATGAATGTGCTCTAGTATTTTGTCTACTTTTTGATGGTAGTCCTTTTTTGAAATCCGTGATTTAATTTCAATTTTTTTCTCACTTAGATGAGTACTTTGTGGTGTCAATGCAATGTTACAAATTGCTTTAAAGTCTGTGTCAATTTCATCATCAACCATTCGTAGATACTGAAATTCTATCTGGTTGTCTTTAATGAATAGTATTTTCTGTGGTTGAAAGAAAAACAACTCAGCAAATCCTAACTCATCAACATTTGAGGAGGTTAACTTTTCAGCATCATTTTTCACATCATAACTGAGGTAGCCAAATAAATAATCTTGTGTGATAGATTGGTATTCCTTTAGTTTTTCAAATGCATGTTCTGCATCTGTTTGAATACTTGTAAATTCCTCAATAGCAAGAATAGTATCAAAATTACTGTGTTCTTGGTTATGTTTGTTAGAATCTAACCAAACAACAGTCTCGTATTGTTGTGCCCATCTCAATAATTTTTCATTGAGATTTGAAACAGTTTCTATAGAGAAAGTACGTGTTGTTCTTTGCATTTTGAAGGCAAAAAATTTAAACTGAGTTTTGCTGTATTATTAAAAAGTAATGATCGGAAGGAACTTCCGATCATTATGTATTTATATATGTAATATGCCTTTTAAGCGTTTAATGGTTTTCCATCCCACGCTGCTTTAGCCGCTTCTTTCATGGCCTCAGCATAGGTTGGATGTCCATGGCAAATTCTTGCCAAGTCTTCTGCTGAAGCTCTGTATTCCATAGCAACTGCTGCTTCCATAATTAAATCTGCTGCTCTTGCGCCTACAATATGAACTCCTAAGACTTCATCGGTTTCTTTATCTGCTAGTACTTTTACAAAGCCATCAATATCTCCACTAGCTCTTGATCTTCCAAGAGCTCTCATGGAAAATTTACCAGATTTATAGTGAACACCAGATTCTTTTAATTCTTGTTCAGTTTTTCCTACAGCTGCAACCTCAGGCCATGTGTATACAATTCCTGGAATTAAATTATAGTCTATATGTGGTTTTTGTCCTGCAATAAGTTCTGCAACTACCACACCTTCCTCCTCAGCTTTATGGGCTAGCATAGCCCCCTTAACTACATCACCAATTGCATAAATGTTTGAGACGTTAGTTTGAAGATGATCATTTGTTTCTATTTGACCTCTTTCGTTTACCTTCACACCAATATTTTCTAATCCTAATCCGTTGGTATAGGCTTTTCTTCCAACAGATACTAAACAATAATCTCCTTTAAAAGCTATTTCTTCACCTTTTTTATTGGTCGCTTTTACCGTAATTTCTTCTCCGTTACGCTGTACATCATTTACCGCATGTTTGGTGAAAAATTTTACCCCTTGCTTTTTAAGTACTTTCTGAAGCTCTTTGGAAACATCTGCATCCATTCCAGGGACAATCTTATCCATGTATTCAATCACACTTACTTCTGCACCCAAACGCTTGTAAACAGAACCTAATTCTAAGCCAATTACTCCACCACCTATAACTACTAAATGTTTTGGTATTTCAGGAAGCTTTAAAGCTTCAGTAGAGGTAATAATTCTATCTTTATCTAATTCAATAAAAGGTAAAGAGGCGGGTTTAGATCCGGTTGCTATAATAATGTTGGTTCCTTCTATAGTTTCATCAGATCCATCATTTTTTGTAATTTTTACATGGGTAGCATCTTCAAAAGATCCCATTCCTTCAAAAACATCAATATTGTTTTTATCCATCAAATATTTTATACCACCAGTAGTTTGTTCTACAACAGTAGCCTTGCGGTCAATCATTTTTGTAAAATCAATCTTTGGAGGATCGATTAAAATTCCATGTTCTTCAAAATGCTTCACAGCATCGTAATAATGATGAGAAGAATCTAACAAGGCTTTTGAAGGAATACAGCCAACATTTAAACAGGTTCCACCCATGGTAGCATATTTTTCTATAATGGCAGCCTTTAAGCCTAATTGAGAGGCTCTTACTGCAGAAATATATCCTCCAGGACCAGAACCAATAACGATAACATCGTACTTCATTTTAATTGAATTATATATACTACAAAAGTACTCATTATTCTTAAAATTATAACGGATTTTCCTTCTTTAAACTGCAAATATAAATTCAGTTTAAAATTCTAAAATAAATAAGATTATTTTTGTGAATCATTTGTAAAAAACAACTACTTGAAGCATCATGTTTTTATCATAGGGTCTGTTTGGGTAGAACCAAACTCTTCAGCTGCTGGGAGTAGGATGCTTCAGCTCATCACTTCTTTTTTGTCTCAGGGTTGGTGTGTTACTTTCGGAACAGTTTCTCACAAAAATCCAAATTCCATAGACTTATCTAAACTAGGGGTTCAGGAGGTTCGCTTAGAATTAAACTCCACTAGCTTTGATGAGTTCATAACAGATTTAAAACCAACAATAGTTATTTTTGATCGTTTTATCACAGAAGAGCAATTTGGTTGGCGAGTTGCTGAATATTATCCCAAAGCCCTTCGTGTTTTAGATACTGAAGACCTTCATAGCCTCAGAAAAACTAGACATGAGGCACTAAAAAAAGGAATTGAGTTTTGTGATGAGATGCTCTTAAATTCAGAGATCTCTAAACGAGAAATCGCAGCAATTTATCGTTGTGATATTTCTTTAATCATTTCAACATTTGAGATGAAGTTATTGCAAGAAGTATTTAAAATTGATAAAAGCTTGTTGTATCATTTACCTTTTTTATTCGATAAAATTAATGAAAATAATTTATGGAAACCATTTGACGACAGACATCATTTTGTATCTATTGGCAACTTTCTTCACGCACCCAATCTAGATGCAACAATTCAATTAAAAAAATATATCTGGAAAGAAATTCGAAAAAGAATTCCTGCAGCTGAGCTTCATGTTTATGGAGCGTATCCAACTCAGCAAGTTTTAGAATTTACCAATGCTAATGAAGGCTTTTTTGTTCATGGTTATGTAGAGGATGCTTTTGAGGTTTTTGAAAATAGTAGAGTTTTACTGGCTCCTTTGCGTTTTGGTGCTGGAATTAAAGGGAAACTTAGTAATGCTATGTTGTGTGGAACACCCTCGGTTACAACTAGTATAGGATCTGAGGGAATGAATGACGAAATTCCATGGAGTGGTTTTGTAGAAGATGGGATAGCAAATTTTGTAGAGAAAGCCGTTCTATTATATATAGACAAAATTCAATGGAATCAGGCGCAGCAACGTGGAATAGAAATTATTAACACAAAATTTCATAAAGAGCAATTAACGCATCTATTTTTTAGATGTATAGATCAGGTCTTTTCTAATTTAGAACAGCACAGAAATAATAATTTTACAGGAAAAATGTTGATGCACCATTCTTTACAGAGTTCAAAATACATGAGCAAATGGATTCAGGAAAAGAATCGTAAGGATAAGCTATAACAATCCTGCTCTTTTTAATAAAGCTTCAGGTTTTGGCTCTTTTCCTCTAAATCGTTTGTATAATACCATGGGTTTTTCAGTGCCTCCTCTACTTAGAATGTGTTCTTTAAACTTATTAGCAACCTCTTTGTTGAAAATTCCTTTTTCTTGAAAGTATTCAAAGGCGTCAGCATCTAAAATCTCAGCCCATTTGTAGGAGTAATACCCTGCTGAATATCCGCCCTGAAAAATATGGGAAAAAGCAGTACTCATACAGTTTTCTTTGACATCAGGATAGAGTTGAGTTTCAGAAAAAGCTTGAGTTTCAAACTCTTTTACAGATACAATATTTTCTGGAGTCTTGCCTCCATGCCAAGCCATGTCTAATAAGCCAAAGCTCAATTGACGAAGTGTTTGCATGCCTTCATGAAAACTGGCAGATTCTTTAATTTTTTCTACATATTCCATTGGGATAACTTCCCCAGTTTGGTAATGTTTAGCAAATAATGCTAGCGCATCTTTTTCATAACACCAGTTCTCCAAGACTTGACTGGGTAATTCTACAAAATCCCAGGAAACAGAAGTTCCTGAGAGACTACTATAGGTTGTATTTGCCAGCATACCATGCAAAGCATGGCCAAATTCATGAAATAATGTAGTTACCTCATTAAAGGTTAATAAAGAGGGTTGTGTCTCAGTAGGTTTTGTAAAATTACAGACAATAGAAATATGAGGTCTTTCATTACTATTATTTTTAATTTGCTGAGATTTATAGGAGGTCATCCATGCACCATTTCGTTTTCCTTCCCTTGGGTGAAAGTCTGCATATAAGATAGCAATAAACTCACCTTTAGTATTTTTAACATGATACGTTTTTACATCTTCGTGGTATTTTTCAATAGTAAAAACTTCTTCAAAAGTTAGGTCATACAACTTGTTTGATACAGTAAATACTCCCTCAATAACATTTTCTAATTGAAAATAAGGCTTTAAAATCTCTTGATCTAAATTGAAAATTTCTTTTTTTAATTTTTCTGAATAGTAGGCACTATCCCATTTTTGAAGTTCATCTATTCCATCCAATTCTTTTGCAAATGATTCAAGTTTTTTAAATTCTCTAAGTGCTGCTGGCTTTGCCTTTCTTAATAAATCATTAGAAAAAGAAAGTACTTTTTTAGGAGTTTCAGCCATTCGTTCCTCCAAGACAAAATGTGCATGAGTTTTATAGCCAAGCAAATTTGCTCTTAGATGTCTTAACTTAACAATGTTTAAAACAATTTCTTCATTATTGTTTTCATTGTTTTGAAATCCTTTTTTTCCAAAGGCGATAGTTAGTTTTTTTCTTAAGGTTCTATTCTCTGCATAAGTTACAAATGGAATGTAACTTGGGTAATCTAAGGTAATAAGCCAGCCTTCTTTATTTCGGTTCTTCGCCAATAAACTAGCCGCTTCTTTTGCTCCATCAGGAAGACCTTTTAAGTCTATTTCATGGGTAATGTGT
>ERZ651776.4290-NODE-4290-length-13285-cov-5.867202_pt1 | contig 13285 bp, 14 predicted proteins | sample MGYA00514761_ERZ651776 | MGnify/ENA metagenome assembly ERZ651776 | reverse complement strand
CCACTTTATTCTTCAATTCACGTGATTCATAAATGACATGATTCTTCTTGACAACTTACTAACTCCCCCCACAAATGATTTTTGCCCAATTTGACTCTCTCTTCTTTTACGTCGCGCTAACCTAACCCTAAAATACACACAACTTTTTTAAACTGGTAAACTGCTCAATCAATCCATTTCAAATTCTATTTTTGTAGGAGAAAGGCAATGATCGCAAGAAGTACAACGATGATGGCGCGAAGCACTGAAGTTTCGTTACCACTGCCGCCAACCTTGCCACCGGAGTTCTTATCTCCTCCAAGGTTGATTTTCTTTCTGGGCGCACCCTTCTGAAATTCCCTCAACTTTCCTCGGAAATCGTCGATGCTGCTGTACCCCTTTTTCTTCATTAATTCCTCGAGCTCCCCACATATTCGGTCAAAACACCGCGGTCCTTCCGTCCAGTGTTGTGTTCCGACCTGGACAGCGCTTGCTCCGCAAAGGATGAGCTCGAATGCATCTCGGCCGCTCCTTACCCCCCCAACACCCACAATATCAATGTCATCATCGAGATATTCTCGCAGTTTCTTCACATTTGCCAGGGCAGTGTACTTGATGTACCCGCCTGCAAGTCCGCCATAACCGCCTTTAGGAACGATTGCTGCCATCTCGTTGTCAGAATCGACGATGAGAGCGTTCCCGATGGTATTGCATGTAACCACATAGCGCACGAAGGACTTGTGTTCGTTTATGATACGGGCTGCCTCGGCGATGTGAGGCATGTCAAAATAAGGCGCCAGCTTCACGCCAAGGGGCTTCGATTTAATGGAGCGAATTTTTCCCACGGCCGCAAGCACATCTCCCAGCTGTTGGAAATCGTATGCAATTGTGGGTTTCCCCGGGATGTTCGGGCAGGCCAGGTTCAGTTCAATCGAAGACGCGGCGTCGTTTTTCAGCGCCTGCTTGATCATCTCCAGGTTATCCTCGAGCTTCAGGCCGCTCAACGACAGGATGAACGGCTTCTCCCCCTTCATAGCCTCGAGCACTTCTCCGCTCGTCTCCTCGCTGTTGTAGTAGGCAAACCCCTTGTTGGGCAGTCCCTCAGAGTTCATGCTCCCCTGACACATTTCGCTTCCAAGGTCTATGCCATTCACGTATCTTGGCAAAGGGTTACCCTTCTGGGCCTCCAGCGTGGCACTCTTGGAGAGCACGGCTCCCGCCCTGGTTGCCGAAATCCGGGACAGTGCTTCTGATGAGCCAGTTCGAGGACCTGAGGCATTGTATACGCATGTTGGGAGCGACAGCCCGCCGACCGTCGTGGAAAGCATCTTTTATCTCGCTTAAATTCAAAATGACTGCTTCTACAACATTTTTTCCAAGCGCGAGCACTCTCATACTTCCCAAAGATAAGTGTACCATCCTAAGTACTACCTTGGGTGAACAAGGTCACTCGTACTGCGTTGATTGTAGGGGGCTGCCTTCTGCGCTCTCGAGAGCCGAAAATTTCTGGCTTACGAGTGAATAACCTCTCCTCCGTGATCCCCGTAGATCCCTCACCCCTCCTACACCATGCCCCCCCCTGGTGAACAGTCGGAATACACAACGAAGCTCCTGACCACCCTCCCTCATGATGAAGTTCTGAACCTGTTGACTACGCTGCGATCGGATGGAGCGCTTCGCCTTCGCGAGCTCGAGGTTACTGTGGGGGGGCGGAGTGGTGAGCTCATAGGTGCAGGAGAAGAGCTAATTGAGATGGGCGGCGAGAATGGCTGTTTAGGTAGGCTGGAGGAAAGCGTTTCTGCGGTCTTGAACTGGGGCCGGGAGGAGAAGACAGCGGAGGAGAAGCGGCCCCCTCCTGTTGTTGTCCCTCCCCAAAATCGGCCGGCAAAAATTGTAGTCAAGCTTCTGAATAGCTTTTCTGGGGACGATAGCGACGACTACACGCAGTCAACTTTGAGTGTATACGCCAATTGGATGGAGTACAATTACAATCTCTACCTCGAACTGCGTTCCCTCCCATCATCTCCGAAGAAGGAGAAGGAGATGGAGGAGGTGGGAAAGTGGATAGACGTTGCTCTGTCTGGCGGTGGGGGGTCCGATTGTGGATTCGATTTCGCTCGCTCCATGGAGGCGTTAATGTCGAATGACTCGGAGGCGAAAGCTCTTTTTCGTCAGGTTGTCCGCGAGAGGGAGTTGGGGGGTAGCTCCATCACCGCCAAAGGTAGCTCCATCACCGCCACCACCAACGACACCAACGACACCAACGCCATCAACAATAACACGGCAGTAAACTCCTTCTACTACCTTCCATTCTACGCCTTCTTGCGCAGTTTTCCGTCTTTCCTCCTCCAACGAGTATTGATGAATTTGCGGCACGCGCCAACTGCCGCTACTAGCGATAGCTCGGTGTCAATTACCGATGCCGACGCCGACGCCGACGCCGACGCCGACGCTGACAAACGTCTCTTGGAGGACTTTTCCGTCTTGAAACGGTTGTGTTTTGGGGGAGTAAAACCGCCGTACATGAATTCTGCCTCTGATGATTGGAGTTGGAGTTGGATCGATAAGGTCCGTCGCTTTGGTGTCATAGGAGTCGGAATTCACGACGCAGGTGGCGACAACGCCGACAGGATTGAAAATAATGTTGCTGTTTTGGAGGTCTTTGTGAAGATGAGAACTGAAGGCGTCGGCATTATAATAAATGGCATCCCCTCTGTGAACGATAAAAACGAAACTACAATAACTGTACTGCAATCGGTCACAAAAATAATAGCTACGACTCTACGTCAGTTAAAAACGCGATTCGTCTCGCCTTCCTCAGCGACGGCGCACTTCCTGAGCTCCATCTATTCGATCTTACACGGCTCGACTTCCGTCCTTGCCTACCTTCGGTCCCCAAGCGTCAGCCCTCCGGAAATTACCGCGAAAATTTGCGGCGGCGACGCGGGCGTTTACGACCGAATTTACTCACCAGTATTTGAGAAGGTCGTGGTGGAGAAGATAAGGAAGGGGGTGAGAAGTGTTGGGGCGGGGACGAAGATGGGGGTAGAACGCGTTTTAAGAGGGGGGTGTAGTAGGACAAGAAGGGAATTAGATCGGTATTCCAGTGTGATAGGAGGGGCAATCGATAGGATACTCGGCAGCATGCTGAGCGGGGGTGACCACCAACTTGCCACCGCTGGGGAAGATTCCAGACGGACGCTGCTGGATGAAACTAACAGGATGCTATCCGGCGTCCTTGCTGTCGCCGGAAAGGAGTACGAATCTATCCTGTCTACAGAGGGTGGAGAAAACGAACTGGGTTTTCTGGCGGGAGTATTAGAGATTGTGAGTCAGGGCTTAGAGTTCGGCAATATCGGGAAGGTGTACAACAACGACACAACGAATTCATCGAATTCATCGGCATCCCCTCCACCACCGGTAGCACTGGCAATAACGGCAACGACAACAGTCGACGAAATTATGGCTGCGTTCGACGTCGCTCTTACTCTCGGCTCCAAGAAGCTCTGCAAGTCGGAAGTTGTTTCTGCTTGCGAATCGCTTGGTCTACAGCTCGGTGAGGAAGACAAGACTTGGATCGAGGAGACGCTGGAAGATGTTGGAGGTCTGCTTGGGAAGGAGGGCTTGATTCTATTCTGTTCGAAATGGATCGAGGGACATTTGGGGATTGAACGAGACACGAGAAAAGCTGTATTCGATGCATTAAAGGAATCTCGGTCGCAAATTTGGACCCTACTGTTCACCAGACGCTTAGCTGCCCAAGTTGAAAAGCTTGAGGCTGCTATAGGACAAGATTCCAGGGGAAACCCGAAAACGATTCGAGGGGAGATTTTAGATGTTGTTCGGGGGGTAGTGCAAGAGGTCAATGATCGAGGTGGAGAAATTGTTGTGAGAGGCCATGGGAAAGCTCTGCTAGATGCCGCCCGTTCCTTTGTTTCTGCTGCCGTCACCAACTCTTACGGCAAAATCCTTGCGTCGAGCTCACAATCCTGCGAGCATTCGCTCCTGCAGTCCACAGTAGACCTCACCTTCATTGCCGCCCTCCTGAAGCGATCCGGGTCCAGCTCTTCTGTAGACAGGGTTTTGACCGATTTCGAGCGTCGGATTGATCCTATCGTAGTCGAAGATTTCAGAGAGGATAAGGAGAAAATTGTCAAGGACACGTTGAGGGGAGGTGACCTCTTTTACTTGAATGTTTTTGGAGCTGCGGCGAAAGGCGATTACGTCGATAGCGGTGAACTGAGCGAGCACATTCTATGTGGAAATCTGATTCCACTGCCATCGACAGCACGCTTCACGTTGCTTCCTCTTCCGGCAGAGTCGCTGGACGATAGTCCTCATTCTTCTCCTCAGGGCAAAGATTTAAAGTCGAACAAGAACGGAAATGTTGCCAGTGCGATATGGGGGGCATTTGGGTATTAATTATGTAGGAATGTGGTGGATTTAGCTGCTACTTGTCGTGCGACATTTAATTTTATTGTATTGCGACAGTAATTTCCAGAAAAATTTCCCACAACAACAGACACGACAACTCAACACTCACTCAAATGTATCTTCTTCCTCGTCTTCGTCCTCGTCGCTACTTTCCTTTTCTTTGTCACCTCCGGAGTCTTTCTTGGATTCCTTCTCCCCCTTCTCCGTGTGCTGGTCAATGAACCGCTGTAACGTGTTTGCCTGAGTGATCAATTTCCCTTTTTTCTTCACGTGGGCCCTATCTCTGTCGATCCTGAAGGTCTGGTTTTCTTCCTCTACTGCCAGCACTTTTTGTTCCAGCTCCAGCACCCTATTCTGTAATTTCTTCTTCCTCTCTGTCAATTCTGCAATAACGCCCACCATATCTCTCGCTGAGCTCTCCGCGATGTTCAGTTTCTCTTGCCCGAATGCCAGTGTGGATCTATGCATCTCAAGATGAGCATTAATAGTCAACCTGATTTCCTCCCTCACACGCACAAGCAAGTAACCCCTCTCAGGTTGTTCCAGCGTTACTTGTCGTATTAATTCATCGAAGACCTCAGATATCACGCGCTAATAAATATACCGGAGAATGTTATTGAAAGAGTGAGAAAGGCTAATGCAAACATGTTTGACTGCTCCACTATTTCTCCATAATTTTCGCTTTGCCTCGCCCAATAGGCTTAGCATGCACTCATTATCACTCACCTCGCGGTCCTCGCAAACGCGCTTGCTTCTCAGACCCTTAAGAAGAGAGTCCAAACGCTCAGACAACTCCAGCACAGATGCCCTTGAGGGAAACTTAGAAGATACAATTTTGTCTTTTTGGGGAAGAAGGAGGCATAAGATGGGGGATGTTTCGGTGTTCTTTTGGGGCTGCGAGCCGTGGATTGAGGGAGGGGGTTGATGTGTTGTAGCCCCTGCTGTGTTCCAGGTGCCGGCAGTTTCATTGAGCTGCTCGGTTAGTGGTAAGCTGTCATCATAACGAAGGTTATTTGGTATGTTGACTTGTAGGATTGGTTCATGTGTGCTGTGCTGCATTTTACCGTCTTCTGTTTTCTTTCTCTGTTGTTTCTGTTCATTTGCTTCTCTTCTTCGTTCTCGCAAAAAACCCGAGGAGAGAGAGTCCAACTTCTCGTCACAAACATCATTAAATTCCCCACCAAATAAAATGTTTTCGAAATGACAGGTGTATTATCACCCGACGAGGAAGTTTCTTCCCTCACTGCCCAAAATCAGGCCACTCCGAATGCCTCTCGCCGCAACTCAAAGCACCATCACCAGCTGAACATCTCTGATTTGGAGAGCCATGCGAATACTTTCAGTCCAAGCGAGCAAATTAGCATATACGCAATGCTTTCTTCCTCCCCCACGCAGCAGGCACTGGGATTCAGTGAATGCCGAAAGGCCTTCCCCCAAGCAGAAGAGTATCGCCAAAAGGCGAAGGAGACTAAATCCATTACCGACAGCTTGGACCGATTCCGCCACATATTTCCAAAAGAGAGGTACGGCAGAAAACGTACCCTACCCACGTTCGAAAACAAAGAAACTTTTTTTCGGGACCTAGATGTAACGAAGGAGGTTGAGGATAGAGAGGGGCAGGAGTTGAGCGTTCACTCAAACAGTACCGGTTCCCGCCGCCACTCTCCCATTCCTACTCCAGATCGTCTGTCGCCTATCAACACTATCAATAACAATCGCTCTTTAAACTGCAGTCCTGTTTCGGCAGCACGAAGGAGCAGCTTGGTCCAGCTTCAATCAGAGTCCTTTCGGAATTCTCCCACCAATAGCCTCTCCCAATTTAATCCGATTGTTGATGATGCTTATGACTCTGATGCATCACATCGACGACATCAGTATGAAGAGACGATCGAGTCAGCGGGAGTCGTTACCCGAATCGACCTATTTTCGGAGCGTCTCTCTACAACTCGCCTAAGCGAGGAGGGACATGTCGGTGTTCAAGCCTACCTGAACGCCTGTAAACGTTACAATACCAAGCCTGTGGTCTATTTTTTGGACTGCCTAACCCGCACACACATCGATCTTGGCGGATATGGCGTGAGTAGTGAAGGCGCCATGGCCATGGCCGAGGTGCTTAAATCGAATGTGTACATTATAAAGCTGAATCTTGGGGGAAACAAGATAGGGGACGAATCCGGGGGGGCTATCTTTGAAAATATCCGGTCTAATACAACTCTTACGGAAGTTATATTGCAACACAATGATCTTGGAAGTTGTACTGGCGCAGAAATGGCAAAGACACTTGCTGCAAACTCGAAACTCGATTTAATTGATATCAGCCACAACAAAATTACTGACATTTGTGTCGAGAGTCTGGCGGAAGTTTTGACAAACGACAATCGCAGGTTAGTGCGGTCCGTAAGAACTCGTGCAAATTTCCTTATCTATTGACTAACCTTGATCTACGTAGTTTGGCTAGTTTAAATTTGTCTCACAATGAGATAGGTTTCAGAGGAAGTGGTGCGTTATTACAATCCCTACGAGATTGCCCTTCTCTCACCGAGCTGAATTTAAGTTACAACAATTTATCCGAGAAAACGAGCTTGAGTCTCCTGGACAGGAGACAAATGCTGCGCTTCAATAACAATCCTCAATTTCTAAGCGAGAGTCTCATTGCCAGCAACCTTTCTGCCCTTGACCTGAGCTTCACTAACCTCGGTTCGAAAGCCCCGGATCTTCTGTCCTCCTTGCTGACCACCCCCAACTCCTTAGTTTACCTTAACCTCTCCAATAACAAGATGATGAAGTCCTGCGCGATGAAGATCGCTGAGGCAGCAAAAAATTCCGTCAGTGGTTGCAGTCTTCGCGAAATTGACCTCAGCCACAATATGTTCACCCTTGGCGGTTGCCTGTCTATTGTAAACAGCCTCAAGAGCTGTTTGTCCAATACGTCCCTCTTTTGTGTGGATCTCCGCGATTGTTTAACCGAACTTGATGTTGAATCGACTATAATCGTTCCGGAACATAGAGAGCTGCTCCACAGAAATTGGTGGGGTGCAAGCAAGGAAATGGTCGAGGAAGCCGCCCGTCGAAAAGCCCTGTGGGAAGAAGAGGAAGAGAAACGAATCGAAGAGGAAGAGATGGCCAAATGTGCCGCGGCCGGAAAAAAGTATAAAAAGCCAAAAAAGAAGAAAGCGAAGAAGAAGGGGAAGAAAGGGAAGAACGTTGTAGACAAGACTCCCATTCCCAAGCGATTTTTTTTGGAGATACTGAAGGACTGGGAAGAGGAAGAGAGAAAGAAAAGAGAGAGCTGCCTGAATCACGCCGGGTCCTTGGCGATCGCAGCGGATAAGAAGGGGGGCAAGGCAAATAAGAAAAAGGGAGAGAAGGCTGTGAAGCACGTCAGCAAAACGACAAACAAAATTGATATTGAGCGAACACTCCAACCTTGTAGCTGGCAGCGAAAGTATGCTGGAGGAAAAGATAAACCCCTTATCTCGACAAGAGAGGACGCGGAAAATTTGTTGAGAGGCAAAGTTGAAGAGCTGAACCAGATTAGGGAGAGGGAGGGATTGGAGGAGGTTGCCGTGCTGGTTTAAATTTGAATTTGTTCTGGTGAAATTGTAAGCAATTAATTGTTCGAACTGAGAATGTGCCGTTTTTAGCTAGTAGCTACCAAATTCGTTCTTCGTTTTGTATTTCGTGTCATCTTCAATCAATTAATCAATTACGCTGGCACACCCGAAGGCTACAGTAATGTCCGGATCAATCTCAATGTTCAGATCGTCCATGTCAAGCTCGTCCCTAACCAACTCCCTAATTTTCGGCATCCTGGAGCTTCCGCCGACCATGACGACCTCATCAATGTCGTCTATAGTAACTCCCTGGGCAATCATAACATCCACAATTGGGTCCATAGATCTATCAAACAGTGGCTCGGAGATCCGCTCAAAAGTTTCCCTGGTCATTTCGAGGGAAATAGGCACAAAGGAAGAGCAATCGGTCGACTGGGGAGGCGGGGAGCGTGCCCATCCAAGGCACGTCTGGGTAGCAAACGTTTGAGAATCAGTGTTTACGGCTATTTTCAGCTGTTCTGCGACGTAGTATAGCGACGATGGGGTACAGTAGGGAATATTCTCGTTGTTCTTCTTGAGGACAGCTGATCGATCGGGCATGAATGATGAGGGTAAAAAGGAGGAAGATGATGGTGAGAGTTTCGTTTTGGGCGATTTGATTACAATATAGTGCGTGTTGGTGTTGTGCGCGGCTCATTAATTACAATTCACTTACCTTGACAGCTCTCCAAAAATTCATTGCTTACGACATTCTCCTTGTATACCCCCATCAAATATTTCGCGATCAATTCATCAAAGTCAGCACCCCCAAGCCTATCGTCCCCTGCGCTACCCATGACCCCAACATACCCCTTGCTAACATGCAAAATACTCACATCTAAAGTCCCTCCCCCAAAATCGTAAACCAGGATGTGGTCAACGCCAGGCTTTCGGTGTAATCCATAAGCCAGAGCCGCAGCAGTTGGCTCCTCGAGGACCCTCCCCACCTTTAGCCCCGCCATCTTGAAGGCATCAGCCGTGGCGGCCCGCTGCTGGCTGTTAAATTTGGCCGGGACGGCAATGACCGCGGTCTTCACCTGGGAGTGGCCGAGATGTTTCTTGGCCATGTCAAGTAAGTGTTCAAGCACCTTGCTACCCACGAACTCTGGTGAGATTACTTCTTCACTGTTTGGCAATGAGAAACCCACCTCGCTCAAGGTCTCGGAGGAAGACAACTGGACGATGTCAAAGGACTGCGTGGAAGCCTGGCTTGCGACGGCAGGATCAGACCATTCGCGCCCGATAAACCTCTTGGCATTGTATATTGTGTTGCGGGGGTTTTTCTTTATGAGCTGCAAGAGACATGAGGGGATTGATTTGTTGTTTTGTTGGGTTTGTTTGATGGTTTGTTCGGTGGTTTGTTCGGTGGTTGTTGGGTGATGAGTGTAAGCGAGTTGTGTTGTGTGTGATGTGTGTGATGTGTGTGATGTGTGTGATGTGTGTGCGATAAGCAAAAGAGAAAGGGGAGAAAAAACTATTGCAGACTCGTCGCACCTGTTTCGCCTTGCTACCAGTAACTAATTCCCCACCACCAGTGAAGCTGACAACAGACGGCACGATAGGGGACGGCACACCATCATGCGTGTTTTCATCCATGATAACTTCCACGTCTCCGATCCCGCCCCTCTTACCCCTCACACACGCGACGCTGTAAGTTGTGCCGAGATCGACGCCTATGACAGTCACCCTTCCCCGAAATCCAGTCGCAGCGAGGAAAGCGCACCCGGCCACCCCAAGGATCATCAACATGGGCAAAATATCCATTATGTTGAAGGACGAGCGCTCGCGGTACGTCGTCATTGAGTTTGATCGAGATCGAGGACGCTTTTGTTGCTCTTGCTGCTGCTGCTGCTGCTGCTGCTGCTGCTGCTGGAGTTCTTGCTGCAGCTGGCGTTGTTCTCCGTTGGTTTCTTTGCTTGCGGTGGACACACCGGAGGACACGCCGGAGGACAGTCTCCGGCGTGCAGTGGCAAGGTCGCACGAGTTGATTTCCAACCGTTGCCCCGAGGTCATAGCGTCCTGTGTGCGCTATTTGAATACGCGAGGAATGGTGGTATATTGTAAGATTGTAAGCGATGGTCAGTCGGTGCCGACAGCGGAAAATGATTCAAGAGGGATCTGTGAAGAAAATTCAGTATAACTCAATTACCAGCCTGAGGTGTATTGGAAGGCGCTTGAGAATTTCTTCCAGAATTGAAAAATATTGAACCTTGGGCTCTTCTCATTTTTGGCGATTGCTGCTGCCCCCCTTCCTTATTTAATCCCCCGAGTAAAATAGCTTTTTCACTTTTCTTTATTATCGACAGCCAGGAAATCACTCAAATACTGCACAATATGTCTGGAGTAAAGAGGCTAACCAAGGTCAGTCATCAATACGCCCAGAGAGAGTCTTGCCACTTCTCCTAGACAGGCCATGGTCTAATCTAATCCCTCCTGAATCGCTGTTTTTTCTCGCGCGCAGGAACTTGCTGCTATCACAAAAGAGAACTACGACTGGTGCACAGTCGGGCCCGTAGACGATGATATCATGAATTGGAATGCAACCATTACCGGACCAGCTGATACACCATATGAGGTGAGCTTTTTTTCTGGGGCCGCAAATGCAAATGCAAATGCAAACGCTAAGGCTTCAACCCCCGGGTAGAAATCTACGTGCGCGTGAACAAAAAAAGTCACTTTTTGGTTCTCGCAAATAAGTAAATGCGAAAGCATTCTTGGAAGAAAAGATTGTGCACTCTTTCTCACCTCAAACTAAACCCTCTTCCGCTTGATTTGCCAACCTTAGGGCGGCGTCTTTTCTGTAAGCTTCGCGTTTCCGGCGAACTACCCCTTCAAGCCCCCTGAGATAACCTTTAAGACCAAGATCTACCATCCTAATGTAGAGAAGGAGTCGGGTAAGATCTGCGCAGATCTCATTTCCAACGATTGGGGGCCAACGCTCAACGTCAAAACCTGTTTGAATACGCTGAGGCAGATGATGATAGAGGTGCGTCATTTTCGCAATTGCTGTCGGTGCGCGTTTGTTTGTTTTTTTTGTTCTTTGTTGTTGAAATACTCGCAAGTAAAGTCCAAGTCCAAGTCCACCAAGATTTTAACATCCTCTGTTTCCTTTTCTTCTCTTTCCTTTCCTTTCTCGACAGCCCAACCCTGACTCCCCCCTGGAAGCGGACATCGCAATGCAATTCAAGGATAACAAGAAGGCGTTTAATAAGAAGGCTGCGGAATACACAAGAGAGCATGCAAGTTGACCAGGAAAAAGGAATATTTTGTGCTAATTATTGATCGTAGGAGCTCGACACATGTTGCCCACTATTATCGCTTCTTTTCTTTCTAAATTTCACTTAATATTGCTGCTTTTTTCAACCAGTTTCGCCGCGATGGGAAATAATACCACCAAAATTATCATCCCAACTCCCCCGCTCATACAAGCCAAAATAGCAGTATTATGTTTCAGGGTGCACTCTCCAGGGCTTCCATGGCCCTAGCAAGGAACTCCCGTTCAATGAGCTCCACAAACACGGAACTATTCTGGAAAAACCTTACTGAGGCGTCGACCAACAAGGTGCACCCTCGCGTAATCAACTCAGGTCAGGGGGCATACCTCACAATCGACGGTCGCGACTACTTGAACTTCTGCTCTAGTCACTACCTCGGTTTCGCGGAGGAGCCCCGCCTGAAGCAGGCCGCCAAGGATGCCATCGACAAGTACGGCCTTGGCACGGGGTACCGCACCCTGGCCGGCACCCACAGGCTCCACGTGGAGCTGGAGGAGAAGATCGCGAGGTTCAAGGGGACGGAGGGGGCGGTCACGTTCACCAGCGCGTACGCGGCGAACGCCTGCGCCGTGCAGACTATTATGGGAAAGGAGGATATTGTCATCAGGTAAGTTTAGGTGAGGGGAGGGAGGAGAAGGGGTGGAAACATTAGGTCAATTTGGTTGGTTATTAGGGTGAAGTGGTTACGTTAGGTTACTCGCACGAGTAGTTTGGGAGAAACAACTCTCGCTCTCTCTCCCTCTCTCTCTCTCTCCCACGTTTCATCACATGCTCAACTCTCCTAACCTTCCCAATCCTCAATTCTCTCCCCACTCTGCTTGCTCTTACTCTCGGTAAATGGTCAATGGTCAATGGTCAATGGTCAATGGTCAATGGTCAATGGTCAATGGTCAATGGTCAATGGTCAATCCCAGCGACCAGCTGAACCACGCCTCAATAATCGACGCCGTCCGCGTCTCCGGTGTCCAAAACAAGTTCGCCTACAAGCACTCCGACATGTCCGACCTTGAGTCCGCGCTCATCTCCGCCTCCTCCCTCCGCTCGACCCCGAAGTCGGACGGCACCCACCCCAAGGTCCTCATAATAACCGACGGCGTCTTCTCGATGGACGGGGACCTCGCCAAGCTCCCCGAGATCACGTCCCTGGCTCGTAAGTACGACGCCTTGACGATGGTGGACGACGCGCACGGCGAGGGTGTCCTCGGCCTCGGCGGTCGCGGCGTCGTGAACCACTTCGGTCTCGACGGCCAGGTGGACATCGAGATCGGCAGCCTCTCCAAGGCGTTCTCCGTGATGGGGGGGTTCATCGCCGCGCGACAGCCGCTGATCGACGCGTATTTGATGGGCGCGAGGCAGAGGCTCTTCTCCATCGCGCTGACGATACCGGACACGGCGGCGCTGATCGAGGCGGTGGATATGCTGGGGGAGGCGGAGGACAAGGTGGGGAAGCTCTGGTCGAACGTGGAGTATTTGAAGAGGGGGTTCGGGGGGCTGGGGTTCGACGTGGGGAACTCGGAGACGCCGATCATACCTGTTATGCTGGGGGACGAGGACCTCGCCAGGGAGTTCAGCAGGAGGCTTTTCGAGGAGGGCGTATTCGCGAGCGCCATTTGCTACCCCATGGTGCCAAAGGGGACCGCGAGAGTGAGGGTTATTACCAGCGCTAGTTTTAGTGAGGAGGATTGTGATAGAGGACTGGAGGCTTTTAAGAAAATTAAGGGGGAGCTTATGTAAAGTGAACGGAATGGAATTGAATGGAAGGGAATGGAATGGTGGGTGTTGTTGTCGTGTGGTGTTGTTCGTGTGGGAAGGGATGTTCGGAAGTTTTTTTCGGAAGGGCCGTCCGTTCGTTCGTTCGTTCGTTCGTTGATGATAAAAATTCCACTTTGGGGTTTTCGTGCGTTCACTGCTCAGATCGTAGCTAGATATTATATATATATACAATAAATTAAAATGCGATGTGTGTGTTCTCCGGGCCAAAGGCGTACTCGTTTTTTTTTTCAG
>ERZ651776.4285-NODE-4285-length-13300-cov-16.964607_pt1 | contig 13300 bp, 12 predicted proteins | sample MGYA00514761_ERZ651776 | MGnify/ENA metagenome assembly ERZ651776 | reverse complement strand
AGTGAGTTTCTTTGCTGTCATATTGATGCTCTGGACTTTTACTATGGCTGGAATCTCGGCAGATGAGAATGGACAGCACCTCTATTGTGAAAAATCTGAAACTGGAGTTGAGAACTGCTATAAGAGGGAATGGAGTATAGTAGATTAAAGGAATCAAACTTGGACTTAAGTTCAAATTGGAATATAATTCGATTATGAGATTTCTTACATTAGCACTAGCAGGTTTTCTTTTAGCGACACTTTTTCAATTGTGGTGGATGGGCGTATGAAAAAATTACTCCTATTGCTCTTCTCTTTACTGCTCTCTTTTAATACTTATGGTGAGTGGACAGAAATTCCTATCATAGAGGATGACTCTACAGAGCAGGGTTTTATTGACTTCGACAACCTTAAAAGAAAGAATGATGGTTATGTTTATTGGTGGATGATGACTTCTCGCTCAGACTCAAGTGAGAAGATTTATCTCAGAACTGACTGTGAGGGTGAAAGAATGAATCCGTTACAAGCTGATTATCATGATGAGCCACTGGGCAAAGGTGAATCAACTTCAATTCAATCAAGTGAAGGATGGGCTTATCCTGCACCGGACACAGCAATGTATCGCTTTTTAGGAGTCGTTTGTGAACTGGCAGATGAAAACCCTGAGCAAAGAGCACGGAGTGTTGAAAACCTCTTAATGAGCATTGAATACAAAAATAAGATTAACAATTTGTATAAAAAAGAAGTTGAAAATGACAATTACAAGGATTTACTAGATGAGGAGCGTCAACGTCTTGATGAGCTAGAAGCTGAGAGAGCTGCTCAACAGTTAGCTTTTGAAAACGAGCAATACAATCGCTTATTGACTGAAGAAGTCCAGGCTGAACAAGAGCAAGAAAGACTTAGGATTATTGAGGACCAGTTAAATATGTTGAAGTCAGTTTATTTAATGAATGTTGCAGCAAAGGTTAAATCATTCTGGCGTTATCAGGGCGCTGAGGATGACTGGACTGCTGAAGTTTATGTGGTTCAAGATAGAGACGGAACTGTTGTTGCAGTAGACGTTCGAAATGCAAATGTCGATGATAGTAGTAAAGCTAAAGTATTTAAAGACTCTATCAGAAGAGCAGTTTATAAGGCTTCACCGCTTCCATCCGCTCCAGATGAAGCTGTCTTTGATAAGGAACTTATTTTCCTATTTGGCGTAAATTAACCTAAGTATCTAAGTTTCTCAATCAAACTATATAACAATCAATACAATAAGCTAAAATATTGGGCATGAAAACGCACGACTTTTTATTAGAGCTAGGAACAGAGGAATTACCTCCCAAACTTTTATTAAAGCTTTCTAATTCCCTTAAGGATAACCTCAGTAAAGAGCTTGAAAAGCTTAGTATTAAATCAGATTCTATTAAAGCATTTGCAACGCCAAGGCGCCTAGCAATATCAATTTCTGAACTGCAAAGTAAGCAACAAGATCAAGTCCTTGAAAAGAAAGGGCCCTCAACTCAATCTCCTGAAATGGCCATTAATGGTTTTGCTAAATCATGCGGTGTAGATGTCAGTGAACTTGAGAAAAAAGAGTTGGGTGGAAAAGAATATTTCTATTACTCCAAAGAGGAGACTGGCCAGAGTGTTAGCGAACTGTTACCAGAAGCTATTGAAAAATCAATAAAAGATATTCCAATAACTAGAGCGATGAAGTGGGGAAGTTCTGATTATTCCTTTGTAAGACCCGTTCATTGGTTAGTTATTATGCTTGATAAGAATATTGTGCCTGCAAAAATAATGGGGCTTGAAAGTAATAGGATAACTAAAGGCTTAAGATTTATAGACCCAATTATTGAGCTTAAACATGCAAAGGATTATGAGCAAGTTATGAGTGATAAAGCTCAAATTTTGGTTGACTTTGCAAAGAGAAAAGAGCTTATTCGAGATCAAGTTTTATCTGTAGCTCAAAAAAATAATGCTGAAGTAGTTATTGATGAATCACTCCTTGATGAGGTTTGTGCTCTAGTTGAGTACCCCAGGGCGTTCTCTGGCAGTTTTGATAAGAAGTTCTTGGATATTCCTCAAGAAGCCATTATTTCCGCAATGAAATCACATCAAAAATATTTTCACTTGGTTGATAGTCAAGGTCAATTATTACCATTATTTATCTCTGTTGCCAATATTGAATCAACCAATATTAAGGCAATTGTTGATGGTAATGAAAGGGTTATTCATCCAAGACTCGCAGATTCAGAGTTTTTTTGGAATCAAGATAAGGCTAAAAAGCTTGAGGAAAGACTACCTGATTTAGATAGCGTGATGTTTATGAAGTCATTAGGCTCTATGGGTCAAAAAGCAAAACGTATTGAAAGCCTTAGCTCACATATTTCTGATTTAGTTGGCTTTGATCAAAAAGCGTCTGCAAGGGCAGGCTTGTTATCAAAATCTGACTTATTAAGTGAGATGGTTGGTGAATTTGCAGACCTTCAAGGAATTATGGGTGGATACTATGCCACTAATGATGGAGAGACTCAAGCAGTTTCAGTAGCAATCCGAGAGCATTATCAACCAAGATTTGCGGGTGACAAGGTTCCATCTACCAACGAAGGTCTTGTCGTTGCTATTGCCGATAAGCTAGATACAATTTCAGGCATCTATGGTATTGGACAAGCACCTACTGGCTCTAAAGACCCTTATGCGCTTAGAAGACTTGCTCTGGGTTTGTTAAGAATTCTGCTCGAGGCAAAAATAGAATTAAATCTTAAGTCACTGATTGATTATTCATTAAATTTACATCTAAAAGAGGTCGATAGATCTTGTAGTGATGATATTTACAGCTTTATGATGGATAGACTGAAAGCTTACTATAAAGATGCAAATATTGATAGTAATGTTTATGAGGCTGTCTTAGCTGTTTCTCCAGAATCCCCTCTTGATTTTCATCTCAGGGTGGAAGCGCTAAATGAATTCACTCAAAGTGAAAACTCAAAGAGTTTGATAGAAGCAAACAAAAGGATTGCAAATATACTCAAAGATTCTAATGAAAAAAATGAAACACTGAATCCGAAGATATTAATTGATGACTCTGAGATTAAACTTTTTAATGCCAGTGAGTCATTATCTAAAAAACTATCTGGAAGTAAAGACTATCAGGAAGTCATGAAGTCACTAATAGATCTAAAAGACTCAATTGATTCATTCTTTGATAACGTCATGGTTAACACAGACGACGATAAGTTAAAGAGCTCAAGACTGGCTTTAATCAGAAAGATAAGATTATTATTTTTATCTGTTGCAGATATCTCTTATCTCTCATCATAACTAGATGAAGGCCTTAATTCAGAGAGTTAGTTCTTCTCATGTTGAGGTTGATGGAAAGGTGGTTGGAGAAATTGATATGGGCCTACTAGTTTTTCTTGGTCTGGAAAAAAAAGATAGTGAACTTGATGCCGATAAAATGATTAGTAAGGTTCTGTCATATCGAGTCTTTCCCGATGAAAATCAAAAGATGAATTTAAGTCTCAAAGATATTTCAGGTGATATTTTACTTGTGTCACAGTTTACACTTGCTGCAGACACAAAGAACGGAACGCGTGCAGGGTTTTCAACTGCAATGCCCCCAAATGAAGCAGAGAATCTATATAACTATTTTGTTGCAAAAACAAGAGCATTTAATCTTAAAACTGAGTGCGGTATTTTTGGTGCAGACATGAGCGTTTCTCTTATTAATGATGGCCCAGTGACATTCTTACTAGAAGTTTAAAATGAATAATTCAATTACTGTATACGGAATAAAAAACTGTGACACTGTCAAAAAGGCTTTGAAGTTTCTTGCAGGTCACTCTATATCCTATGAATTTATTGACTACAGAGAGAGACCAATTTCAGAAAAACAATATGAAGACTTTAAGGATGCTGTTGGCATTGAAGAATTAGTTAATAGAAGGTCCACCACTTACAGATCTTTATCAGAGAAAGAGAAACAAAGTATTGATTTTGAGTTGATATCAAAATATCCAACCCTTATCAAGAGGCCAGTATTAATTAAAAATGATAAAGTTGTTGTCGGTTTTAACGAAAAGAAATATTTAGATTTTTTACTTTAAGCCTGCTCTTGATTTTCAAGTTCTTTTCTGACCTCATCCATGTCAATTGATTTGGCCTTAGATAATAAATCCTCTAAATCCTTTGCAGTCATTGATCCAGGCTGCGAGAAAATTCCAATAGTTTCTCGAAAAATCATGAGGGTAGGTATTGACCTTATGCCAAAATGTGCTCCAAGTGATTGCTCTTCTTCAGTATTTACTTTAGCAAAAGTTACGCCTTCAATCTTTTCAGAGGCCTCTTTGAATGTTGGAGCGAATTGAAGACAAGGTCCACACCAAGGCGCCCAAAAATCAATAATCACTATTTCATTATTACTAATGGTCTCATCAAAGTTTGATTGAGTAAGTTCAACGACTGACATAAAGCTTTTCTCATAAAAAATTAAAGTGCATTATAACTTTTTTACTAAAATACTGGCTTGTTTTTACTTAGCTGATAGAATAGCTTCATGAAAATACTCGGCATAGATCCTGGCTCAAGAATTACTGGTTTCGGCTTAATAGAGGCTAATAAACTAAAGTTTTCTTACATTAATAGTGGATGCATAAGAACCCAAGGTGATTTAAATGAGAGAATTATTACGATCTATGAAGGCATCAAAGAAATCATCACTAACCACGAAGTAGATATCGTTGCTGTCGAGAGGGTATTCATGAGACCAGATAGACCCAATCCAGATGCTGCAATTAAGTTGGGGCATGCTCGAGGGGCAATCATTTCAGCTGCAGGCGGCAAAGGGATTCCAATTGTTGATTACACAGCAAACCAAATTAAAAAGTCAGTCGTAGGAAGAGGGCATGCATCAAAAGAGCAAGTTTCATTTATGGTTCAGCAGCTTTTGAAGCTTAACAAGGCTCCACAAGCTGATGCTGGCGATGCTCTTGCGGGAGCTATTTGTCATGCTTATCATGCACTTTAAAGTCAACTAAAGTAGACTTTTACCTCGCCAAAATCTGGAAGTTTTTCTAAGGCTGCACTGAGTTCAGATTTAATATTATTTAACTCTTGATTTTTAAGATAATCAGCTGACAAGAAAAAATCTACTAGTATCTCCCCCTCAAGGTAGTGCAATTGAGTTTTTTCAATGTTGTAATTAACATTTTCAAGCTTTAAAGATTGACTAATAATCTTTAAAGCTTGGGCTCGCTCTGGAAGGTCTTTATATGGGGCATCTTCTTTTTCCTCATCATTTTCAGGATCTATATGGACGGTAACATCATCGAGCTCTTCGATACACTCCTTTGCAACTCTTTCAACACTAACACTGATAATGTGACCTTCACTCACAGACAAAAACGGGTTAACTTGTACGTGAACATCTGCAGACTTTTTATGGCCAACTTTTCTTGTCCTAAGTGTGTGAACACTGTTAACACCTTTGATTTCTGATAGGGCAACACGAAGTGCTTTTATATCCTCTTGATCAATAGATGTATCAACTAACTCCTTGGTCGCCTCAAATCCTAGTTGCCATCCAATATAAATAATTAAGATTCCAACTATAATTGCAGCAACACTATCAAGGAAAAAATAACCATTTGCAGCGCCTATTATTCCAATAACCACCACAATTGAGGAAAAGGCATCAGTTCGATGGTGCCAAGCGTTTGCTTTAAGTAGGTCTGAATTAATATCTCTGGCAACCTTTACTGTATACCAGTAAAGTGCCTCCTTACTAAGTACAGACAATGCAGCAGCGGCTATAAGCCAGTTTTCATGTCTAAGTTCATTGGGATTTGAGAATCGACCAAAACCCTCAAAGATAATAATAGTTCCTACAATTGCAAGAAAAATACTTAAACCTAAGGTGGCAACAGTTTCAAACCTTTCATGCCCATAAGGGTGGTCTGCATCCGGTGCGTCCCCAGAAAGCTTAGCAGCATACCAGGTGACCCAATCAGTTAGCAAGTCAGAGAATGAATGGACTCCATCAGCAATTAAAGCACCAGATTGACCGATGAAGCCCAAAATGATTTTGATGATTGAGAGTAAGAAATCAATCAATGCACCAACAATTGTTACTTTTTGGCTAGCTTTAGTTCGATTATTAGACTGCATTTAGGTCAGTGTTAATAGATTCATTACAACTATTTTAGGTTATCTTGCCCGTATTTATTGACTTCAATAAAAATTATTAATTTTTTTTAAAAAAAAGGTTGCAAATACAAATGAGAATGAGTATCATTATCATTAAATAAGAAATTAAGAAAGTTTGAAATGATTATTAACAAAACTGACTTCCTCAATCTGATGTTTTTTTTTAATCATTTCAACTGTTTCAGAATAGCCCTCCGAACTATGATGAAGCAAAATATCAAAGGAGATTTTAAAAAAGTGATATTTTAATTACCTATAAAAGTTATTTACTTCCTTTAGTAGCTCTCTATTTGTAATTAATCAGCCCTATGTCTTACTCCTTCCATAGGGCATTTTTTAGAATTAAATATAAAGAATGAAATATTGGTACAACTACAAAATATATTTATTAAAGAAGACTAATCGTTTGACTTTTATTTCAATGCGTCAGCACGGAATTCCAAAAAAAATTATAGGGCAAGTCATTTTAGATGAAGTAAAAAATGACTTTCATCATGAAATGAATACCTACTACAAAAGTCTAAGGACACTTAATAGGAGAATATTTTGAGCGTATTAGTAACAAAAGAAGCACCTGATTTTATTGCTTCTGCTGTCTTGGCAGATGGCTCTATTGTGCAAGATTTTCAACTTTCAAAATTTAAAGGTCAAAAAATTGTTATTTTTTTCTACCCACTTGATTTTACATTTGTCTGTCCTTCAGAGATATTGGCTCATCACCACAGAGTGAATGCATTTAAGGATAGAGATACAGTTCTAATTGGAATTTCAATTGACTCAACGCATACTCATAATGCATGGAGAAATACCAAAATAAACGATGGCGGAATTGAAATAATTGACTTTCCATTAGTCTCAGATATGAATCACTCGATTATGAATGCCTATGGGATTATCCATCCAGAAGGAACTGCATTAAGAGCCTCTTTTTTGATTGATGAAAACTTTATTATTCGACATCAAGTTGTAAATGACCATCCATTAGGAAGGAATGTTGATGAGATGCTAAGAATGGTTGATGCTCTTGACTTTCATACCAGCCATGGAGAAGTTTGTCCAGCTGGATGGAACAAGGGTGATGAAGGAATCAAAGAAAATGCAGATGGTATTGCAGAATATTTATCAAAAAATGTAAGTAACCTATAGAAAAGTCAACTCACTCAACAATGATTTTAAAATCAGGAAGTGCTTTCAACAGTAGTTTTCCGTAAAATTTCTGGATCAATCTATTATCAAAAATAGTAATTGTTCCCGTATCAGTCTCAGTTCTAATCAGCCTTCCACAAGCCTGAATCAGCCTCAACGATGCATCTGGAAGTGATATTTCCATAAATGAGTTTCGATTCAGAGATTCTAGATAAGACTGGGTAGTCATTTCAATGGGTGAGGTTGGGACGCTAAATCTAAGTTTGGCTATAAATACATGGTTTAAGTAGTCACCTTTAAGATCAACCCCTTCAGCAAAGCTATCTAATCCAAAAATAATACTTCCTTTGCCTTTTTTTCTATTTTCTATATGCCTTTCTAAGATATTTTTTTTACTATATTCGCCTTGTATTAGTAGCTCACAATCAATTGATTTTTCGATTATATCGGCGACACTTTGCATTTGACTATTTGAGGCAAACAAAACTAAAGTTGCAGATTCAGTATCGATTCGATTTTTAAGTGCGAGTGCAACCTCTTCAGTATGATCAAATGAATTTGTTGGACTTGCTTTAATCTTAGCAATTTTAAACTCTACTGAATTATGGTTAAAAGGCGATGCAAGCCTAAGGTATTGATTTTTAGAAGCATCTAATCCAAGCTGCTGATTGAGCCTATTAAAGCTGCCAAGTGCTGTTAAAGTGGCAGATGTCAGAACCACTCCAGCTGCCTTAGACCATATCATCTTATCGAGTGAGCTTGAGACATCTATTTTTGCAGAATTTAGTTGATAATTATTTTTCCTGTTTGCAAGTCGAGAACGGCTGATCCAATTACTTGAAGGCGGTTTATCTTGATCGGGCATACGATTAAATGTACTGAGAAGAGACAGAATGGAGGATAAATTCTGATTGTTTTGACCAATAATGTTATTTAAGTTATCAGTAGTCGCTTGTTCTATTTTGTTGGCTTTGGTATATTCCTCCCATTGTTCTTTATGCTCATAAAAATCATTGTAGGCAGAGTTGAATAGAATGAATATCTGTTTGGTTTGATTGACGATTTCATTGGGTATCCCAGTTATAGGAAATAGAGACACGTCATCAGAGTAATCTAGATCAGATAGTAAATCAGAGAGTTCATTTAAAGCAGTATCAACCTTCTCAATATAATTATTGGAAGATTTGGATTTTGAGATTTTAATAATTTGATCTATAGCACTATGGCATTGTCGAATCGAGGTCTTCATAAATTCAGTACTTCCACCTTCTGAAAAATGAGATAGAGCTTTTTGCGATAAATGGTGAGCCTCATCAAATACAAAGAGACAATCTTCGACATCTGGAAGAACATTATTGCCATTGATGATATCAGCGAGGACAAGATCATGATTTGCAATAATTACATCAGACTGGGATGCCTTTTTTCTAGCTTTAAAAAAAGAGCAATCATTATAAAATTCACAATTCTTTGAATTGCATGTGAACCTATTGCAAGCAATTTTTTGCCAAAGGCTATTATCTGGAGGGCTCTCCAAATCATCGATCTCTCCACTCCATCTGGTTGATGAATAACTATCAGCCATCTCTGAAAGTTGGTCTAAATCACTTTTAGTTGGTTTTTCGTCCCAAAGTAGCGCATCCTCAAACGCATCAGGAGAGTTTGAATTTTCTTCTGTAAGATTGATTAAATTTCTGATGCAGACATATCTAGATCTGCCTTTTGCCAAAGCATATTCGAAATCTACAGAAGAGTATTTTTTTGCCTCAACAATGTCTTTGTTAAGTATTTGTTCTTGAAGAGCAACATTTGCTGACGCAATAATTAGTGTCTTTTTAAGCGTTTTGGCAATCGGTAAACAGCTGACAAGATAAGCCATCGTTTTTCCAGTTCCAGTTGGCGCTTCAACGCAGATAATTGGATTCATATTGGGGTATTCACCCATCAAGGTTTTTGAAATTTCAGCGATCATTTTATTCTGAGATGATCGATTACTATAATTACTCAATTGAGTTTTAGCCCCATCAAAAGAGGTTCGAATCTGCTGTTTAAGTTTTGGAGTCAGCATTAATTGAGCTATGAATTCCTTTCAAGAGAGAGTTCACAAAGCAACCTTAAAGCAGATTTATATTCTGAACTTGGTATTAGGTCTAGGGATTCTATTGCTTTAGCTGACTGCTCTCTGGCTATATTTCGACTGTAATTAAATGCGTCCACATTTAAAAGAATCTCAACAATGCTTTCAATATTAGATGAGTCAGCTTGTTTTATTGCATTGGAGAGCATTTTATTTTTAGAACCGCTAGTTTTCTCTAAAGCGTAAATCATGGGCAATGTCACCTTGCCTTCGGATAAGTCATCCCCAATTTCTTTTCCAATGATTAGTGCGTTAGATTCGTAATCTAACGTGTCATCAATAACTTGAAAAGCATTACCAAGATGCATTCCAAAACTTCCAAGTGCCTCAATGATATTTTGATTTGAACCGGATAAAATCCCAGCTATCTGGCAAGCAGCCTTGAATAAGCACGCTGTCTTTCTTTCAATGACTTGAAAGTATTCAGATTGAGTAACTTTTGCATTTTTTATATTTAATAATTGTAAAACCTCTCCCTCAGAAATCTGATTGGTGGCTTTTGATAAGATTTTCATAATTGCCATTGAGTTTGGTTCAACCATTATTTCAAAGGCTCTTGAATAAAGAAAGTCTCCTACAAGAACGCTGGGTGCATTTCCCCATAACTCATTTGCAGTCTCTTGACCACGACGCGTTGATGATTGGTCAACTACATCGTCATGGAGAAGAGTTGCAGTATGAATAAGCTCAATCACCACTGCCATCGAGTAATGATAATCTCCATCATAATCTGTGGCTTTAGCACACAAAAGAAGTAGCAGTGGCCGTATGCGTTTTCCGCCTGAATTTATTATGTAATGACTCATCTGACTAATGAGGTCAACATTTGTATCTAGCCGATTGACTAAAATCTTATCCATTAGTTCAAGTTCGCTCTTCATGAGCGCTTGTATTTCAGCGAAGTTTTGCATAAAGATTTATTTTAACTGACTTGCTAATAAATATACTTCTTTAGATCTAGGTCGAGAAGCTTTTGGTTTAATTACAGAGACTTTCTTAAATGCTTTTTTAGCATTCTGAACAAATACATCAAAACCGTCACCTTGAAACACTTTGACAACAAAACTTCCACCTGGATTTAAGGTTTTTATGGCCATCTCAATTGCAAGTTCAGCAAGGTACATTGACTTGGGTTGATCAACTGATAATTGTCCACTCATATTAGGCGCCATATCTGAAAGAACTACATCTACTTTAGCACCATCAGTCATGACTAATAAGTCATCATAAACGGACTGTTCTGTAAAGTCCCCTTGAAGAAAATCTACACCATCAATTAATTCTATGGGCAATATATCGCTTGCAATAACTTTGCCTTGAGAGCCAACAAGTTTTGCAGCAACCTGAGACCAGCCACCCGGAGCAGCTCCAAGATCTAAGACCTTATCACCATTTCTAATAATTGCTTTTTTTTCAACGATTTCAAGAAGTTTATAAACAGCTCTAGAGCGATAACCCTCTTTTTGTGCTTTTTTTACAAACTCATCACTTAAATGTTCATGCATCCAGCGACGAGAACTCCCTTTTTTGGCCACAGTCAAAATAATTAGTAATTATTACTTTATTTTATAAGATAAGTCCTTTAACTTAAATTAAATTGATTTCTCATTTATGTTGGGTATGGTTGATTTTTACGGGATAATATGCCATCGATTTTTTTGAAAAAATATATTATGGCAGTCAATTTAAGAAATATTGCAATCATTGCTCACGTAGACCATGGAAAGACTACGCTTGTAGATAAATTACTTTCACAGTCTCAAACCTTTGATGAGCGTTTTCAGGCGACTGACAGGATGATGGATTCAAATGATCTTGAAAAAGAAAGGGGAATTACAATTAGCTCTAAGAACACCGCTATTAAGTGGGGTGACTATAGAATTAATATTGTTGACACTCCCGGACATGCTGATTTTGGTGGTGAGGTGGAGAGAGTTCTCTCAATGGTTGATAGCGTTCTACTTTTAGTGGATGCTACTGACGGCCCAATGCCACAAACAAGATTTGTTACAAAAAAGGCTTTTGAGCAAGGCCTTAATCCTATAGTAGTGATTAATAAAATTGATAGAGATAGCTCAAGACCAGACTGGGTTATTGATCAAGTATTTGAGCTTTTTGATCAGCTTGGCGCTACTGAAGAACAGTTAGATTTTCCAGTTATATATGCCTCAGCACTTGGCGGATATGCTTCTGAAGATGATAGTGTTAGAGATGGAGATATGACTCCAATGTTTGAATTAATTGTTGACAAAGCACCAGCACCAAAAGTTGATATTAATGGCCCATTTCAAATGCAAATAACGTCATTAGATTATTCTTCATTTGTTGGAGCTATAGGTATTGGAAGAATTGAAAGAGGTATTGCAAAAAAGAATATGCAGAATGTCTTGATTGCGCCAGATGGATCCAAGCGTAACGTAAAAATTGTTCAATTATTAGGATTTAATGGTTTAGATAGGCATGAAGTCAATTCTGCGAATGCAGGGGATATTGTTGGCATTGTGGGAATTGAAAACATATCTATTTCTGATACTATTTGTGATTCATCAAGTGTTGAGGCTTTGCCGCCTCTAAGTGTTGATGAGCCGACAGTAAGTATGGCTTTTAGAGTGAATGATTCCCCTTTCGCAGGCCTAGATGGTAAGTATATAACCTCTAGAAATATCAGAGAAAGGTTAGATAAAGAGCTGATTTATAATGTTGCGCTTAGGGTTGAAAATACGCAGGATTCTTCTGAATTCTTAGTATCAGGAAGAGGAGAGTTGCATCTTTCTATTCTAATAGAAACAATGAGAAGAGAGGGCTTTGAACTTTCAGTCGGAAGACCTCAAGTTATTCTCAAAGAGGTTAATGGAACAATTTGTGAACCTTTTGAAGACCTTACGGTAGATGTTGAGTCAGTTCATCAGGGATCTGTTATGGAAAAACTTGGAGAAAGAAAGGCCGAACTGACCAATATGACTCCTGATGGTAAAGGCCGAGTAAAACTTGACTTTATTATTCCAGCTAGAGGTCTTATAGGTTTTAGGACTGAATTCCTTACTGCAACAACAGGAACGGGATTGATGTATTCATCATTTGACTCTTATAGGCCTCAAAAAGATGGAAAAATTGGTCAAAGAACGAATGGCTCACTTATTTCAATGAATCAGGGAAAATCGGTAGCTTATGCTATATTTAACCTCCAGAAAAGTGGAAAGTTCTTTGTAGGGCATGGAGAAGATATTTATGAAGGAATGGTAGTAGGTATAAACACGCGCGATAAAGACCTTGTGATCAATGTCATGAAAGGTAAGCAGCTGACTAATGTGAGGGCATCTGGAACCGATGAAGCAGTTGCCTTGACACCAAAGATTAGTCTTGACTTAGAGCAAGCCCTGGAGTTTATTGATGATGATGAGTTGGTAGAAGTTACTCCTCATAATATTAGAATTCGCAAAAGGTTGTTGACTGAAAATCAAAGAAAACGCTCTAGAAGTTCATAAAGTCTCCACTATTTCTTCATATTACAGCGATATAATGCACTCTTTTTGACCTATTAAATAGTAATTTATGGAATCTTTCTTAGAGTTTTTAGTTAAGCAAAAAAAGTTTGCAATTGTATTTTCTCTTGCATTTATTGCTATTGGTATATTATCAGTGGTTGGGATGCAGAGAGATCAGTTCCCTACGGTTGACTTTGAAGTTCTTAGTGTCACTACAGCTTATCCTGGGGCTTCTCCAGAGGATGTAGAGAAAAAAGTGACAAATATTATTGAAGACGAATTATTGGGCGTCAGTGGAATTAAAGAAATTACATCTTCGTCTCGAGAGGGTCTTTCTTCAATAATTGTAACGCTTGAA
>ERZ651776.4284-NODE-4284-length-13303-cov-3.111598_pt1 | contig 13303 bp, 11 predicted proteins | sample MGYA00514761_ERZ651776 | MGnify/ENA metagenome assembly ERZ651776 | reverse complement strand
GAATCCAAAGTGCCCGGTTCCCATCAGGGGGCGATCAACCGCAGTCCTCTTTGCCCAGATCTGCACATACCGGCGAGACATAACGCCCGATGCATGGCTTAACGGGGTCGGGTTAAGCACCCAATACCCGCCCGCCATCGTCTTAAAGGTGCTCAGTCGCCGCCACCGCGTTACAATCATGCTGCCCTTTTATTTGAGTCTCACCAACCGTGGCCCCAACAAAGCCGACAACGCTGCTCATGATCCTTGATGGTTTCGGTCACCGCGACGCAACACAGGACAATGCGATTAGCGCCGCTCAAACGCCCCACCTCGATCAACTATGGCGTGACGCGCCGCATACGTTGATTTCTAGCTCAGGCCTCGATGTAGGCCTACCCGAGGGGCAAATGGGCAACTCTGAGGTGGGACACATGAGTTTGGGTGCGGGAAGGATTGTCTATCAATCAATCACGCGTATTGATCAAGCTATCAGCGATGGCGATTTCGACACCAATCCCGAGTATTGCCATGCCATTGACGCCGCTGTTGCGACCGGTAAGGCCGTCCACATTATGGGATTACTCTCGCCTGGTGGCGTTCATAGCCATGAGGAACATCTCTTCGCTGCTTTGAGGCTTGCCGCTGCGCGGGGCGCACAGCAGCTGTATTTGCATGCTTTTTTGGACGGCAGAGATACACCCCCTCGAAGCGCTCAAGCCTCTCTCGACAAAGCGGAAGCCGTGTTTGCCGAGCTCGGGGTAGGACGGATTGGCTCAGTGCAGGGCCGATACTGGGCGATGGACAGAGATAACCGATGGGAGCGCATCCAACAAAGCTACAACTTACTGACGCAGTGGGAGGCTCGCCACTACACCCCATCGGCGGCGCTGGCATTGTCTAACGCTTATGACCGTGGCGAAGACGATGAATTTGTCGCCCCTACGGGCATCGGTGATCGCGCCACCCTGGCCGATGGCGATACTGTTTTATTCATGAATTTTCGCGCCGACCGCGCGCGACAGCTCACCCAAGTTCTCACAGACCCAGACTTTCAGGGCTTCGATCGTCCCGTTCAGCCAACACTGGCACTCGTGACCACCACTGAATACGCTGCATCGCTGGGCTGTACGGTTGCCTTTGCGCCTAGCCGCCTCGATAACAGCCTCGGTGAGATACTGGCAGAAAAAGGGCTGACACAGCTGAGGATTGCCGAAACGGAGAAGTATGCCCACGTCACTTTTTTCTTCAGTGGGGGTCGTGAGGCGACATTCACTGGTGAGACACGAACGCTCATACCCTCCCCCGATGTGGCAACCTATGATCTGCAGCCCGAAATGAGCGCGCCTGAGGTGACCGATGCATTAGTGCGTGCCATTAGTGATGGGGAATACGATTTTATTGTCGTGAATTTTGCTAACGGCGATATGGTCGGGCATACAGGCCAGTTCGATGCGGCGGTGGCGGCGGTTGAAGCCCTAGACGCGTGTATTGGGAGAGTGGTGTCTGCGTTGCACGCGCACGGCGGCGAGGGTCTGATCACGGCTGACCATGGTAATTGTGAGCAGATGAAGGACTACGCGAATAACCAACCTCACACTCAACACACCACTGAGCGCGTACCGCTCATCTACCTTGGAACGCGTTTCCATGAACTGGATCCTACTGGCGGCATTCTTGCCGATATTGCACCGACGATTCTGACGATGATGGACTTAGCGATTCCTTCCGCCATGTCGGGTCGCAATCTGTTGACCCGCTGAGCTCGTCATCGATGGCCCGCCATCGCGTGCCCCGCTATCAAACAACCCTCCTGCCGCGGTGCTGCCGGTTACTCATTGGCCTTTGCTATCTCGCCACACCGCTGCTTGCATCGGCAGACACAGCCAACACGGTGACAACACAACAAGAAACCCAAGAGCAGATCACCGTATTACAAGCCGATATCGTTGCGACGCAAATACGCCTGACAGAGCAATCAGCCGCACGAGACGCATTGCAAGATGCACTGCGCAGCACCGAATGGCGCATCAGCAAAACCGATACACAATTATCAGATCTCAGCGCAGAGCGAACAGCGCTCTCAGCGCAAATAACGACGCTCCAAAAAGAGAGTACCGAATTGCAAAGCCAACAGACTCAGCTAGAGAAAGCGATGGCGCTGGGTGTTCGCCAGCTTTGGTTAATGCACCAAGGGGGCGGATTGCGGGTATGGCTAGGGGATGAAAGACCTGACGATATCGCCCGTCATCTCGCCTACTACCAACTAGTGCTAACAGAGCAAAAAGCCACCGTCACGCGCTATCAAGCCGGGCTGAAGACCCTAGAGAACAATGCTATCGCTCTGCAAGCAGCGGAAAAAGAAGCCCTTCAGCAAACTGACGCCATCGCCACCTTACTGGAGCAACTCACCTCTCAGCAGGCGCAGCGCGAACAGACAATTGCGCGACTTAACGACCAATTGAAAACCGATCAGCAACGTCTGGCTGTGCTCATGCAGAATGAGCAAAACCTGAATACGCTGCTCGCGGGGCTATCGTTAGCCGCGCAAAGCACACCCATGAACCAGACTCCCTTTTCTGAGGCAGGAGGCGCGCTGGCAATGCCGGTCAATGGCAAACCGAGCAATCGATTCGGCGCCAAACGCAATACTGATATTCGCTGGCGGGGATGGCTCATCCCCGCAGCGCAAGGTGAGCCGGTCAGCGCTATTTTTGATGGGCACATCATCTTTTCAGATTGGTTACGCGGCCAAGGCCTCGTCATCGTCATCGACCACGGAGAGGGATGGCTTTCCCTCTACGCACAAAACCATAGTCTGCTGCGCGGGGCAGGGGACCGAGTACGCAAAGGCGAGATCATTGCCAAGGTGGGGGCGAGCGGTGGCGGCGAACGGACCGGGCTCTACTTTGAAATCCGGCAACAAGGGGAGCCGGTAGATCCCGCAGATTGGATTCAACGCTGAGCGCCACAGCGATAATCAGTTAAGATTCGTTATCGATTGTTTTTAGGATTGCACCATGGAAGTGTTCCGCCGCCCGTTTGGACTTGGACTGATGATCACTGCGCTGATGTGCCAGCCCATTGCCGCGCAAGAAACACCCGAGGCCTCAGACGATAATCCTCACCAAACGGATCTTGATGAGCGCCAATCTTTACCCCTTGAAGAACTGCAAATGTTTGCCGATGTCTTTAATCAAATCCGTGAGGGCTATGTTGAATCGGTCCCAGATAGCAAACTATTTGAAATGGCCGTGCAAGGCATGCTGTCCGGCCTTGATCCACACTCGGTCTTTCTAGAAGAAAAGGCCTACGACTCATTGCAAGAGAACACGCAAGGTGAGTTCAGCGGTTTGGGCATCGAGATAGGGCAAGACCGGGGTTATATCACGATCATCGCACCCATCGACGGCTCTCCCGCCGAGGCAGCGGGGCTGGAGGCGGGCGATGTGATCCTTAAAATTGATGGTGATCCGATCCGCGATTTACCGGTGGATCGATCAGTAGACTTAATGCGCGGGCCAACCGGGTCAGAGGTAGTGTTGACGATCGGCAGACGCGGCACCCAAGATCCTTTTGATGTCACGGTAGTCCGCGACATCATTAAAGTGCCCAGTGTCAGAAGCCGTGAATTAATGGAAGGCTATTTCTGGTTGCGCGCTGCCCAATTTCAAAAAGATACCGGTAACGAAGCCATCGCGGTGCTAACAGAGGCAGTGGCGGAGGGTGAGCTCAAAGGGGTCGTGTTAGATTTGCGCAATAATCCCGGCGGTGTCCTCGGTGCTAGTGTTGATATGGCGGGGGCACTGCTAGATGGCGGACTAGTGGTGTACACCGAGGGGCGGCACCCACAAGCGGCAGAGCGCTTCGAAGCCTTACCGGGGGATATGTTAAACAACCTCCCCATCGTCGTTTTGATCAACGGTGGCTCCGCTAGCGCGTCAGAAATTGTCGCAGGCGCGCTGCAAGATCGTCGCCGCGCCGTCATTATGGGAACGAGAAGCTTCGGAAAAGGGTCGGTGCAAACCATCTTGCCAGTGACTGAGACCCGTGCGGTCAAATTAACCACCGCGCTGTATTACACACCCAACGGCCGCTCTATTCAGGCAGAGGGCATCGTCCCCGATATCGTCGTGGAAAGAGCGGAGGTGAAAAGCGTTGAGTCCGCTCGGAGAACGAAAGAGTCAGACCTTAAGGGCAGTCTGAGCGGCGGCGACCCGGCTGATACAGAGGCCGAGAGCGAATCGCTCACCGAGTTGCGGAATTCCGATAACCAGCTCTATGAGGCCTTGACGTTGCTGCGCGGCATTACCCTACTGAGGCCAGACACAGCGCCCGAGCCTGCCCTTGATGGCGCCAACGCCTCGGCCGCGACGGCATCCCAATAGCGCCGATTGGCGGCGGATGACTTGCTAACCCCTGTCGCGCTGGGCACCCTTTGAACAGCGGTTACAGTCGCATCGGAATGCCTTGCGCGACCATAAACTGCTTGGCTTCTCGGACCTTGTATTCACCAAAATGAAAAATACTGGCGGCTAAAACGGCATCGGCACCACCCTGCGTGACCCCATCGGCGAGATGTTGGAGTGTGCCCACTCCACCCGATGCAATCACCGGGATATCAACGCTGTCGGTAATCTCCCGCGTGATGGTCAGCTCAAAGCCATCACGGGTGCCATCTCGGTCCATACTGGTGAGTAGCAACTCACCCGCACCCAGTGCGGCCATTTTTTTCGCCCAAGAAACCGCCTCAATACCAGTCGGTTTGCGGCCACCATGCGTGAACAACTCGTATCGCGGCGGCGACCCTGGCTCGGAGACGCGCTTCACATCAATCGCCACGACGATGCATTGTGAGCCAAAACGCGCGGCGGCTGCACTCACCAAAGTGGGATCATGAATCGCCGCCGTATTAATACTGACCTTGTCGGCACCTGCATTGAGCATCGTGCGAATATCGGGTAGCGCACGAATCCCACCCCCTACGGTAAGGGGAATGAAAACCTCGCGCGCAATTTGCTCAACCGTTTGTACCGTGGTGTCACGCTCTTCATGAGTAGCCGTAATATCGAGAAAGGTGATTTCATCGGCGCCCTCATCGTTATAGCGGCGCGCAACTTCAACAGGATCACCCGCATCTCTGATCCCCACAAAATTAACGCCCTTGACGACTCGCCCCCGATCGACATCGAGGCAAGGAATAATGCGCTTTGCTAGGGCCATTAATCGGCGCCTAAAAAGGCGTCGACCATTGCCTGGGCCGCACTGAGATCGAGGGTTCCCTCGTAAATGGCCCGACCGGTAATCGCACCCGTAATTCCTGCATGAGCATGATGCATCAACTGCTCAACATCTTCGATGCGACTGATGCCGCCCGAGGCAATCACAGGTAATCCAGAGGATTGTGCCAGCGCGACAGTGGCGTCCACATTGACACCCTGCATCATGCCGTCGCGATCAATGTCGGTGTACACCACCGCATGCACGCCCACGTCTGCAAATCGTTTCGCGAGATCGGTTGCGTCAAGCTCACTGTCACTGGCCCAGCCTTCTACCGCGACTCGACCCGCTCGTGCATCAATGCCGACCACAATATGGCCAGGAAATGCCGCACAGGCGGCTTTCACAAAGCCCGGGTCTTTCGCAGCCATCGTGCCAATAATGGCGTATTGAACGCCTGACGCCAGATACCGTGAAATCGTCTCTAGGTCGCGAATACCGCCGCCAATTTGAATGGGTAGCTCAGGCAACGCCTTGGCGATACGCTCGATAATAGGGGCGTTAACCGGCTTCCCCGCAAAGGCGCCATCCAAATCGACTAGGTGGAGTCGGCGCGCGCCCTGCGCGTGCCACTGCTGCGCCATGGCCACGGGGTCATCCGAAAAGACCGTACTGTCCGCCATATCTCCCTGGCGGAGGCGAACACATTGACCTTCCTTCAGGTCGATGGCGGGTATCACTAGCATGTTCCGTCCCAACTCAAAAAATTCTTTAATAAAGTGAGTCCAGCCTTGTGGCTTTTCTCAGGGTGAAACTGCGTGGCAAACACGTTATCGCGCGCCAGCGCCGCACAGCCAGCGAGCCCGTAGTCAAAGGTGCCAACCACTAAGCCCGGATCATCGGGTACCACGTGGTAACTGTGAACAAAGTAGAAATGGCTGCCCGATTCAATCCCGGTCCACAAGGGATGTGCCTGCTTTTGCACCACTTGATTCCAGCCCATGTGCGGCACTTTCAATCGAGTCCCGTCCGCCTCTTGGTGAGGACTTCCAAAAAACCTAACCTCCCCGGGTAACTGGTTTAAACACGCGACACCGCCATTTTCCTCTGAGGCAGTCATCAATGACTGCATCCCCACACAAATAGCGAGAACCGGTTTTCGCTCTACGGTGATGGCCTGCTCAAGCAGCTGATCGCATTCCAGCCGGCGAATCGCGTCCATGCAATCGCGGATACCCCCCACGCCGGGAAATACCACTCGGTCGGCTTTCGTGATCGCCGCGTGATCATGCGTGACAACCACTTCGAGCGCGCCCACGTGCTCCAAGGCACTGGCAACCGAGTGCAGGTTGCCCATACCGTAATCAATAACGGCTACCCGTTGGGTCACAAGCTATAAAACCCCTTTAGTAGAGGGGCTGGCGCCTTTAAGCGCTGCGTCTCGGGTGATCGCCATGCGTAACGCGCGTCCGAATGCCTTAAAAACAGTCTCTGCTTGATGGTGTGCATTGTGTCCACGCAGATTATCGACATGCAGCGTGACATTGGCATGATTGACAAATCCTTGAAAAAACTCGATCACCAAGTCCACGTCAAAATCGCCCACTTTTGCGCGGGTAAAGGGCACGTGAAATTCCAGCCCAGGCCGCCCACTGCAATCGAGGACAACGCGCGATAGCGCCTCATCTAACGGCACATAGGCGTGTCCGTATCGGATGATGCCGGTTTTATCGCCAATCGCCTCATGAAATGCCTGCCCGAGGGTAATACCAATATCTTCAACCGTATGGTGAGCATCGATGTGGAGATCGCCCTTTGCGACGATGTTAATATCGATTTGACCATGCCGCGCGATTTGGTCGAGCATATGCTCAAGGAACGGCAGCCCGGTGTCGAGTTCACATTGACCGCTGCCATCCAGACACAGCTGCACCTCGATTTGCGTCTCCAGTGTTGCTCGGCTAATTGTTGCCCGGCGCAGGCCGGTATCGTGCTGACTCATGCTATTTTCTCCGGTGTGCGCGACCAAACAGGGCGGTGACCGCTACACTAGGGACATTATTGTATAGAAAGAGTCTCCGTACTTCATTGCGAAGCTTTACCACTCTATGACTGCCCAACACGCTTTTGCTGACGCATTACTGCACTGGTTCGACCAGCACGGACGTTCGCATTTGCCCTGGCAACACAATCGCACGCCTTATCGAGTTTGGGTGTCCGAAATCATGCTGCAGCAAACACAGGTCACGACAGTCATTCCCTTCTATGAGCGCTTTATGGCGGCCTTCCCCACGGTGCACGATCTTGCCATAGCGCCTGAGGATACTGTTTTGCATTTGTGGACCGGTCTCGGGTACTACGCCCGCGCGCGCAACCTGCACCGCAGTGCTAAAACAATCTGCGCTGACCATGACGGTCGCTTTCCTGAGAATCTTGATGATTTGGTATCACTCCCCGGCATTGGTCGCTCTACCGCAGGGGCAATATTGTGTCTGGCGATGGGCGGGCGGGCCCCCATTCTCGACGGTAATGTGAAGCGTGTGCTCGCGCGTTACTACGCGGTCGAGGGCTGGCCCGGCCAACGCACCGTAAGCGACCAGTTATGGGCCCTAGCCGAGCACCATACGCCTCATCAGCGCGTCGCAGATTACACGCAAGCCGTGATGGACCTCGGTGCCACCTGCTGTAAGCGCACCCAGCCCACCTGCCCCACCTGCCCCCTGCAAGCAAACTGCAGCGCGCTCGCAACCCAAAACCAAACGGCCTTTCCCGGTCGCAAGCCGCAAAAGCCAAAGCCCTCGCGGCAACGCTGGTTTGCCGTTGCAATCAGATCATCGGGCGAGGTGCTCTTGCAGAAGCGTGCGGCTAACGGAATATGGGGCGGGTTATGGGCGCCACCCGAATTGTCGGATGAGCGCTCAGCGAGAGAGTGGCTGCATCACAATGTCGGCGTCAGTGCCGCCGAGTGTTATCTCGGAACCCCTTTTCACCACGTTTTTACGCATTTTAAACTTGAAGCAACGCCCGTTTATGGGCGGTGCGCAGAAAACCAAACCCACTCGCCGAGCGTAAAATTTGATGATAATGACCTGCGCTGGTTCGGTTTGGATCCGGTACCATCGGTCGGGTTGCCCGCACCCATCGTGCGGCTCTTAAAGACACTGGGTAACGACGCCTAGGGTGAGGAATGGTTCATGACAAGAATGGTCAACTGTAGACGCTATCAGGAAACATTGGAGGGCCTTGACCGGCCCCCGCTGCCCGGCGCGAAGGGGCAAGATATTTTCGATCATGTCTCCAAAAAGGCATGGCTCGAGTGGCAAAGTCATCAAACCATGCTCATTAACGAAAAGCACCTCAGCTTAATTGATGCTGAAGCGCGGCAGTACTTGATGGGTGAAATGGATAAGTTTCTTGCCGGCGAGGCCTTTGATCAAGCCGAAGGTTATGTGCCACCCAGTGAATAGCCAAACCGTCTCATCGGCAACACGGTGCCGACCAATCAGCAGAGGTGCTGATCGATGAAATGGAGAGCCTGGCTAATAACGGCGCTGTCTTGTTTAACGGTGACGGCGGTGCTGGCCGGCGTGAAGTACTCGCAGATTGCTCAAGCCATGGCGTTCATGGAAAGCTTTCCGCCACCGAGTGAAACCATTACCGTCGCGCAGGTACGATCAGATAGTTGGGCGCCCACACGATTACTCAGCGGAACCGTGCGGTCCCCCGAGCATTTAGTCATTGCGACAGAGATACCCGGCCGGGTCGTCCAACTACCCTTTCACAGTGGTGATACGGTGCCCAAAGGAGCGGCCATTGTGGTGCTCTTTAACGATGATCTAGAAGCGCAACGGACGGCACTGCAGGCTGACTTGAACTTGGTGAATACGCAGCTCGAACGCAACCAAACACTAGAAGCGGATGCCCTGGTCTCTCGCGATCAACTCGATACGCTGACTGCGCAAACGCTGTCCCTTACAGCGCAAATTGCCGTATTAAATGCACGTCTCAGTAGAATGACCGTGCGCGCGCCCTTCACGGGCACCTTAGGCATTTACCCTCAACGTGTCGGTGATTTGATGCATCTCAGCGAGGTATTGACCACCCTCACGGGATTAAATGCGGAACGCTGGGTGGACTTTAAAGTGCCTCAAGGGCTTGCTGAGCTGAGCGTTGGCGACACCGTCACTATTCGCGATATCACGGGGAATGCGATCGGTCCTGCCAAAGTCATTGCGGTTTCAGATGCCTTCGCCGAGGGGACTCGCACCTATGATGTACGCGCAGCACTGCAAGCGGCAGGACTGCGCCACGGAGCACTCGTGCAGGTAGCAGTGAGCACAGGCCCCAGAGAAGACGTGTTATCAGTGCCCGCGCGCAGCGTCCGCTGGGACCCGGAAGGCCCTCATGCGTTTGTGGTTGAGACCTCTGAGCCGGGAGCGCATCTTCCCCATAAAGCATCACTGCGCAGAGTCGAGGTACGGGGTGAGCGGGACGGCCGCTTTTTTATCTTGGGAGCGCTCAGCTCTGACGATCGCATCGCAAATAAGGGTGCTTTTAAACTGAACGATCAAATTTTATTGCGGGTTCAGGCAGAGGTGCCACGAGGGTGACCTCGCCTCAAAACCGACCGCGCTGGACTGATATTTTTATCGAGCGGCCCGTAGTCGCGGCGGTTTTTTGTCTCGCACTGCTGCTGGTTGGCATTCGTTCAGCCATTCATTTACCGGTCATCTCGTTTCCGGTGATTGAAAGTTCTTCCATCGCGATCTCAACCGTTTACCCCGGCGCTAGTGCCGAGACGGTACAAGGCTTTGTGACAGAGCCCATCGAGCGCGTAGCCAGCAGTGTACCGGGGCTCGACTATGTCGAATCAGTCACCATGGCTGGGGTCAGCACCGTGACGCTGTGGTTACGACTGAACCAAGATACGACCAAGGTATTAGCCGAACTGTCGACACGGCTAAGTCAAATCCGCTTCGAACTCCCTGAAGGCACTGAAGACCCCTCGATCGAAATCAGCCGCGCTGATACCCCTTATGCCAGCTTTTATTTGGGGGTGAAGATCCCGCCCACGCGGACCTATGCAGAGGTCACTGACATCATTCAGCGCACCATTTTGCCGCGCTTGTCTGCCTTACCCAATGTGCAGAGAGTGGTCAATTATGGCTTGCCCCAGGCGATGCGTATCTGGCTGGATCCTTGGCGTATGGCTGCCTTAAACGTCGACACCAACGATATTCAACTCACACTGCGCCGCAATAATGTCATTGGTACCTTTGGCCAGGCTGAGAGTGGCTCGCAACGCATCAACCTTCAAACGAACAGCGAAGCGAGATCCCCAGAAGATTTCGCCAACATGCTGATCCGACAAGAGCATGGAACAGAGATCCGCCTCGGGGACGTCGCCACGGTCGAGGTGGGTACGATGGAAGTCTCTCGAATGGCGCGCTCTAATCAGGATCAAGTCGTATTCATACCGGTCTACCCCGAGCCCGGTACGAGCGAAATCGCGGTAGGCAACCTCCTGTATGAGTCAGTTGACGAAATCAACAGCACCCTTCCCCCTGATCTACAGCTCACTATTCCGTTTGATAATTCTCGCTACATGCGCGACGCCGTTGCGGAGATTTTTCTGACACTCGGTGAAACCGTTTTGCTAGTGGGTCTGGTGGTAGTGGCGCTAATGGGCTCAGTCAGAAGTGCGTTGGTGCCACTGTTGACCATACCCATTTCGATTTTGGGCACCGCCGCGGCCATGTCGGCAATGGGATTTTCTCTCAATCTATTGACGATTTTAGCGGTCGTGTTATCAGTCGGCCTGGTGGTCGACGATGCCATCGTGGTAGTCGAGAATGTGGCGCGCAATCTGCGCGAGGGCATGAGCAGACGCGATGCCGCGCTGGCCTCCTCTCGGCGGCTACTGTCCCCCATTATTGCTATGACCATCACCTTGGGGGTGGTTTATGCGCCCATTGGCTTTCTAGCGGGGCTATCGGGCGTTCTGTTTAGAGAATTTGCGTTCACTCTCGCGGTAGCCGTACTCATTTCAGGTTTTGTCGCCATGACGCTGTCGCCGATTATGAGCGCCTGGGTGTGTCCGGATCGTGGTCACGAGACGCGTATCACGCGTTGGGTCAATCGTTGGTTCGAGACGATCTCGACGCGTTACGGGCGATTAATCGATTTTTCTCTGCGCTGGCGTTTGCAACTGATCGCAGCAGGCGGGTTTTTCACTCTGTTAATCGTGCCGCTTTACCTGTTTTCATTGCAAGAATTAGCCCCGGTCGAGGATCAAAGTGCAATCAATCTCGTGGTTGATGCAGCGCCAGAATCAACTATCGAAGAAACACTACAAGGCTTCACTGAGGCGGTAGACGTTCTCCTTAAAAGACCTGAGACCAGCTACATTTGGCAGACATTGGGTCCCTCCGGAGGCTACGGTGGGCATGAATTCGTGCCACCCGATGAGCGAATGCTCAGCACCCACCGTTTATTGCCAACGATTCGATCAGATCTGGCAGCCTTACCTTCAGTGCGGGCCTTTCCAGCGACGACACCAGCCCTGCCGACAGCAGGACAGTTCGATGTCGAAGTCGTGATTACTTCCACAGAGTCTACCCGTGAGATGCGCCCTCATGCGCTAGCGATGGTTGAAAAAGCGCAAGCTTCCGGGCTGTTTTTGTACTTTGATACCAGCTTACGCCTCGATCTCCTCTCGGTGGAATATCGGCTCGACAAGGATCGGCTCGCAGACTTGGGCATGAGCCTTAATGCTGTCACCTCGCAGATGAGCTTGTTCGTATCAGAGGGGTATGTCACCCGATACGACGAGCGAGGTCGCGCCTATCGCGTTATCCCCATGCTAAAACGCGATCTAAAAAGATCACCCGAAACGCTATTGGATACCCCCATCACGCTTCCTTCGGGTGGGCAGGTACCCTTCGGCACGTTCGCCACACTCGAGCGCAACACCACTGCCAGAGCACTCACCCGGTTTCAACAAAAAGGCAGTTTCAAACTGTTCGGTGGCGTGATTCCGGGGTACACCAAAGAGCAGGCGCTCAGTGAAATCGAGCGGATCGCGAGCAACACGCTACCACCCGGATATGTACTCGATTACACCGGAGAGTCACGCGAGATTCGTCGCGAGGGTAATACCATGGTGGGGGTGCTAGGCGCCTCTCTCGTGATGGTATTTCTCGTATTGGCGCTGCAGTTTGACAGTTTTCGGGATCCCCTCATTATCTTGTTGGGGTCGGCACCCTTGGCTCTATTCGCGGCGATGGTGATTACTTTTACCGGCTTCACCACCATTAATATTTATTCTCAAATAGGGTTAATCACCCTCGTGGGGCTGATCTCCAAAAATGCGATATTAATCGTCGAGTTTGCTAATCAAGCGCAAATGGAGGGGCTCAGTAAGATCGAGGCCATTAAAGCTGCCTCAATGAATCGGCTGCGTCCGGTTCTGATGACGACGGGGGCCACGGTGTTCGGTCACTTTCCCCTGGTTCTGGTCACGGGCGCCGGGGCGGAAGCGCGCAACAGTATTGGGTTTATCTTGGTCATCGGGATGTTAATGGGGACCCTGTTTACCTTGGTATTGTTACCGGCTATCTACTCTTTGCTCGCGTCAGACCATCACGTCGCATCACAAACGGAGCCAACGCACTCAATCCCAACGTAAGCCGCTCGGCCCACTCGATAACCCAAAACTTGACGCGTAGGGGGTGCACAGGTTTAATACGCGGCGCTTCGGGCGCTAAACCCGTCGTTGCCCAGGTAGCTCAGTCGGTAGAGCAGTGGATTGAAAATCCTCGTGTCGGTGGTTCGATTCCGCCCCTGGGCACCATAACTTCAATAAAATCAGGCGCTTACGCGGCCACCACTTTTCAATAGTCCTTAGCACAGTTGTAGCACAGTCAGTGTGAGGCGGCGGCTGCCAGGTATTCCGCTTGAGCAATGCAAGGTGATTGCTTCGAAGTTGTGCGCAGTCAGCGAGCAAAGAGCTCTCAGTAGAAGATCATTGCAGCGATCGTGAGGAGACTGATCTGTTCTCCTTGTGGGCGCTGACGATTGCGCAGCCCCTTTTACTGAATCTCTA
>ERZ651776.4283-NODE-4283-length-13304-cov-4.572465_pt1 | contig 13304 bp, 10 predicted proteins | sample MGYA00514761_ERZ651776 | MGnify/ENA metagenome assembly ERZ651776 | reverse complement strand
GTGAGTGAGTGAGTGAGTGAGTGAGTGAGTGAGTGAGTGAGTGAGTGAGTGAGTGAGTGAGCGTGGATGCAGCAGGAGTGGACAGAGACCCTTGGTCGTCATCAGTACGGAATGGCGCTAAGAAGGACCCGCCAAAATAATATAAAAAATCATCGCTTACCTTTATTGACTTGGCAACTCAGCTGAAAATGCTTATTTTTCTCGGGTCCAAATTGTGAGCTGCCGAGGAAAAAATTGTGCCCAACCACCATTTGAGGACTAAGCTGCTTTTGGATCAAGACTCTCGTGCCGTCGAATACGTCAAGGGAAGTGGTTCCACGCAGTGAAGAGGAAAGAGTCTCGAATGTGCCTGGGTTGGTGCAGGAGGACGTCTTGTCAAAATCTGGGGCTTGATCGGCGACATCAGTGGATGTTGGCGGTGGAGGCGGCATGTCTGTGGAAGGGAGGGGTGGGGGGGGAGGGGGCTCGTCGCATCGCGCTAGCGTCTTAGAGAAGAAGCTGAACATCGTCGTCGACGACAGAAGACTTGGGGTGGAGTTGTTTTGAGGGGAAGAAGGATCTGAGGTACAATAATACGTGCAAGGCTCTTTTTTTCGGCCGAGTGTGGAAACAACAAAAACAGAAAATGAAGATTGTGAAAGAAAACCTATACCTGATTTACTCGGCCCCACACACCACACACCTCGCTCCATCTCTTAACCACGACAGCCAATTCAAAGTATCGTCGGGTATATATTGACGTACCTATAATCAACTGTGTTTGATACACAGGCCAGACCTTTAAAGTGTAGACTGCCAACACCTGTCGAGAACTGGTAAGTCTCTTTCTCGCTCGCTCCCCCTACCTTTTCCCCGTGTCCACCGCGCTTATAGAACGGACACATATTTAGAGTTGCTCAGCCGTCTCAATCAATGACGTGCTGCGGTGCTACATGTTTCCAACATAAATGTCAAAGGCCAGTCCCCATTGCGAACGTATCCTTACTGGAATTCCTGCGTGATTTGCTTTGTGGGAAGGGCTTGATCTACTACATTTTTACCCTCTTTTGAAAAACTAACCCCGCAACACACAGAATGTTGTTACGTGCAGTTTGTTGAGTGAGAAAGAAATAAGCACAAAGGACGGCGACAGTTGGAGCGAGATAGACGGGAAGGACGAGCAGAGTGAAGGTGCATAGGTCCAATAGGTGCGGCCAATAAAGCTCCGGCGCAAAACAAGGCATGATTCTCTCTCTGCTTCTTCTCGTGTTTCAATTTGATTCTCTACACGCGTTTCAATTTGATCCTCTACATATATCCTATGCCACTCAAGTGGTGGAGTGGAACCAGAAAATAAATCTAATTTCTCGTTCGCCGCAACCTACTGTCGACACTGTCTTGGTTGACCATGTGCTTCCGTCCCTCTCCATTTTACAAACAGCCCCCTTCCAGCAAACTGAATCAAAAGTTACCCTGCAAGTTGCCGACATAGGCACTGGTGGCGGCTTCCCCGGCTTGCCCCTCGCTATCGCTCGCCCGGACATATCGTTCACCTTGGTTGACTCAACGAAAAAGAAACTAGCGGCAGTAGACGCCATGATTTTAAAGCTAGGTTTGAAGAATGTTACCACAAGATGGACAAGAGCTGAACAAATCACTGATCACTTTGACATAGTGACAGGGCGGAGCGTGACAAATTTGAACGAATTTCTCGCTCTTTCGAAGCCACTGGTGAAAAGGCGCAATGGTAGTGTTGTCTACATAACTGGACAGTCCCAAGACTTCGCACGCACTAAGATGAGAGTCCAGAAGATCTCTCAAATACAGTCTCTAATTCCGGACTATCCCCGATCTGATAAGCAAGTAGTGGTTTTTAAATAAGTTTTACCAATCTTTTCCAAAAAAAATCTGTTTCTATTTAGCATCCTTCTGTCCAGACTCATTTCCTCCACTCTACTCTACGTGTACATATAATAGATGCTCTGCCTTCCCAAATTCGCAGCCTTATTATCGATAGCCCTGTCTGTACTCCTCTTGAATAAATAATCATCAGGTTCCGCACAATCTTCGAAATCCCCTTCCTCGTCCCCGTCCCTCTTGTTCGGCCACTTGTATTTCAACACTTCGTCCATGTCCAAAATGCTCCTAAAGCCAGTCTTTTCTCTCAATATTTTGTCAACCCCGCCGGCAGCCGTCAAAAGTTCGATGCAGTCCACCGCTCCACTAGCGATGGCGACCCTCATGGGTGTCAAATAAGACTCCGTTTCAGCGTTAACGTCCACTCCGCTGCTTGGCTCCAACCCAATATTCAACAGGCAGTGCACGCAGTCCTTGTAGTTGAACCTACACGCGATGTGCAACGGCGTGAACCCTGTTGAATTGGTCGTATTGACGGGGCAGTCTTGCATGTATATTTCCTCAATACACCATGCATTACCCCAGAATGCCGCAGCGGCTGCCCTCTCTCCCCTTGACAGGTTATTAAGTCTTTTCATGAGTTTCTCGCAGTCGAATCTTGGCCTTCCAGTCGGCAACGGATGGTTGAAAAGAGGTTTGAACTTTGTAAAATTTGCCCTGAACGCATCCTGCTTGTTGTGGAAGCGAATGTCGGCCGCCTGCATGTCGGCCGCCATGTGCTTGATGGGCTCATCCCTCGCCGTGGCGTTGAGCACGTTCAAGCTGTGGCTAGGATTCCGGGGAATGAATTTGCTGACTGTCTCCAAGTTCACCATGAGTTTGTTCTTCTTCTTGAATCTCGCCTCCACTCCTTTTATCAGCTTGCTATACTCCTGCTTGGGGTCATCGTAGTACTTTTCGCTGCTGTTCTTCACGCTGACCAGCCGGCTGACCTTCAAGAGTGGCGTCTTTGCCCTTGGTTGCTTCAGCATGAAAGCGATTCCTCTTTGCCTCTCTCGAGGTTGAGATCTATGTTCTAGGGCGGCCCCGACAAATTGGTCATTCATTTGGAATGTTGCCCTCCTCGCAAACGCACTCTTAAGAGTCTTCACGGCCGCATCGTGCGTGCCTCTCGCGCTCCCCTTCTGTTGCTTAACCATCGCCTCCATCATTTCTTCGTCGATTAATTTCTTCCCAGGCCGTTCCTGAAAGGCTCGCGAGTTCAGAATTTCGTCAATCTCGTCCTGTGTGCTGTCCCTCGGCTTCCCTGTGTACTCCAGAGAGTTTCTCCTCTGGTATTTGTGAAGCTCCCCTTCAACGTTCAAAACCTTTTTGCTCTCTTCATTTGCATTCTCCTCGTAGTACTGGAATGAGGTTATCCGCGCAAGCTCTCTCATCCTTCTCTTCGCCTCCTCCTTCACCTCCTCCAAAGTTAAGTCTCTCTCTGGCGACTCCGTTTCCCCGAGCATTTTTTTCTTCGCTTCTTCCAGCCTCCTTCTCTTCTCTTCTGGACTACATTCAGGCACCCAAATTATCTTTAAATGAAGCCTTCCAGTCGCAGCACTACAACCTTTGCAAGCCTTTACTTCGTACCAATCGTCGACAGTATCTGTGAACTCGTCCCCGTCATCCTCTGTATCTTCTAGGGTAGTCAACTCTATCTCCACTACTCCCATGGGATCATCTCCCCCAACCATATCGTGATCGTAAATCGCAAATACAACCTTGCTCAGATGGTCGGCACTCAAAGTGCACCCAAGCCTCTGGTTCCACCTGGGATTGAGATTCTTTTTAATTACTTTGGTCTTGTCAAACGTCTCCACCTTTGTTTTTGGGTTCATCAGCTTGTCAGTAAAGATGCTTTTCTCCATCTTTGGGTCCGCGACTGTTTCTATCGTTTTCTTTTTCCCTCTAACTAACTTGGTACCCTGGAGCTTTACGTATGGGTCGCTACTACCTCCTCTACTTCCAAATCCACCCCCGAACATCCCATCACTGTCGACCGCGAGCAAACCCTCTGCTTCCATCACAGTGACAACGAGCTTGCCCCCATAAAACTCCTCGATTCTCGGAGCCGGGTTCGGCGTGTAACTCGCCACCACGTCGATTTTTCCTGTAGCCCCAAAGCAACCTTTGCAGGGAAGCACGTCCAGAGATAAAGGAGTCGGCTCGCTTTTCACATCGCACAACTGTAAATAAGCGCAACCCATCGGGTCCGAACCGCTTCCCATGTCATGATCCATCACTTGAAGGTTGACAACAGGGAAGTAGCTATCGCGAATGATAAAAGAGAATTCCTCGTTCCATTTTGGGTTCAGGTTCTTCTTTGCTACCTTTGTCTTTGAGAGGAGCTGAAGCTTGTAGTCCGAGAAGGTAGGGATGAGGATTTTCACGAACGGATCGCTAGTGGTGACCTTTCTACTACTAAAAAGCCCAGCCCCATCAACAGCTAGCAAATCATGCCCCCCAAGCACATTAATCTTCAGATCTCCACCGTTGCAGGTATCAAATTCTTTATTTGGATAAAACTTTAAATGAACGGTGAGCGTACCCTTAGGATCTACGCAACCTTCCACAGGTTGGAGCTCGCGAGTTACCTCAAGCTCGTGTTGCTCGTTCGCATGGATTACCTCATGAAGATTGATGAAAACAGTACCCATGGGATCCGGGGAGCTGAAGGCATCGTAGTCCATCACACCAAACTCCAGCATCGGGTCGTGATAGGGTGTCATCATAAATGCAAATTTTTCTTCCCATTTTGGATTCAAGTTGCTGTTCTTGTGCTTCGTCGCGTACAATTCCTCTCTCTTCTTTCGGCCATCTCTTGTCGTCACCCTGACAAACGGGTCGCTGCTATTTTTACCGACAAAATTACGATCAACAGCGAGAAGTCCCTGGCCTCTGACGACTGTGCAATCAAGAAGCCCGCCAAAGAATGGCTTGTATTTCCATTTATCCGGAGGATTGGGTATAAAACGAGCTTTGATAGTTATGGTGCCCTTGGCATCCTCACACCCCTCGCAGGCCTCAACCGCGAATGTCTTCTCTTCTAGATCTCCCTGCTCTTCTGACTCTCTTCCGACGATCACAGTATGCTGCATGACGTCGATATCCAGTGTACCCATCGGGTCATCAAGGCTCATGGCATCATAATCGTAAACAATGATCTTGACTTCAGGGCTTTGAGTCCGATTGATGAGAAAGTTCTCCTTGAAATTCCAAACAGGGCTGAGCTTCTTCTTCACTACTTTTGTTTGTCCCATCAGGACGGCTTTTTGAGTTTCCTTAGACTTTGCAAAGATTTTGCAGTATGGATCACTAGACCCCTCCTTGCTGAAAAGGCTGCTGTCCTTTGCTACTAACCCCTCCGCCCTGACAATTTCAAGACATAATTTTCCTCCACCAAAAGCCTCTACCTCTAAAACACTGCTCCTCCTCGTCTTCATTGGGGGCGGATTCAAACTGAAAGTAACTCTAGCATGAATACTCCCCGATGCCTTCGGACAAGAAGAAGTCGCCTCGACCTGGAGCCAAAGATCATGGGTGAAGTTTGGGCGCTTTCCACTCAGGTCAAAACAGGCCTCCCCCATTGGATCACTTGCGCTCGCAATATCATAGTCGAAAACAGATAAAGTGAGGCGAGGAAGGTGAGAAGAGGGGAGCGTGACTGTAAAAGACTCGTTGTAAGTTGGAGAAAGAGTGGATTTCTGGGTTGAGGTGGTGAAGAAGGTGGTGCGTTTTTCCTTCACTGCTCTGTTCTTTTTGCTTTGTTTCGTGTCCTTAGGTTTCTCTGTTCCCTGAATTCTAATGAACGGGTCGGATTTTCCGTTCTTATTGAACATGGATTTATCCATCGCTACAAGGCCAACCGCCTCAATAATTGTTACAGAAACTGTGCTACCGTAGAAGGTGGATGGAGTTACTTTGTTTTTCCCGTCATCGCCGCCGCCAGTACTACTCCTGCCAACCCCGACGCTGCCGGCCCCTCCGCCACTGTTTAAGGAGGAGAAGAAATCCTTTGGTGCTTTTTGCTTCAGCTCGTCGGTGGAGTTGTTGTTCCCGGCTCGAGACGATTGGGAGGAGGGGGGCGGGGTGCCAAGAATTTTGGCGTTCATCATAGCGATGGTCTCTGCCGTTGGGTTCGACATGATTTGATTGCGGGTGAATAATTAATGTTTCATTTCAATTTCATCTTTTGCTAAGAAAGGAAGCAACCCCCCACACTGCCTTCCCAATCCCTCCCTTTACGTTCGATACCTCTGGATTTGATGTTGTCTTTTCTCTAATGTCATCTTTTACTCTCCTCGACGACCCCACAGAATCCACTGCCCTGTCTAAATCAAAGGGAAATGAATGCTTCTCTGAAAAGCTCTACGAAGATGCTATCTTCCATTATACTGACGCTATAGATTCCTTCGAGAAAGCTGGGACCTCCAACGATCCCTATCTCTCCCTCCTCTACAATAATCGTGCGACATCCTTTGCCAACATCAAAAAGCATGGCCGAGCAATTAATGATGCCAAGAAAGCTATCAAGCTTGACTCAGCCAACCCAAAGTTTTTCTGGAGGCTATCAGCTAGTCTCAGCGCTATCGGGAACTTTGCTGCTGCTAAGACGCAGGCAGAAGCTGGACTCAAACTTAACCCCGAGAATATACCACTCTTGAAGCTCCAGAGAGATTCAAAAAGGAAGATAAAGGAAGCTTCCGTATCAGCCAATGCCAGGGCTGCCAAGGAGATCAAAGGGACGAAGCCGGCAAAGTCAATAGACCTCGGGGGGCTTTATGGTGATAAGGGTGGGAAGCACGCTAGCTCAAGGGAGATCATCGCGCAGTTGAAGGTAAGGATGAGGCTAGTAAGCTGCTTGTGGCGGCACCAAACCACAGGCAACAGAGACACAAACAATGAAGAATGACTTTGACGTTTGGCCCTCACACCGACACTGTCTCGTACTCCTTTTCGTATCGCTTTCCAGGCTGAACTGACGTCTGGTAAGATTAATACCACTCACAACAGCTTCAAGGGAGTTTTCAGTAAACTGATGAATGCATCAACGTTTCAGCAGACGATATTTCCTGGCCTCTCAAATGAAGCAAAGATGCATGCTCCAAAGTCATTGCATGAATTCTTGAACAATGATACTTACGAAGAAGAAATGGCGAGTAGAGGCATTCCTGACGCGCGCAAAAAGGCTGAAGAAGTTTTGATTAGCGTTAAGAAGAAAGGGGCTGCTGCTGGGCAGTTCATGGATCCTCAGACGGAAGCTTCCTTGTGGCCTCAGATTATGCAGGAAGCAATCGCCCACCAAGTCGTCAATGTAGTAAATCGGGTCCACAAGCGGGCACATTCTTCTCTCGGGATCAACGCGGCCGTTTTGACAGCTGTATGCTGTGCTCTCGACCTCAACGATTCGAATGTCCTGGCTGAACCGATCGCACTCCCCGATCAAATGCTGGAAATGGCCAGGAACATTCTTCCCCAAAGCACCAATTTAGGTGGGAAGGACGACAATTCTGACGACAGTGAGGACGATAGCGTTGTTGAGCAGCTCCCCTTCGAGGCTATTGAGGGTCTTCTTGTTGTTCCAAACTTACCGGCCCCTAGAATGAAGGAACTTTGCTCCCACTCACCTTCATCTGGTCTCTCCACAGGGAGCGGCTATGTTGTAGTGGACGACCTCATTGGCGATTTTGATTTCTTCGGCCCATCTATCAGGCGTGACTGCGAACGGCTTCTCCAGACTGACCGTCTCTCGACAATACCTGTGCTCCAGAAGCCCAGGGGGGGTAGTAGCAATAGCAATGATGGAGATAAAGGTGATGACGGTGGTGACAGTAATGTGGAGGACGGAAGCCTTCTAGGCGCAGGCTATGGGAAAATTGCATGGGTTGATGGGAAGGAACTGGAGAACAATTACGCAAGCGTCAGTGAAGTTATAAGAAACTTGAGGAATCTGCCCCTCGAGCTGAATGAAAAGGCGACGGAACGCTTCCGACAGGAGACGAATGAATTGCGTGACAGTGGCAAAAACAGTATTGGCGATAGGGAAATGATGCTCTTGAAGTTGAGCAATCCCATGGGGAACACCACGTCTGTTTCATTCATGGGATCAGGTGATAGGCAACCAGAGCGACTAGATAGCGGGGATAAAGATGATGTTGGTCATGCTGTGAGCTGTTTATATTTTTGCAAAGTTGAAGGGGTCTCGAAAGGTAGCGGAGCCCTTAAGCTGACCAACGTGAGCGATGAATCGACATCAACAATTGAATGCAAAGCCGATCGCCTTGTCATGTGGAGGAGTAAAGACGTCCTGAATGAGAGGCTTCCTATCAAGCTCTCTGATGACAGTAACAATGGCGGCATTTTTGCCGTCCACCTGTGGTTCCACGGATGTGTGACTACGCCCGATGCGATTGCAGAGGCTGTCGGACGGCTTGCAGCTACCAAAAAAAATACAGCAGCAGCGGAGGGGACCACAGAGGCGGCAGCGACATCGTCAATGTCTCAAGACGCTTAGTAGTAAATGCACCCAACCTTTAGTTTTTTTGCTTATTACTCGATTGTAATCGTCAAGGGCTTCACGCTCTTTTTTCTCTTTCGGATCCAGAACAAGTGTTTGCCTATTTTTTGGGAGAAAGTGGATTTTGTTTGGCATTTATGGGGATACTGAGAACGAAGACGCATGTCAAGCATACTTTCTGGCTGCGACGGCGTGATGTGTGGAATCAAGGTAGTGGGAGGTTTTTTGGGAAGCTGGAATATCTTTCTCAATGATGACTTCTTCAAATTAAACTTGCACCGGTCCAAAATGCCATGCTTCAGTGCAATGTGGTAAAGGATGTCATGCAAATTGGGTGAAATCAGGCCGCAGAAGGCGCAATGGAGTACCTCGTCTCTATTGCTCTTACATATGTATTTTCCTACACCCTCCTTTGCATACTGTATCATCTCCTCGTCGCAATCTTGACATAGCAAGTGAAAGTTGGAATCAGACCCAACTCTCTTTATTCTGTGGTGTTTCTCAGTAGGATGCTTTGTTCTGATCAATGCTCCCCGCGAGGCTGATATTTCTAGAGGTGCCGGTAGGCTGCGATAGAGCTCTTCGAAGTGGCGCGAGAGAATGTTCCTGATGTTTTCTTTTTGTAGGAACTTCTCGGAATCGCTGATGGTTGCAATTTCGTTCAGCCTCTTTTCACTTATAGTCTTATAAAAGAACATTGCTCCTGTAAGTATTTACGTGCTATGAGCTGATTAGAACTTTTTTTCTTAAAATGAAGGAAAATTCTGGTTTTTTTGTCAGACTGAAATTTTCGACTTGAGCTCTCGGACGTCCTCGTCCTCGTTTGTTCATTCTCAATAGTGACATTCCAACAATGCATTCTGCCTTCCCTTTAATTGTGCTGCTTCTGGGTGTTCTTGACCCTGTGAGCGGAGCGGGGGAGTATTGGACTTGCCCGGTGAGTACATACCCAAGACCCATGATTGAATGAGCATCCGAACTGAACAACTTACTCCCTCCTTTCCTCTACACTCAGGATATCTCGACATTTTCCACGAGTTCAGACAGTTGCTATGCATATTATCAAAATCAGTGGTCTGCACCTTATGATTCTACAACTGAAGATGGGAAACGAATCAGTCAGGGAGGTTCAGGGCCAGAATCCCCTTTCAGAGAGAGCTGCATGAGCTGGGATCTTTGTGAGAGGCAAGAGGAATGCTGGACAAGTTTGTTCCAGACAGATACTACAATTTGTACTGAGGGTGTAGATGACTGCTGCAGCGGTAAAGTCGCAGTGCGTTTCTACCACAGGGTAATGTGCCTTTTGTGCGGAGAAGGGTACCGTCCTTATGGACTCAACACTGCAGGAGTGCGAAACTGTATTGCAAATAATTACCCTCAGGAGTGTTACACGTATACTCCTTACAGAGCCAGCGACTTTGCAGCTGCGTGTCCCGATAGCCCTTATCGTACCAACAAGTGCATGTACAACTACAACAACACTTGGGTGGAAAAGGGGCCTGGGGAGCCTTCCCCATTTGTGGGTGGCGGATGCACTAGTTACAAACTCTGTACGGCTGATTTGAAGGACGAGGTCAGCGACCTACGCGAAGCGGCCAAGCCAGTGGACACTTACCACATCATGTGCCAGAGTTGTGAGGCTGACACTCACTGGGAAAAGTTCAGAAATGAAGAAAGCAAAGGGAGCTGTCCCGCGAAATCGCAGCCTGTGTTTTGTGCCGCGGGCGACGGCCGACCTTCAGAAACCCCCCCCCAAGAGCCTGTAGTGGTCAAGCAGGAGTCGTGGATGGAGGCCTTCATGAGAATGCTCGGATTCGAGGCTGAGGATAAGACAGAAGCAGCGACAGTTGTGGGCAGTATTTTTGTCGCCGCCTTGATTCTTATTTGTGGTTGTATGTGCCACCTTAGTAGGAAGGGCTTCCGTGAACGCATGAAGAATGCTGAGCGCCTTGCGAAAGAACAGGCCGAAATTCGGCGACAGAAAGAGGAGAGGGACAGGGATCTCGAAATGCAGAGGCTAAAAGGAGAAAACCAGAAAAGCCGAGCTGCTTTGAAGGATGCTAAGAAACAAGCAAAAGACAAACAGAAAGAGGCCGCTGAAGCGAAGAAAAGGGCGAAAGAAGAGGCAGAGAAGGGATTGCCGGAGGGCTGGAGAGCCTTCCAAGACGATAAGACCGGCAAATTCTACTACGTTGAAATGGCCACAGGGGAGACGAGTTGGGTTAAACCGGTGGTTGAAAACAGTACTGAAACAATAGTCGGCATGGATAATGGTGAAAATGCGGAGCTGAAAGACCAAATGCGAAGATTGATGGAAAGCAACAGGAAACTCAAGAAGGAAATTGGGCAGAAGGACACTGGGTCAACAACTAAAATCGAATCTACGAAACGGAAGAAAAACATCGGAATGTTCAAGTCTGCGGCAAACAAGATTAAGTTGAGGAGTAGCAGCAAGGCAGACGCGGGGGAGAAAATGGCTCTCGTGGGTAAGCAGGCATTACTTGATGTTCAAGTGAAATCTTCGAGCGCTGCGTTGGAAACTGCACCTTTGCCTCCTCCCCCCGGAGTACCGAAGGAGCCTAGTAGACGTGTCGTTGAAGGAGACGAAGAAACTGGCCTGGGAAAGAAGGGGGTCAGCTTTGCGGGGGGGGTTTGATGTTTGAATAAGAAAAAAAAAGGACTTGGCACACTTTTCTCCACCAATAAAAATTCTGCCCAACTTTTGTTACTTTTTTTTGCAACTAATTAACTACCTACAACCTCATTGACACCGACTTGACCACCGTCCGAGCCCAATTGCTAGTTTCTATCCATTATGAGAATTGGCGTCACTCAGTAGTAACCCTTCCCTCTCTTTCCTTTCGATTTGACCTTTCCCCGGGATCCTCCATCCCATTCCAAAGTATCGTCAAAAACTATCGTCTTTTGTCCCGTCCGACTCACAACCTGTCCATCGATGTAGCGTATTTTCGAATTGTCGTCCGTCTTCTCCTTCTTCGGCTTCGAGGGCTTCGGCTTTTGGCGCGTAGTGCTACCAGTCGAGATTGCAACGTCATCGAACCGTTTCAGAATGTTCTGCTTGTTCACAGTCACGACGTGGTATTTCTCTCCCTGCTCCTCGTTCTCCTTCTCGGCCTCCCTCTCCTTCAATTTTTCCCACTCAGTACGAATCTTGGTGTAACGCACCCCTGCTCTGTCCATCAACACGTCCACTAACTCCTCCACAGAGCTGATTTTTGTCAGGGCAAAGTCAATGAACTTCAGCTGAAATTGACCGGAAAAAATCTCGTAAACTGTCGTGCGAGGGGATGAAGAGGGCGGTTCTTGTCGATCTTGCTGGTGCTGTCCTTGACTTTGGGATTGCTTATCTTTCTCCGGCTCTTGTCCTTGTTTTGGTGCTATTGCTCTGAGAAAATCGTTCACCAACTCCCTCATTTCAGGGCGATCCCCCATCCCCAGTTCTAAATCTGAGTCCCCAATAAACCCTTCTAAGGCTTTGGCAAACGTTTCTACTCTCTCGTCCTCATCTAAATCTCCGTCTGCAACAGTCTCCAAAGCAATGCTCTCCACATAAGTCATTACATCCTCATCCTCTGTTATAGGCGTAGTGTCCACACCAAAATTGGTGCGTAAGCCTCCCAAAAACTTGTCCATATCTAAAATTCTAATCGCCCTGATTTTTACCTATAGAAGCGAGCACCACTGCAAACCTGCAATAGGCAGGCGGCAAAATTTCTTTTCTGGGAAGAATCCGTACAAAGTGTTTAATGTTTTTATTCACACTTTCCCACCACCAAAGATGGGGATGACCGAAAAGCCAGCAAACGAGAAAAGCGCTTCGGGTTCTTCTTGGGGTCACAATCTGGCATTTTGAAGGCACGAAGTTTTTTTTCGGGAAATTAAAAGAAAATCCCCTGTGACATTTACATAAGTGATGAAAATTGTAACGGGGCTGCTCTCAACTTCAATCCTGCCTTTCAGGTCGCGGCGAGAGTTTCTAGGTTGTACGACGAGACTCTGTGGGAGTTTGGGTGGGAAGGGGCAGGGGAAGGGGTCTATCACGCCAAGGGAGAGAGAAAGTGTGATGCAACCCATACCCATATCGTCGATCACTTCCACGTTCCCTCTCTATGATACTTACTTGGTAGACCTTTGGGGGGTTTTGCATGATGGGCACTCGCTCTATTCTCCGTCATCGTCAACGTCAACGTCAACGTCAACGTCGCCAACATATCCAACCTCAACCCCTTCCACTGCCTCAATTAAGAGAACCTTGGAAACCCTTCAAAAGCACGGGAAAAAGGTTCATTTCCTCTCAAATTCATCTCGTCGCGTGTCCTCCGTCCGATCGATGCTATCGGATAAGTTCGGCATCCTCCCCTCTCTATACTCTGGTATCGTCACATCTGGCGAGGTCGGTTTTGACCGCCTGGCCTCCTTGGCTTCCTCGCCCTCGCTCGCCGACTCCTCCGGCCGCGGGCCGACGCTCCTTTGCTTCGGCAACGGCGTGGACGACGAGGAGTATGTGAGAGAGTCCGGGTGGCTACCGGGGGATGAGGAACGGTGCCAGTACTGCGTGGCGAGGGGAACGTTCGCTGTGTTCCCTTCCTCGAAGGCGGGGGGGAGGGGGGGGGGGGAGAAGGGGAAGGAGAAGGGGAGGGGGAAGGGGGGGGGGGGGCGGGGGGGAGAAGGAGAAGGAGAAGGAGAAGGAGAGGGGGGGGCCTATCCCTTTGAACGACCTAAAAGGAATCCTGACGAAGCTCAAGGACAGGAAGGTGAAGATGCTGGTGACAAACCCTGACCGAGTCCGCCCAGGTCCAACAAGGGACCAAATGCCCGGCGCCATTGGTGACCTCTATGAAGAAATGGGAGGCGCGGTCGAATGGGTCGGGAAGCCTTTTGATAATGA
>ERZ651776.4281-NODE-4281-length-13317-cov-5.103399_pt1 | contig 13317 bp, 7 predicted proteins | sample MGYA00514761_ERZ651776 | MGnify/ENA metagenome assembly ERZ651776 | reverse complement strand
TTTCCTTTTTTTTAGCTTTGCGAAAGCACCCATAGTGCCTAATGATTTTGCACTTTGAACACACATCGGCAGCATCTAAAAAAAAAGGCTCAAAGCGCTATAACACCATCCCTATCTTCAGGATTAAGTAAATAAGGAAATACGAGCACAACCACATAGTTTTATGAGTAGCATGTCGTCGCTTTATTTCATTTTAGATCCCTCAAGTTTACGTATTGTACGTGTAATAGAGGAAAGAACCTGAAAAAAGAAGAGCTCGCATGACCATCATCAACTATCACGAACTTAACCTGTATTTACAAAAGCGGAAGAGAGTAATTCGCCGTACAAGAGCACTTGTTCTTGTACTGGTAGGTATCAGTTTATCATTAATAATTGCGTCATCAATACGATATGCACCGTATGATAGTGGACGTGTGCACGTTTCGCACTTCACAACCTTCTTCAAGTGTTGGTCTAACTTTGGTTTCTGTGCACCAAAATCACTAGAAGCTAAAATACTGAATTCCACGACGAGGGCAAAGTATGCCATTGTTTCGAGTTGCGTAAAGGGGGTGGGGATCTCTGATGAGATGGTTCAGGCCTCGGTAGCTAATAAGCTGATGTATTGTGAAGATCACAAAAATGTTGATTGTATTATAAACACAGAATTCAGAGACTTAGTGGGAGACTTTCGATTTAAAGTGACCTATAGACAGGATCAGCTGTCTTCAAAATGGTACAAATTTCCTCTCATTTTGGAAAATTTAGATTCGTACGAGTGGGTAATATGGTTAGATTGTGACACACTCATTCTAAATCGAACAAAAAGTATAGAAGATGCTCTAAAGAGCTCGGTGGATGATCAAATTTTTGACGGGAAGGATGTAATCTTTACCGTCGATCATAATGGTGTGAATTTAGGTGCTTTCGTGGTACGTAACTCGGACTGGTCAAAGGTGTTTTTAAACCACCTATACGATCAGCGAGGCTCAGTAACTTTTGCAAATAAGTTCAATTTAACACGAAATCGCCGTTCTGCACCCTTACAAGAAGGTTGGGCAGATCAAAACGCCCTGATAATTGTACAAGACTCCTTCTACTCTTTAGAACAGTTAACACGGCACACATTGAAAAGCTCTAAACTTTCTGCCATGATTAACAATTTTTGCCTGGTGGACACAAGATTTATACATCACCGAGTGTGTTGTCACTCAATCAACTGTGACAAATATTTCCTCTGTTTAGCGCAGTCTGTGACACAGACAATAAGATGTGAAGTTCCGACCACACTCAAAGATGCATGCAACCAACAGAAAAAATATTTAAATTTACATCCATGAGGTATTGGCAAATTTAGGCAAGAGACAGGGAAAGACCCGAGAAGTTTCTTTAACGTTATGGTGAGAGAAGTTCTTACTAATAATACGTTTGCTTCGTGCTCCTGGCCCAAAAAAGATGCAAGTGTTGATAATATACGAGATGGAATTGTAGGAGTATGGCTTAGGTTCTTTGAAAATAATGATAGGATATCAAAAGGATGTGTTGTAGATGCTTGGCTAAATAAAGCAGCAGAAACAAAGTGGCTGGCTAAGAATTTGCTGGGTTCGACCTTGCTGAAAAATAGAGATGCAAATGGTAATAACAGTCCTTATCTAACTTTTACAAGAACTACATATACAGTTTAGTTTGGAGAGTACTTAAAGGGTGTGAGTGTAAACTACCGTGTATTTAAGTAAAACAATTTGAACGACAAAAAGCACGCTCTAAAATCGAATCTCTCCATATAACGAGCGAGTGCATTCAAAAGCAAAGCTAAAATCACAGGACCGCTCCGACGACTTTTACGCCGCCGCCGTCGTCGCTCGAGCCGTAGGCAGCGTTTGCCGCCGACGACTCGCTTTTTGTCGCGCTCCGAAGAGGGACGAGATATTCTTCCGCCGCGCTTTCGCGGTATGCTTCTTTGTGAACGAATCGATTGCTTTTGTCGCGCGTAAACGACGCCATCATTTGACTCGCAACCATCCCGAACGCAAACGCCGCCGCAACGACGATGTAATACGCGGTATTTTTGTTCGACGGAGATAGAAAGGATGCGTCCTTGGTTCCGTTTGATGAGCCCAATTTTTGTGATGAGCCCAATTTTGCGGACGTAGTCGCAGTAGACGACGACGACGACGACGACGACGACGACGACGACGAGCATCCGAAAGATTCGGTGATTGTGAAACTTGACGCGCCGTTTCCACCGGTATCTGTGAGGTACCCGTCGTTGATTGCTACCGTATATTCGCCCGCTTCAGCTTTCGAAGACGCCGCCGAGGAGATTGGTATGGTCATTGTCCATGAATTTCTTCCGTTTGTTTCGTGAGAGAGGCATCGAAAGTCGTAGTGTAACAAGATGTCAGCGCTGCTCACGGTACCGTCTGCGACGGCGTTTCCGTCGCAATCGGCAGTTCTCGAGATGGAATACGCAGAAACATCGGAGTCAAGTTGCGGACATGAAATTTCTTCCGAAAAATCGACAAATAAAACGTTTCCGTACACTTCGTGAGAAGACGGATACGGGCTCGTCACGTCGGCAATCATGTACAAAGTATCATCCGTTACCGATCCTCGAACGTCCGTCGTCGCGAACGAGTCGTACCCGGAGCAGAAGACTTTCGCTCTGATTTCCCACGGGCCATCTTTCAAGCCGTTCAGAAAGTATTGGTTTTCTAAATCCCACTCGAAACTGCATCCCTCGCCGCGCGCTTGCGAGCATTGTAAATCTGCGGAATCAGTCGCTCCTGCTTCCCAAGCGCTGATCCATTCCCCGGTTCCAGGTCTTCGAAATTGCAAACGGATGAATTGAACGTCTTCGTGAACTAAGTGATTCGTTCTATTTGTATCTCCGTCGACGTAATCGTCCGACCATAAATTCATAGGATCTGGGTTCATCAAAGTCACGTTGAAGAGATTGGAAGTTTCCGTCGACGCCACGTAGTTTGCGTACGTGTTCCAAGTGCCTTCGTCCCAAGTCACCGACGGGCATTTCTTCTCCCACTTGATATCGCCGAGATACGCCGTGTGTGAAATCGGTGCGCGATAAATTTGACTGCGCGATAGCGCCCACTCGCATTCGGAGATTAACGTCAAACCAATGCTTTCGTACGAGTGCGCCATCGCGCCTCGTTCGATGCGAAGCGAAACGACCGAGTTGACGAGGTTACCGCTCATAGATCCATCGTCCGTTGCAGGAATGTCGTGCAAGTGAAACAAATCGCCCATTGGGGACATTTTGTCGTTGCCGTTGATTATAAAGTTCAAGTCTTTCATGTTGCCGTACGTATCGCCGGTGTAGTTCGAACCACTGGCTAAGAGCAAACCGAAAATTTGACCCTCACGATAAGGCGATTCGTTCGTTATCGTGATATCAAACAGAGCGCTCGAATCGGGTGCAATGAACTCGTTATCTATGCCATCCGCGGCAGCAATAGAGAGCTCCAGACCTTGTTCTCGCCACATCGTGTTCGGCTCGCCCGGACACTTCGACGCGCCGCCGATGGTTTGGAAAATAGGCGTTCCAAAACGCTTATCGAATTTAACTTGAATGACAAATTTGTCCCCGTGATCCGGGTCGGACAACGTGTACGACGTTTCTAATTCACCATACTTCGCCCACGCCATGGCGTGTTCGAGCGCGACGGATTTCCCGCCCGAGTCGTGGTGATGCCAGTTCGTGTAGGCAACAGCGGCCGTTAATTCGATGTCCATGTTGTTGGTAATCTCGGATTCAGCCTCGAGCGACCACGAGTAACCCCAGCTGTCGATGTTATCTGACACGGAAGAGGAAAACTCGAGCGCGTGACCACCGCCGGAAAATGTCAAATAAACGTTTTCCGTGGTGTCGGTATCCGAAGGCAAATTCGGCTCAGATGCGGGATCGGTACCAGGTACAACTGTCCCGTCGATTGTTTGCGAAACCGTTTTACTGGTCCCAAAATCAAACGTAGTATCCATTCCAAAAACAGACGAATCGATCATATCCATCGTTTGCATTTTGGTTATTAAGGCTTCGCTTGAGGAAATTGGAGTTCCGTAACTATCTTCGGTGTTTGGCTCTAAACCGTTCTCTAACGCGTCCACGATTGCCAGATCGTTCATGCCGCGACTCCAGGCCTTATTTGGTTCTTCGGAATTGAACACGTTCTTGCCCGTTTCTGTGCCAGTCTTTTGATAAGTTTCGACCCAGCTGCCTTTGGCAGGCTTCCATCTATCTTCGTTAGCGTATGAATTTTCGGAATTACCATCCACGATTCCCTTGGCCACGTCCTCTGTGATCACGCCCATCGTGTTCGAAAGACCCGACAAACCAGATACGCGACCGTACGAACTACTCATCGAGTCCCAAACGTGTTCGAGATCATCCCAATCTTCATCAAACGTGTAATCGCTCAAAGATGACGTTTTTGTATACGCACCGTACGCGTCGTCTATTCTCTTCTTAAATTGCGCGCCAAAAACGCCGGTGTTAGAAGTGAATGATTCACCGATAGTACTGAATCTGGTTTCGGCAGAATTATACGCGGCGTCTTTCTCACTTTCAGTCGTCGCCGAAGCCGGGTTGAAATCCGGCGTCGTCCAATCTATAGTGTTCGTCCAATCTGTGATTGCCGTTGTCAAACGATCGGCCCAAATAGCCGCGATTTCGTCGGTATCTCTAGATACTGCCTCCAACTCAGCATCACTATTTGAAATTGTTCCGTCCAAAATCCCATCTCTCAAGTATTCGAGCTCGGGAAGAATTTTGTCTTCAATCGTGAACACGTTGATGATATAGCTCGTAGGTTTGCGCGGATACCACTCTACTTCTTGGGTCACGGCCAAGCAATTGTCAGAAGCACCGTCGTCTAGATCGAGAATGTCAGACATTACGTAAACGATTTCGAATCCGCCGCCTAAGAGAACGTCGCCGGGGCGTCCGGCTAACGCCGGGTCTAAAGATGAATCAAGATTTCTATTCAACGTCATGTGGAAGTCCCATCCGTTATCTGTTTCTGCGGAAACGGAAACAGACGGTCCGTCTTCTTCGCGACCACCGCCTATACCCGCTGAAAATCCCATTCCATCTGTATTCGTGTTCGGATTTGCGGTGTCAAAATTTATCTCACCATTAACATAGCCTGAACCTGCACTTAAACCCAAACTTGTTCTGATTGCGACACCAACTCCAGCATCCATGCACCAACTCGAAGCGACGTTAGCGCTACGCGTCGTGAGCAACCCGAGCTCGAGCTCAATGTTCGTTCCTTGCGCTATAGACGCGTACGAATCTCCTCCCGGAGGATCGTGAACGACCGTATACACCAATCCGCGAATAGGCGCCGTCGCGTAAAACTCCTTAGTACTCGTATACCTCGCGGAATAATCTGAACTTTCGCCTCGGACTTTAGACCCAAGCGCGACTAATTCACGCTCAACCTCAGTCGTCGTCGAGGACCACCCGTCGTTTCGAACGACAGTAAAAAATATCGAGCGTCTATACGGAGAAACCAAGTTAGGTTTGGCACTCCCGGCGTTGATTTTGCGATAAACAGTCGTAGCCCCTGCAGAATCGGTGAATTGCACAAATTGGCTTGTCTCGTCCACGGTGCTGAAGTAGCACGAATCGTCTGGCTCGTTGCTCGAATGGCACAGATTGCTCAATTGTGGCGCGACGTCTTCATTCAAACGAACCGAAATACTTAAGTCTGTGTTCGTTTCGGACGAGAAAGTAGAGCAATATGTGTTCACGCAACTTCCCGAATCGTCCAACGAAGTGCAATGTGCCTCAAAGACTTGCAACCACGCGTATTTTGTGGTGGTGGTCGAAGACAGTACAGTCGAACTCGACGTACCAATCATGTGTTTGGAAGTTAGAGGGTACGAAGCGCCGGCCGAATCAAGGCACGTCTCGTCCGCATCAATCAATGGCCAGTCAATCGCCGCCTTGTACGTCGTAGAAGAACCGATAGTCGGGTTGGCGCACAAATACCCGTGGTACTGGTACGTCGCCGTCGCGTACGCGGTATCGAGAAAACCCAAAGTTCGAACGAGTTCGTCTCTGTCGCGGAAAAACGTGAGTATGTTCGAACCAGGCGCCGTACACGTCGCGGCACTATTACCGGAATCCGAAAGAATTACTGTTTCTGTCAAAGCAGATACACTTGGAGCGACATCGAGTTGAATGTAGTAATCCATCGCGGCGTACGGCCAATAGCGGATATTTGGTGTACTTGTGTCCGTAAGAGTCCATCCACTGATATCCGTATCAGCAACGCTAAGCGCCGCACCGCACCCATTCGCGGGCGTGATGAGCATGGTGTATCCTTCATAAGACGTTCCGCACGCGCCGGCGTATAAGCCGACATCGACGGTGCGTTCCGTCGTGTCGTAGAAAACGATACTTTCTGATCCGTCGATCGCTTCGAGGAGGACGTAACTGTTTGTGGTCACGGTATCTTCGCTCGGCCCGAGAGTCATGGTCGTGATCGTCGTTGTGGAGCACTCGGCGTCGAATCCGTCTTCCGAGTAGCAGATGCTGTGATCCCCGTACGAGGCGTGAAACAAGTACGTATCTCCTGGGGTGACGGAAATCTCAAAGTATCCCAAAGCGTCGGCGGTGTATTCGTCCGCTTCTTCGTAAGTACACGAACCATCGTTTCCACATTGTTGCCTGTAGGCGTTAATCACCGCGTACGGTAAACCGCACACAACGTCAGATGTTCTATAATCAGGGAAACGGACCATACCTGAAACGGTCACGACGGTGTTATCTTGGATATCGACCCCGGCGACAGAAAGATGAGAAATCTTTGTAATCGTTTCGCTCTGTTCGGTATCGTAACCTTCGTCCTCGGTGTTGAAAACGTGAACCACGTCGTACAGTTGCTCCGTTGCGATCAATTTGAGATTCACAGAAGCAATAGGAAATGACGCAGATAAAAGAGCATCGAAACCAGAAACTTGCGAGGAAACCTCGTCACCAGACAAAACAATTCGACCGGCATCGTCGGTGCGAACGACCATAGGAATAATCGCTGGGTTGATTTCCGGTTCATCGTCAACGCCGAGAGTCGCGAGAACATCAAAGTCAGTCGAACTACTCGGCGAGGCAAACGAAAAATCAGAAAACGAGGCCGTGACGTTTTCGTACCATATTTGCCACGACGTTGTGGTAACTGGCATGGTAGTGTTTGGGTTCGGCGCCGCCGCGATGGCGGATTGGCCTGTTGTCGTCGCGAGATCACTCGCGTAGAAATTCGTTAAGTAACTCGTCTCCGCGAGGGGATAAACGAGCCACGGCGTTCCAACTACAGCACCGCTGTGAAACGCAGCAACCACGTTCATAAACTCGGTCGAACTTAAATCACCACTTGAATCTACATCGAACGTGTTCCAAAACGCATCCGGAATCACAATAAATGCGTCTACGTACTCCAATCTCGCCGCGGCGTAGACGGAGAATTCCTCCTTTGATACAGCCGTGCTGTTATCGACGTCCGTATCGATGAATGGACTCGGTGGTGGCGGACTCGGCGGCGGGTTTGGTGGCGGAGGGCTCGGTGGTGGCGGACTTGGTGGTGGCGGAGGGCTCGATGATGTAGGCTGACTTGGGTCGTAAAGATATGCAACGTCACTAGCGCTCAGCGCTTCTGTGTATCCTCTCGCGTACTCAATTTCACCATAGAATCCATAAAATCTACTTTTTTCATATCCGTAGTTTCTACCAATGAGTAATTGCGTGTAGAATCCGCTGTACGCATACGCACTTCCAGGTCCAGTCGCTTTAAGTTCTCCGTCGACGTAGATACTTTTCGTGTACGAGCCTGAGTTTTCGTAGGTGAACACCAGATGGTACCACGTGTCCAATTCCGGATTCCAGCCACTAAAGAGATTATCGTTATTGAGACCAAACATTAATCCTTGTGTCCATTCGACTCCGATATGCAAACCTTGACTCGTCGAGGTTTTTCCGTGTCCAAAAAGCCATTGGTTGTTAGTACGGCTGGTGAATTTCGCATACATTTCAAATGTTAAACCATCAAATGTCCGTAAATCGACTTTAGGGGTCTGAATGACGTATGAAGTATATACTTTTGTGTTACACGTACTCTTGAATGCACTTGTAGTCGATCCGCTGAAACAACCCCCGGAGCTCATATACGCGTCCCCGATGGAAACATCCGAGGAAGATGTGTCTTTGAGAGTGGTTCCGGAGATGGACGAAGGGAGATACTCAAACATCATGGTGTTGACAAAAAGTCAGGCGGCGGTGGGCTCGGTAATGGCGGACTTGCTGGTGGCGGACTCGGCGCGACCCACGTACTTTTAATCGTATCGCACGAACTCGCCGGCCCTGTCGTGGCGTCTGTGCACTCATATTTGGCTTGAAAAGCAGTTGCTCCATTAAACATACCACTTTGTGCGCTCGTTGCCGCCGATCCCGTCCATCCCGACACGTCTTGATCAAATATTTTATTTTTCTTGAACATCCACTTCATATTCGTAACTTGGGACGTGTCCCAACCTCCAATGTCTTGGTTGAATGCCGAAGTACTCTCGCTTTGCATGTTGAACATTCCTTGCATCGTGACAACAGAACTGACGTCCCAGCCACTGATGTCTTGATTAAACGCAGCAGCGTTTTTGAACATTATGAACGTAGTGGTCGCGGAAGACGTGCTCCACTGGGAAATGTCGGCGTTAAATGTTGTTCTACCAAGGAAAGCTGAAGACATATCCGTCACCTGACTGACGTCCCAATCCGGCATTGGACCGAATTCACCATCTGTGCATAAACCATCGACAGGGTTTGTATCTAAACATGATGTGATAGCTGCAAAAAACGTATCGTCGGTTAAGGCGGTAAACGATGGCGGCGGACTCGGTGGTGGCGGACTCGGTGGCGACGACGAGCACGAAGAGATAGTTTAGGGATTAGACGTACATCTCATTTCGACCTACGAGTCGCAATCTCATTTCGATTCTAATGTTCTACAGTGGCAGGGAGGCTCCTTCCCGTACGCGAGTCTTCCCATCCGGATGCCCACGACGCCCGCGGCCTGGACGTCAAAAGTCCGCCGCCCTGTGCACCGTCTCCAGCCGGACGATGTCGTTGCCTCGGTCCGCTTCCGCCTCCCCTCGCACGCCTCCGCCGCATCTCTCGCTCGGCGCCGCCGTCGCCGAGGTCCTCCTCCTCCTCAATCGCGTCGAGCAAATCCCTGCGAGTGATCACCCCGCCGAGCCTGTTACCCCCGCCGCTCTGAACCACGATTACCCGGCGTACACCCATGAGTGAAAACATCCTGTACACCCTGGACGCCGGGACGTGCGCCGGGACGGTCCCGAGCTCATCCGCTCCGATCATCATCCCCGTGCCCAAAAAGTTGACGTGCTGATCCATGACAGACGCGGGAACCCTGAGGTGGGGCGCCGAGCGCTCCGAGCTCCTCCTGCTGTTGACCATCTCCTCGAGCAAGTCGAGCAGGGTGGCTCTGGTGACCAGTCCGAGTAGCTCGGGCTCGGGCTCGTGCGACCCCGTCTCCACACGCCAAACCGGATCCTGGTTCGACGACCTTCGCTCGGGATCGTAAAACTTGTCGTTTGACGAACCGTTGGCGGGTTGACACACAGGGAACGCGGTGTGGGTGGTGTGCATGAGCACCCGGACGATCGTGGCGACGTCCTCTACGGGCCTGAGACATACCACATCCCTGGCGCACACGGCTCCGGCGGAGAGTGTGGACATGATCTTCGGTTCTCTGGGCTCGAGAACCTCGTAGTTCTTCTGCTTGATGACCTCGTCGGTGAATGAGTTCGGGGTGAGCACCGCGCCGACCAGCCTCGAGGACAGCACCGCCACCATCATGAGGATGAGAGAGTCGGTGTTACCCGTCTGCTCGAGCATGATGGCGGAGATGGCGATCGCCATGCGGGTCCACCCGCCGAGAGCCGCCCCCGCGCCGAGCACCGCGTACACCGTCGGGTGAGCCACCCGGGTGCCAACCAGCCACGGAGCTCGGTTCACCATCCGTCCAAACAGGTGCCCCGCCGCGGACCCAAACACCATGTTGGGCACGAAAAGCCCAAACGGGAACGAGCAACCGATGATGAACAAGGGGAAGATGTAGTAGCACGCCGCGAGGACCACCAGCGAAGCGTCAGAGTACGCCCCTTCATCCGCGTCTCGACTGTAGAGGTGCGTCAGGGTGCTGTGGTAGCTCCCAGACAGCGAGGGCAACAGGAGGGAGGCGAGGTCGTTGTACTGACCTTGCTGGCACGTGAATCGCACGAACATCCTGTGGTCCACCTGGTGCCCGATACCGAGCGGCATGTCCGCCGACGACTTACCCTCCACGTGGTCCTGTCGAACCTTGCAAGAGAAGAGGAGCGGCGCAACGAACGCGATGACGGAGACAAACACCACGGGGAAAACCGCGGCGACCACCTCGCTGATCCTGCTCGGCGCCCTGTTCTTTCGCCCACCTTTCCTCTTATCGTACGTCTGGGTCATGGAGAGCACCACCGACCGCTTGACACGGACGATGGTCGTAGCCGCCGCCGTGGAGAAGCTGAGAAGCGCTCCGATGCCGACGCCGAGCAGCACGCACAATCCCACGTCCGCCACGTACCACGCGCCGGTCACCTCGCCGGCTCCTTGGCTGGTCTTCACCAGGTTAGTCGCCTGGAACTCGCCCCTGTCGCCGCTTCGTACCGTCTGCACGAGCAGCGACGTGATGTGCGCCCCGGCGACGACCAGCTGCGAGAAGAACGAAGACACGAAGCACTGCAGGATGAGCTGCCCGTCCACCAGCCACCTGGCGGCGAGATCCTCGAGGACGAAGAGCACACCGCCTATGGGCGAGTTGAAAGCGGCGCTGATCCCACTGCTCACCCCGCACGTCACCAGGTGCGTCAGGAGGTGAGACCTGCTGCTGCCCCGTAAGAGTCCCACGTGTTCCAGCGCCAGCGTCACGTACGAAGCCACCATCGCGCCTATGTGGATCATGGGCCCCTCGAGGCCGACGGGCGCACCCGCCGCGATGACCATGCACACGCCGATGCTCTTCACGCAGAACGTCTGAAGCGAGAACGCGCCCCTCACGTCGCATCCGTTGAGGAACGCCTTGGTCTCCGGGATTCCCGTCGCCGCCGCCTGCGGGGCGTAGTACACCGTGATAGCCGCGGCGACAAACGTAAACGCCGCCGAGACCAACACCCACACCGCACCCGCCGCGAGCGGGCGGTTGAGCTCCAGCAGCTCGTTAGCCTGCTGGAGCCTGGTGTTACCGAATCCGACCGAAATGTTGGTGAGCACCACGCTGACCAGTCCGGTGCCCAGGCCGGTGAGCATGATGGCGAACCAGAGCACCGCGGGGTGCGCCCTGTTCGACGTCCCGCCCCGGCGGTCGCCCTCGTTCCGCGCGCCCGCGTCCTTTTTACCTTTGTTACCCACCACCGCACCCAGCAGCGAGCTCTTGTTCAACCGCGTGGGGCTGCCCGCGTGCATCGGCGACTCCGCCGCTTGCGTGTCCGCGGACGACGACTGCACCGCGAGGCCCGCGTCTCGATCGGCGAGCGCGGTGTAGTCGATGTGCTCGACGTCGTTGAAATGGAGGCCGTGGGGCACGATGACCGCGACCTCATCCGGCGAATCCAGCTTGACGAACGTCGGGACCGCGCCGGATGCGGTCTCGGCGCCGCCGTCGAGCGCGAGCCTCTTACGAAGGCGCCGCGCGTGCCGCTCATCCTCGGCGGTTATGGGCGTCATCGCCGTGCCGCCATCCCCGCGCCCCGGCGTGTCATCGACGCCCAGGCTGATATCCGCCGCGGGCACCGAGCCGTAGCTTCGCCCGGAAACGGACGAGCCGCCGCTCAGGCTCCGTTCCTCGTCCGACGTGCTCATCCCGCGCCGTCGAGTGTGCGCATCCGCGGCCTTTTGGCAAAGAGTTCGCAACACCCTTTTTCAGATACGCGCTGCGAGCTGTTTTTTTTTCTTGAGTTTTTTGGGGGTCAATTTGCCGAATAAATTTTCACGTAACGGTCGTGCTACGAGTTTTTTGGGGGGGAACATCCAAATCTCACGTCGTCAGACAAGCGACGCGCGGGGCGCGGACGCACGGACGGAAACTCGTCCAAGGCACCGGATATCGACGCGAGAGGTATCTGACACCGGCAATGCCGCTCAACGATGTATCGAACGCATCCTCCACCGGGGATGTTAGGACCTCCGGGAAGAAGGCCATCAGCGGCTTTAACATTCCGGGACTGACGCACGCCCCGCCGGTGGCGCAGTCCAAGATGGGAAAGAAGGCCAGGCAGAGCCTAGCGGGCGCCGGGGACGTCAAGGTCGGAGCGAAGGCGTCGAAGGGCGGCAAGAGGACGCTCGGCGGTCAACCCGCCAAGGCTGCGAAGCAGTCCGCGCCCGCGATGAAGCAGACCTCCATCGTCGCCCACCTCGAACCGTCAATCGAGGGCGAGGCGGCCGGGGCCAAGGCGGAGACCGAGAAGATTCATCCCGTGACTCCTCACGCGTCCGTTTCCACCGTCAGGATGGAAATTCCCGAGGCGAAGGAGGAAGAGGGGGACGCACAGCGGGTGGGGATCGACGAAGAGGCCACCGTGTTGATCCCCTCAATTGCGCCCTCAACCGCGAACGCGCTGCCGAGCCATATCGAAGAGGAGGAACACGCCGACGACGAGGCCGATGATGACGAGGACGAAGACGCACACGAGGAACAAGCCCATGACGATGATGCTGAACCCTCCGTCGATTCCGCGGACAAGTCGCACCGCGGGACGATGGCCAAGGAGCTCGCCATGCTCGCCGCTCTCAACGGCGGCATCCTACCGGCCAAGACCCCGGGTACCAGCCGTAAGGGTCCGAGAAGGTCGCGCCGGGCCAACAAAGCGGCACAGGCGCAAAGGTTCGGCGAGTTTACCGACTGGGACAACGTGCAACGGGGCGCGTGCGGCACCCCCGGCGATGAGCTTCGCAAACGCCGCGGCTCATCCGAGACTGAGGACGCCCAGGGTGCCAAGCCGCCGGGTAAGTTCGAGGCGCCAAAGGTCCGAACGACCGTCGAGGACGTTCAGCAGCGGGTAAGGGACCTCATGGCGATGGCCGACGCCGTGCTGCCGCTCGAGGAGGATAACGGCAAGGATGACGCCGCCAACCAGAAATCCCTCAGGGAGCAGCTGAGCGACTCGTGGGGCGGGCAGGGATACTACGCCAAGCTCGCCACGCAGATGCAGACACCGCCGGCAAAGTCAATCCTCAAGACGAGCAGGTTCGGGGCGGCCGCCAACAACGAG
>ERZ651776.4280-NODE-4280-length-13319-cov-97.659190_pt1 | contig 13319 bp, 10 predicted proteins | sample MGYA00514761_ERZ651776 | MGnify/ENA metagenome assembly ERZ651776 | reverse complement strand
ACTTCTGGATAATTTATAATTGGTGTAAAAAATGAGCCCCCGATTCCACCAAGACTAGTAATTGTCATTGAACCACCAAATAATTCTTTTTTATCAATTTTAAGGTTTCTGCATTTATCACTTAGTTGTTTAAGTTCTTTCCCTATTAAAGAAATATTTTTATTATCTGCATTTCTAAGTTTTGGAACCATTAAGCCATGAGATGTATCAACAGCAATCCCTATATGGTAGTATTTTTTAACTGTCATTTTTCCATCATCAATTTTATCTATTGAAGAATTAAAATTTTGGAATTTCTTTAATGAAGTTGTTAGTGCTTTTACTATAAAAGCTAATGGAGTAATTTTTTTTTTTTCACCAGTATACATATCTTTAAGTGAAGATCTAAATTCCTCCAATTCAGTAATATCTGCTTCATCATGATTAGTAACATGAGGAATATTTGTCCATGAGTTCATCAGATATGTTGAAGCTAATTTTTTAACTCTTGGTATATCTTTAACTTCAATTTCTCCAAATTCTGAATGCTGATATTCTTGAATTATTTTTTTTTCAGAATTTGTTTCTTTTGTTTTGGTTATATCTTTTTTAGTTAAAACAAAATTTTTTATATCTGTCTCTGTAACTCTACCTTGTCTTTCACTTCCTTGTACTTGACTAATATTTACTCCAAGTTCCCTTGCAAATTTCCGAGCTTTGGGGCTTGCAGATGAAACACCTCGCGATGTAACTTTTATTTGATTAATTAAAGTTTTTTCTTTTTTTGGATTTGTTACTTTGATTTTTTTGAAGTTTTCTTCAATTTTTAGCTTTTCTTCAGCTATTTCCTTTTTTTGTGATGTGTTTTCTAAAATTAATATTAAATCACCTTCTGAAACTTTATCTCCTACTTTTGTTTTTAATGCTTTAATTTTACCCTCAAAGATTGACGGAATCTCTACACTGGATTTATCACTTTCGATTGTTATTAAAGGATCATTTTTTTTAAGTATTTGACCCTCCGAAACTAAAACTTCTATTACTTCAACATCTTTAAAATCTCCAATATTTGGTACTTTAATTTGAGTTTCTGACATTATAATTTAGTTGGCATTGGTTTTTCACTATCAATATTATATTTTTTTATTGCTTCCGTGGCGAATTTTGAAGCTATTAATTGTTCTTTAGCTAATACACTAAGTCCATAAGCAACGATGTGTTCTTTATCAACTTCAAAAAAATTTCTTAAATTCTTTCGCGTATCACTTCTACCAAAACCATCTGTTCCTAGTGAATAAAAAGACTTATTTATATATGGTCTAATTTGATCAGAATTTATTCTCATATAATCTGATGCTGCCATTATAGGTCCCTCAGTTTTTCCTAAACACTCCTCTACATAAGATTTTTTAGGCTTCTTATCTGGATTTAATAAATTATATCTTTCAACTTCCATTCCATCTTTCCTCAATTCATTAAAACTTGTAACACTCCAAATTTCACAATCAATTTGATACTCATTTTGTAAAATTTCAGCACCCTTAATCATTTCTCTTAAAATGGTTCCTGATCCAAGAAATTGAATTTTTGTTTTTTTATTTTTATTAAATTCTTTAATTTTATACATTCCTTTTAATATTCCTTCTTCACAATTTTTATTTTTTGGCATTTCTGGATGTGAATAATTCTCATTCATTGTTGTAATATAATAAAAAACATTCTCATTTTTTTCATGCATTCTTCTTAGGCCTTCTCTAAAAATTACTGCTAATTCATAATGAAATGTTGGATCATATGTTACACAATTCGGTATTGTTGAAGCTATTAAGTGGCTATGACCATCTTGATGCTGTAATCCTTCACCTGCTAAGGTTGTTCTTCCTGCTGTTGCCCCAATTAAAAATCCTCTAGCCTGACTATCTCCAGCAGCCCAAGCAAGATCGCCTATTCTTTGAAAACCAAACATCGAATAAAAAATATAGATTGGTATCATTTCAATATCATGATTTGTATATGCTGTAGCAGCTGCAATCCATGAAGACATTGCACCCGCCTCATTAATTCCCTCTTCTAATACCTGACCACTTTTATCTTCTCGGTAAGAACTCAATTGAGCTGAATCTTCTGGTTCATATTTTTGACCTTCATGAGCATATATCCCAATTTTTTGAAAAAAACCTTCCATTCCAAATGTACGTGCTTCATCAGGAATTATTGGAACTAATCTTGGCGAAACATTTTTGTCTCTTAATAAATTTGTGAACATTCTTACCATTGCCATGGTTGTCGACATTTCTTTTTCACCAGTTGACACTTTCATAAAATCAAAAATATCTTTTGGAGGTGCTTTAATCGGTTTTGCATAACTGGTTCTTTCTGGAAGGTATCCACCAAGACTTAGTCTTCTCTCTTTGATGTATTTAATCTCCAGAGACTTCTCATCTGGTTTGTAGTATTCAATATTTTTTACCTGTTCGTCTGTTAAAGGAACATCAAAACGATCTCTGTAATATAGTAAATCATCTACATCCAGTTTCTTTGTTTGGTGAGTAGTGTTAACACTTTCCCCTGTTTTACCCATTCCATAGCCTTTAATCGTTTTCGCTATTATAACTGTTGGGCTACCTACATTTTTTGATGCTTTGTCATAAGCTGCATAAACTTTATGTGGATCATGACCTCCTCTATTAAGTCTCCAAATATCTTTATCGGATAAACTAGAAACCATTTCTTTAGTTTCAGGAAATTTTCCAAAAAATTTTTTCCTAACATAAGCACCATCACGAGCTTTCATTGCTTGATACTCACCATCAACAGTTTCATTCATAAGTTTAACTAAGTGACCAGTTTTATCGTTAGCAATTAAAGAATCCCAATATGAGCCCCAGATTACTTTTATTACATTCCATCCAGCGCCTCTAAAACTTCCCTCTAATTCTTGAATAATTTTTCCATTACCTCTTACTGGCCCATCTAATCTTTGAAGATTACAGTTTACTACAAAGATTAAGTTGTCTAGTTTTTCCCTTGCTGCCAATCCTATAGCACCTAAAGATTCGGGCTCGTCCATTTCTCCATCACCAAGAAATGCCCAAACTTTTCTACCTTCATCTTTAATTAAACCCCGATTAATTAGATATTTCATATATCTTGCTTGGTAAATCGCAAGCATTGGTCCTAGACCCATTGAGACAGTTGGAAACTGCCAAAATTTTGGCATCAACCAGGGATGTGGGTATGATGAAAGTCCACCTGGCTTTACTTCTTGCCTAAAGCGATCAAGCTGCTTTTCATTCAATCTACCTTCCAAAAATGCTCTAGCATACATGCCAGGTGCACTATGGCCTTGAAAATATATTAAGTCCCCACCAAATTTATTATTTTTTGCTCTCCAAAAATGATTCATTCCAACATCGTATAAAGTAGCTGCAGATGCGAAGGTACCTATATGTCCTCCCAATTCTGGAAATTTTTTATTTGCTCTAACAACCATTGCAGCTGCATTCCATCTAATTAATGATCTTATTCTTCTCTCTATATTTTGATCACCATTTGATTTACTTTCAGCTTCAGGTGGGATTGTATTAATATAAGGTGTATTTTGAGTGTAAGGAATATTGGCCCCTTTTTGATATGCTTTATTGATTAATTCTTTAATTAAAAAATGAGCTCTTTGATTTCCATCTTTTTCAACAACGGCAGATAAAGATTCTATCCAATCTTGAGTTTCTAAAGGATCGATATCATTTTCACTAATAACTTGAATTGAAGATTGTTTTTTTTCTTTAATTGGCTCTGGTGATAACGTTTTTTCTTTTTCAGTAACTAAAGTAGACTCCGCTTCTTTAATAATACTTTCAGTGTCTTTAGGTATAATCTTTTCAACTGGTGCATCATTTGTAGATTTAATATTAAGTATTAAATCTCCCTTGGATACTTTGTCACCAACTTTAACATTTAAAAATTCTACTTTTCCAGAAACTGTTGCTGGAATTTCAACACTAGATTTATCACTCTCTATAGTAATTATTGGATCATTAACTTTAATTTCATCTCCAACTTTTACTAAAAGTTCTATAATTTCAACTTTTTCAAAATCTCCAATATCTGGGACAAGCAGCTTTTCACTCATATATTAAAATGACTTATACACTGAATATAACCTAACATTGGTATTATTTTATGGAAATAAATAGGCTTTTTTGTAACAACTTTATTTAAAAAATTAATAAATCTTATCAATTTATATAAAAATAAAGTTTTAAGTTCTTTCAATGCACATAGCTATGCCCATTCCACCACCAATACAAAGAGAGGCACAGCCCTTACTTTTGTTCTCTCTAATCATTTCATGAATTAAGGTTACCATTATTCTAGCTCCAGATGCGCCAATTGGATGACCTAATGCGATTGCACCACCATTAACGTTAACAATTTTTTTTGGTATTTTAAGTTCCCTTATAACTGCAATACATTGTGCTGCAAAAGCCTCATTAATTTCAAATAGATCAATATCTTCAATATTCCAGCCAGCCTTTTTTAATGCCATATTAATAGCCTGAATTGGACCCAGTCCCATTAATGCTGGATCGACCCCACAAGTTGCCCAAGATGTTATCTTCGCTAATGGTTCAATGCCTCGTAGTTCTGCTTCTTCTCTTGACATCAATACAGTTGCTGCTGCACCATCATTTATTCCTGATGAATTTCCTGCTGTGACTGTTCCATTATTTTTAAATACAGTTTTTAATTTTTTTAAATCTTCTATATTTAAATTATCTCTTGGATGTTCATCTTTCCCCAGAATTAATTTATGATTATCAATATCAAATTCTAATTTGATTATTTCATTATCAAATTTATTTTTACTTATTGCTTTCTGAGTTTTTTCTTGAGAATTTAAAGCAAAAATATCTTGTTCATCCCTAGAAATTTTATATTTTTCAGCAACATTTTCAGCAGTAACTCCCATGTGATAATTGTTAAATGAGTCTATTAATCCATCTTTTAGCATTGTATCTAATAGTTTTTTTTCATCTAATCTTTTATCTTCTCTAAAGAATATAGAGTGAGGTGCCCTAGACATGTTTTCCTGACCACCTGCAATAATAATATTATTTTCTCCTAATTTGATTGATTGATATCCTGAAACTATTGCTCTTAATCCAGATCCACATACTTGATTAATAATATGGGCAGGTTTTGAAATTGGAACTCCAGCATAAATTGATGCCTGTCTTGCCGGATTTTGTCCAAGTCCAGCAGTAAGAACGTGACCCATGATTATCTCATCAATTTCGTTAGGTTTTAAATCTGATCTAATGATTGCCTCTTTAATAGTTGATGCACCTAATTTTTCAGCACTAATATCTTTTAGCGATCCCTTATATGAGCCTATTGGTGTTCTCAATGCAGCTGTAATCACCACATCGTTTGATTTTTTGGTCATTGCTAATACATCATAATATTTTATAAGTTAATTTACATTAAAAACTTTGATATGTTGGGTAAATTATTTAATAAGGACCGCTGGCCAAATTGGATAAGGCGCTCGGCTACGAACCGGGAGATTCCAGATTCGAGTTCTGGGCGGTCCACCAAAAAGGATAAAATAAAATGTTAGATTGGTTATTAAAATCATCACTACAAAAATCAGTAATATATTTTTTTATTATAGTTTTTATAATTTTATTAATTTTAACTTTCACATTATAAATAACCATGAGCAACAAATTTGAACAGATAAGTATTAAACCTGGCTTCATGCAGCACAACGGTGGTGTTTTATTCCGAACTATTTCTGATACTGAATATGAATTTAAAACTACAATTAATAAAAATCATTTAAATGCTGCTGGAATTACCCATGGAGGTTTTCTTTCAGCTTTAATCGATGCAGGAGCAGGCACAGCAGCACACAGGGCTGCTGGAAATGCACCGTGTGTAACTATTTCTTTAGATTTAAAATTTATTGGTTCTTCAAAAGTAGGTGATGAAATAATTGGTTTTACAAAAATATTAAAAAAAACAAATACACTAGTATTTTTATTTTGTGAGCTAAAGTGTAACGATAAAATTATAACTTCGGCATCAGGTTTGTGGAAAATTCTAAAAATAAAACCATCTAATTTAGGTCCTGGTGGTTAAGTTTTAACAAATCTAATATTAAACAAAAAAATGAGAACTTTTTCCCTTACGATTCGGTCATGTTTTAACCTATTTTTGTTCTTTATCACTAACAACATATGGTGGGGTATAAATTAAAGGTACCATAAATAGAAATGAGTAAAAATAAAATTACTGCTGTTCTCGGTCCAACTAACACTGGCAAAACCTATTTAGCGATTGAAACAATGCTATCATTTGATTCGGGAATGATTGGTTTTCCATTAAGACTGCTTGCACGAGAGGTATATGACAAGATAATAAAAAAAATTAGCCTAGATAAAGTTGCACTAATTACTGGTGAAGAAAAAATTATTCCAGCAAATGCAAAATATTTTCTTTGTACGGTAGAGTCAATGCCAGTTAACAAACATTTAGATTTCGTTGGAATTGACGAAATACAAATGTGTGCAGATCATGAAAGAGGTCATATTTTTACTGACAGACTATTAAACCTTCGTGGAGAAAAGCTAACTATGTTTATGGGGTCTAGCACTATTAAAAATATCATAAACAAATTAGATGAAGATACCGAATTCATTAATAGAGAAAGACTTTCTAAACTTTCATATGTGGGCCATAAAAAGATTTCAAGAATAAATAGAAAAACAGCTATAATAGCTTTTTCTACTGAAGAAGTTTATGCAATCGCAGAACTTGTAAGGAGACAAAAGGGTGGAGCAGCAATAGTTATGGGTTCTTTAAGTCCAAAAACTAGAAACGCACAAGTAGAACTTTATCAATCAGGTGATGTTGATTTTTTAGTTGCTACTGATGCGATAGGAATGGGTATTAATATGGATTTAGAAAATGTCTATTTCTCAAATTTAAAAAAATTTGATGGAAAAAAACAAAGACGCCTCAATATGTCTGAGATTGGTCAAATAGCTGGAAGAGCAGGCAGATATTTAAATGATGGAAATTTTGGTATTACTGGAGATTGCAAAGAAATTGCTGCGGAAGAAGTTGAATTACTTGAAGGTCATAAATTTGAAGAGATTAGAATGTTGTTTTGGAGAAATTCAAATTTAAATTTTAATAATGCTTTAAGTTTAATTAAATCACTAGAAGAAAAACCAAATACACATTGGTTAAGAAAAATACATGAGTGTGGAGATGAAAAGGTTTTAAGATATTTTTTAAAAGATTTAAAAAGATTTAATATTGAAAACAATAAAGAGACCCTAGAATTGCTGTGGGAATGCTGTCAAATACCTGACTTTGTAAAAAAGACGTATGGCAATCATATAGAGGTTGTGAGTAAAGTTTTTGGTTTTTTAAATAGTAAAGAAGGCAGAATTACTAATGATTTTATGCGTCTACAACTGATGAAATTAGATAAATTAGAAGGAAATGTAGATTCTTTATCAAATAGAATTGCAAATGTTAGAACTTGGTCATATGTTTCTAATAAAATTAACTGGGTTGAAAATCAGGGGTATTGGATTGAAAAAACAAAATTATTAGAAGATAGATTGTCTGATAGATTACATGAGGAGCTTACCAAAACTTTTATCGACAAAAGAGCCAGTGTGCTAGCAAGAGGATTAAAACAAGATATAGAATTTAAAACTGAGATAATGGAAGATAATAAAGTAATAATTGATGATCAATTTATTGGGAGCTTAAAAGGCTTGAAATTTGAAATGGATTTAAAAGTTGGAGCCTTGGAAACTGATATTAAGTCACTAAAAAAAGCAGCCAGACAAACAGTAGGTCCAGAATTACAAAAACGGATTGGATCGATCATAGAAACTGGATTAATAGAAATAAAAGATGATTTTAAAATTTATTGGAAAGATTTTCCTATTGCAAAATTAACTACTGGTAAGGATTATCTCAATCCAGATTTACTTTTAATTGTAGATGATATTTTAGAAAATAATGATAAGCAAAAACTATCTGATTTTCTTGAAAAATGGATTAAAGAAAAAATTAATTACATACTAAAAAGTCTGATTGATTTAAGAAATCTAAAAGAAAGTAATTCATCAATAAAAGCTTTGGCTTATCAGCTATATGAAAATAATGGCGTTATAAAAAGAGAGATTGTTTCTGACTATTTAAAAAAACTTGGCCAGGATGAAAGAAAAATTTTAAGAGATATGGGTGTTAAATTTGGGAGATATCATGTTTTCTTGTTTAGATTACTAAAACCAGAAGCTGTCTCCTTAAGAACTTTATTGTGGAAAAACTTTAATCAAAAATACTTTGATCTAACACCTCCAACATTTGGCTTAAATTTTTTAGAAGATAAAGATATTAAGAATAAAAATTTTATGCTTCTTTGTGGATTTGAAAATTTTGATAATTATTATGTTAGGATCGATATTTTAGAAAGGTTATTTGTTCAGATAATAAACTCAAATAATGATAAAGATAAAGATATAAAACTAGTTCCTGAAATGCTAAATTTATTGGGATGCAGCAAGGATAACTTTAAAAACTTAATTAAGAAAATGAATTATAAAATAATAGAAAAAGATAAGGAGATATATTTTAGATATAATCCAAAAAGACAAATTAAAAAAGCTTTTAAAAAGAAAGAAACTTCAAATAGTCCTTTTAAAGTTCTAAAAAATTTTAATTTTAATTAATGATTAATTTTTTTAAAAATAAAGAAAAAACCATTTCAGGAGATAATGACTCATTATGTAAGATTACAGCTCTACTTATACATGCTGCAAAAATTGATGAAAATTATGAAGAGACTGAAAAAGATATAATTAAAAAAACTTTAATTGAACTAGGAGCAGAAAAATCAAGCATAGATGACATTATTTCAAAAGCAACTACTATTGAAGAAAATTCCAATCAAATACTTGATTTTACTAGAGAAATAAAAAATTCACCAGAGTCTGATAAAATTAAAATTATTGAATCATTATGGAAAATTATTTATTCAAATAATAATGCAGATATGTATGAAGCAAACTTAATGCGAAGACTTGCTGGTTTGTTATATATAAATCCTAAAATAATGGGTGATTTAAAAGAAAAAATAAAACAAGAATTAAAAAAATGACATACCTAGTAAATGAAAAATGTATTAAATGTAAATTAATGGACTGTGTTGAGGTTTGCCCTGTCGATTGTTTTTACGAAGGAAAAAATATGCTTGTAATTAAACCAGAGGAGTGTATAGATTGTGGCGTTTGCGAGCCAGAATGCCCTGTTGACGCTATAGTAGCTGACACTGAGTCTGGTAGCGAAAAATGGCTTGAAGTAAATACTAAGTATTCAGAAATCTGGCCGAATATAACAGTTAAAAAAAATCCTCCTGAGGATAATGAAAAATATAAAAATGAAGAAAACAAGTACGACAAATATTTTGGCGAAAATCTTTAAAAAATCTACTAAGAAAAAAACTAAAAAGAAAACTGCTGCGAAGGTGGTAAAAAAAGTCTCAAAGCCAAAAATAAAAAAAGTTAAAAAAGTAGTTACTTCAAAAAAAACTAAAGTTATTAAAAAGACTACAGTAAAAATAAAAAAAAATTTAAAAACAATTTCAGTAAAAACTGCACCTCAAAATATTGAAATTAAGACTGATAATTTAAGAATTTCAAAAAGTAATGAAATTAAACCTGAAATTATAAAGGTAAAAAAACAAGAAACTGAAAAAAAAGAATACAAAGTAAAAGACTATGTTGTGTATCCAAAACATGGCGTTGGTCAAATTACTGAATTTAAAAAAATCAACATTGGTGGAATAGATGTTGAAACTTATGTCCTTAAATTTGAAAAAGATAAAGCTAATGGAATGGTGCCAGTAAATAAACAGTCTCACCTTAGACCACTTGCAACCATCAACCAAGTTAACAAATGTATATCCATTTTAAAAAGTAAACCAAAAGTCAAAAGATCAATGTGGAGTAGAAGAGCCCAAGAGTATGAAGCAAAAATATCTTCTGGTAAAATCTATGAACTTGCTGAGGTTGTAAGAGATTTAAATAAAGGTGATGATTTGATGGTTGATCAATCTTATAGCGAAAGACAACTTTTTGAAAAAGCATACGAAAGAATTTTATCTGAATTTCAAATAGTAATGGGTGTATCACTAGAGGATACACAGAAAAAACTAGATAAGGCACTTAAGAGAAATCTTGAAGGACAAGCCAAGGCTGCTGTAGCAGCTCCTACTAAAGCTGTAGAACCTGATGAGCCTGAGGCTGATCCAATTACCGATACTGAGGATTAAAAATTAGAGCAAAAAAAAACGCCTCTCACACATAACGTTATGAGAAGCGTTTTTTGAAAAGATTAAGATACTATCTTTTTCTTCTCTTAGCTTTTTTAGCTTTTTTAGCTTTTTTCTTAGTTTTCTTTTTAGCTTTTTTAGCTTTTCTTCTTGTAGCCATCTTTAGCTCCCTGTTTAAGTTAAACGAATCAAATTGATTCGTTGATAGCTTATTTTTATTTTTTTATGCAAGTGATGTCAATTCTTTAATTCAATAACAATTTTAAATTTTTTCTAAAAAAATTTTTATTTCTTTAAATTTTTTTAAGTAAAAAAAGTTATAGTTTATGCGATTAATAATCCATTTATAAAAAAATTAAAAAAGTTTTTCAATTTCATTTTTATAAGTTTCTAAAATTTTATATCTTTTTAATTTTAATGTTGGAGTCATCATGTTGTTTTCAATTGTAAATTGCTTTTTTATTATTAAAAATTTTTTTATTTTTTCTATTCTTGATAAATTAATATTTATTTTTTCTAATTCAATTTGAACTTCATCTACACTAATGTCATTGTATTCTGGACTTAGTACTAATAAAGCAACTAAAAAAGGTTTGTTGTCGCCGAACACTAAACTTTGTTCAATATATTTAGATTTATTTAAATCATTTTCAATTTTTATTGGTGAAATATTATCTCCTCCAGGTGTAATAATTATATCTTTTTTTCGATCTGTTATTTTTAAAAACTCTCCATCAAATTCTCCAATATCTCCAGTAGATAACCATCCATTTTTTAAAACTTTATTGGTCTCTTCTTCATTTTTCCAATAACCTAGCATCACATTTTCACCCTTAATCAATATTTCTCCATCGTTTGCTAATTTTACTGAATTTCCCATAAATGGTTTTCCAACCGTATCAACTCGAATATCTTTTATAGAATTACAGCTAACTACTGGTGATGTTTCTGTTAAACCATAACCTTGTAAAGTTGGTAAACCAATTGCGTTTAAGAACGAACCAACTTCATAGTCTAAAGCTCCACCTCCTGAAATAAAGGCTTTTAAATTTCCCCCAAATTGTCTCTTAATTTTTTTTCTTACTAAAGCCTCACAAATAAAATTAACAATACTTTCACTTAATAATAATTTTTCTTTATTTAATTTTTTCCTACCCAATATGACAGTCTGGTTTACTAGCAGTTTTTTTAAACCCTTTGATTTTGCAAATGTTGAATTAATTTTCTGATATAAATTTTGATAAAATCTTGGAACAGCTGTCATTATTTCTGGAGAACAATCACCCATATTTTTTATAAGTTTATCTATGCTTTCTGCATAAAAAACTTGTGCACCAACCACTATCTGTACAAATTGAACTGTATGCTCATATGAATGTGAAAGTGGCAGCCAAGTTAAAAACTTTGGAATTTTAGAAATAAATTCTTTTAATAATAGATTCGCACCCTCACAATTATTAAGAATACCTCCATGACTTAACATTACACCTTTTGGGTTTCCTTGTGTTCCAGAAGTATAAATTATGCACGCTATATCTTTTCTTTGAATATCTAAATTGAAGAAATCTTTACTACTACTAATTTTTTTTTCAAAAATTTCATCTATGTTTAAATGAAATGTACTATCAAAATCATCTATACTTTCAAAAAAAATAATTTTTTTTATAAATTTTTTTTTAGGAATTATCGTTTTAATCTTTGAATATAAAGTTTTATCAGAAATAATTAGAATACTTGGAGTGCAATCATTAATAATATACTCATAATCTCTTTCAGTATAAGTAGTGTATGCTGGTACAGTTATTCCACCTGAAAGCATAATTGAAAGGTCGGATATCAACCACTCAGGTCTATTTTCTGATACTAACAAACATCTATCGCCCTTATTGATGTATTTATTTATTTCTTCAGATAATTTTATAATATTCAAGTAAACACTTTCCCAAGAATATTCTTTTTGGGGTCGTTTTAATGATTTTAAAAAAATATCTTCTTTATTTTTTTTTTGGTATTGGTGTTGAAATAATTCTAATAAATTTTTAATGTTGTCTATCTTCATAAAAAAATGGTGGGCGAAGAGAGAATCGAACTCTCACTTCTTGCGAAACACGATTTAGAGTACAATAAATCTTTCATTTACCTAGTAAATTATTTAAATTTAAAAAATTTTATAATTTAATTTTAATCTAATTTTTTATTTTTAAAGACACAATTTCCTGGGTAATCCCCGTAAATTAATGAAAATCCTTCAGATTCTAATAAATTTCTTATTTTGATCGATTTATCTATTGTTTCTTGACTAAAAGAATGAACTTCTATCATAATTAAATTAATAATATTTTTTTTAAAATCAATTCCCTTAAGAACTTCATAATCAAACCCCTCTGCATCTATATCTAGTAAATCTATTTTTTTTTGCGGAAAATATTTATCTAATAAAAAAGACAGAGTTTTAACTTCAATTTTTTTCTTTTTCAAATCTTTTTTTTTTAAAAAATAATCTTTAAATTGAACATTAAGTGTATTTGATTGAAAAGTATCCTTATTATAATAAAATTCCATTTCACAGTTTTTATCTCCAACCCCATAATTTAAGTTTGTGTCTCTTGGTCTACTCAAATTAAACAAATCTATAGTTTTTTTACTTAAATCTAAATTTAAACCATTCCATCCTTTCTTGTATAAAAATAGTGTATTTGAGAATCTTATGGGATGAAAACATCCAACATCCACATAAAAACCTAATTTTTTTTTTTCAAAATATTTTTTTATAAATTCTAAATTTTCGTTTATTTGAGATGGTTTTATTAAATTTTTTAATTGATACTTAGCTAGATTTAAAAATAAACTTCCCTTATAAATTGTTTTTTTTATCATAGTTATTGTTCTTTTTATCATAGTTGGTGGGCGAAGAGAGAATCGAACTCTCACTTCTTGCGAAACACGATTTTGAGTCGTGCGCGTCTACCAGTTCCGC
>ERZ651776.4278-NODE-4278-length-13324-cov-7.689666_pt1 | contig 13324 bp, 1 predicted proteins | sample MGYA00514761_ERZ651776 | MGnify/ENA metagenome assembly ERZ651776 | reverse complement strand
TTCAGACGTGTGCTCTTCCGATCTTGAAGCTGGTTAAGAATCCACTTCGTTGTACGTAATCTCTTGACATTTCCAATGCTGCACTCTGTTTTCCCCATCCAACACCTGTCTTGTCCTCCTCTCCCCCGGCCGCGCCAACAAGATACTTGAGGCCCATACCCAGGATCCAACGTCTGTTGTCATCAAAGGTTAATGGCCTTGTTACCTGGTCGGCCACCACAAGCATTGAGTGGTCTGTTGAACACTTTGCTGGTTTGGCAACGTCGGAGTTGAATGGTATAATGCTTGCAAAAATACATCCTGATGCAATACCATTCACCGCTTCTTTGGTTACCTTCTGGGGGCAAACGTACTCCAGATCCAGTTTATTGACCAGAATGTAATCCAGAGTTGCTCGGATGTATTGATTTTTGCGTCGCGCTGCTTGTTGGTTCCATCCTGGGAGTTCTGCTGTGTGTCGTAGTTTAGCACAGTAGTCAAGTTCGTCTGGTGTTTGCATCCATCCTGGTTTGTCAGGGGAATGAGTACATTTACCAACCGCATGCGCCCGGTATGTCACAACATCGAGGATGCCTGGCTTGATCCATGATGTTTTGGCAAAAGCATATTCGTCATCGTTGATGCCTGGTCTGAAACCCTGGTTAGAACAGGGGTCCCTGTCCCATTTTTCGTAATCATGGGGTTCCCCAATGGCGTGATGCTGAATCGGTGCCTCAGAGGTTTGTTTAGCTACTTTTGACGTAGTTGGTTTAACACTACGACTGCTTGGGCTGCTGAAATTCAGGTCGCCCAAGGTCATCAGGACACGATCTGGGTGGGTAGTTTCATAAAACTCTCGTAGTCTTTGAATATCATGTGCCAATCGTTTGTGCTCTGAGAAATCATCACCGGTATTTCCACTATTGTTCGCATATACAATCACCATGTCTGTTCTGTCCTCAGTCCGATTTGAGGGCACAGCTATGATATACCGTCCTTGGTGTTCCATTGCCTTAATAACCGGACGCCCGTCGTTGTTGATGCCACGGAACACATCATACTTTAGGTGTTTGCGATGCACGAAAGCTACACCTCCAGCACGTTTTGTGTCGTTTGCAGCGAAGTGGAAAGTCCACCCAGGCTGTTGTCGTGCCCACGATGCTTCCTGCTGCTCACGCTCTTCCAAACTTGATGCTTTGACATGTGCTTCTGTCAGAGCAATTATGTCTGCTTGTGCTTCAACAGCCTTGTTAACTATGTCCGTGTATCTTGACGGCTGTAGACCATTGCAGTTTAGTAGGATTGCCACCCTGCTATGCTGGTCCATTTTGCTGGCGTGCTCTCGCGCAGCACACAGTTCGTTAAGACTTGTTGCCCAATTGTTTTTGCAGATCTCAGTGGCGATCTCCTCTTGCTTTGCTTTGGCAATGGTAGCCTTGGTTGGGACAACCTCACGTGTTGCGAGCATTGGTTCCAGTTCGGGTGGACTGGTCTCGTCGTGTGATGTTGTCTCGTTGATTTGTATGTCTTCAGGAATTGTGAATATGCTTCGTGCGTCGTGCACGATGCTCGAAGGGGTATGGTCCAACCAGCTACCATCAACACTGCAAGCCGTATTGTGGCGAATAGCATCGGTTGTGTCAGTATCTGGGATTACCCTTCTGTCTTTGTTCCTGTCGACAGTCCATGTTGAGGACTCTGCTTCCTCGTTTCCTTCCTTTATTGTAGCATTTGTAGTAACAACGTAAGCTCCAGGTTTGTCCCTGGTTTGCTTATTTTGTTTTGTTTCGGACTCCTTGGTCTCACTGCAGGTGTCATTTCTTGCGCACGCACTTTGCTCAGGCATAATATCCCCCATCGGCCCAATGTTTTGGTCGATGGGATCATAAGATATGCTTAATGGCATTGTTTGGTTTGCTTGAAATTGAAGCTCTGCAGTTTGAAGCCTTGGTGACATGTCTTCAGAGTGTCTAATTGTTGTCTCAGATGTGATAATGTCGGATGTCATTATCACTTCTTCATTTAACAATTGGTCTGAATTCATTTGTTCACCGTCAGGTGGGGGAAGTTCTACAGCGTCGTCTAGTTTTGGTTTAGTGTCAGCTGTTTGTAATGTGTTCTTCTGGCGTGCTTGTGCCATAGGATCAAATTCTTCCGTCATGTGCCTGATGGGGTCAACCGTGTCTCATCTGTAGACCTTGTCAGTGGGTCTGGTGTCCCTTGGTGTCTCATCATCTATAGCCTGTCGCATGCATTCCATCACATCTTGGTCCGTGATTGGACATGCAGTATCCATTGTTTGCCCCTTATTTCTGGCATGCCGACCCTCCTGGATGATAGCTTCTGTGACCGCCCTTTTTGCTTTACATTCCCTGCAGTTTCTGAACCAATCCTTTTGTAGTATGACCCCCTCCGTACCGTATGCCTGGCACTGGCATGGATCGATGACTCCAGTTGCACTATTGATGTTATCACAGTGTGACTTGGCATTGGTGATTGCCCTTTCAAAACCCGCTTTGTTGACTTTAGCTTGTCTTAGTGAATCCAAATAGGATTGTGAGTCGTGATGTGATCCTAAGTTGCAGAGTTCCTTCATTACGTTACCATTGTTCCAAACTTTCCTTAGGTTGAGGTCTACTTGAGAATCCTCATTACCAACCTTGAAGCATGATACATCTGAATGCTTATCGGATCCATTATATGCATGACTTTTACAGTACTTGCATTCCAGGATCGGTCTTTCTCCAAAAGCATTTAGGGAGTCATGTTGGTGTGAGCTGTTGTGGTGTCTGAAGTACTCCTGTGAGTAATGGCCACCACCATCGTCAGAATCATGTATCGAGTTTGCATCTGCTCCTCTCTGTCTGCTCCTGTGGTTCCGCATTTGTCCTGTGGACGTTGAGGTTTCTATGACGGCTAAACAAGCGTCCCTGGCCGCCTGGAACTTGGGAATCTTTTGTTCTCTTGCTGCTGTATCAATCTTGGTGATGCAACCTACTTTTATTTCCGCCGGAAGTGTATTGACAAATGCCACGGTTGCAGCCTCATCACCCAGGCGACTTGCCTGCGGAAAGGCTTGGAGTGCGTCTCGAAACCGTGAGTAATGTGTACCAAAATCCACCTTATCTGGTTCATATTTCATGCGTTGAAGTTTGTTATGAAGGGATGTAATGTAGTCATCACTTGAGAGACCCTTGCATTCTTCGTTTAGTAGAAGTTCCCATGTCAGTTTGCTAGCCGTAAGGCCTCGTACTGTCATGATTTTGCCGTTGGGATCTGTCCACTCCTCTTCATACCAATTTTCTGTTCGGTAGTCCAACTTCAGTTTGTCCGCAATTTTGTCCAATGTATTCTTCATATTGTTCTTCTGAGTACCATTGGGGGGTTTGAGATTCGCCCTGGTCACTAGTATGTTCAGGTAGATTAAACAAACGTGCATGGCTGAATGTTCAGTTGAATGTGATGCAGCTTTCAACATTGCTGGGTTCAATACGTCATTTAGAAACGTGATAGCACTGATTGTGTCCAAGGTGTTTGTCTTGAGCAGATCATCTATGCTTTCCCGGGTTGACTTGACCATTTGGTGGGTCATGCCGAAGAAGAAGCGTGTGGCTCCTATGAGAGGGGGACCCTTTGGGTTATGTAAGGGTGTCGTGCCGTTTGATGAGTGGAAATCATTTCCAGATCTATTTTGACCACTGTGCCTGTTCTTATAAGCCGCTGGGAGTTTGACACTGGCCTTGTCAAACATGTGACATGCGCTATCCAAAAACTTTACAGCCTTTTCAGCAAGGGTGCTCGGGGTCACTCCATAAGCTGGGAGTATAAATTCCAAAATGCCCTCCTTTGAGTTCTGGATGAATGTACTTAGCTTTCTTCGGAATCCATCGCGAGGTGACATTTTGTTAAAGACTCCTGCTATCAGGGTTATGTCCACACTGTCTGCGAGATTAGCACCAGGTGTCATCTCCTTCTGGATAGTCACTAAACTTGTTTGGAACTCCTGCTTCAGATCTTGTTCCATGGCGGCTGTCAGAGCATCGAAGTCAATACAGATTTGTAATGGACTCATATCTAGGAACTTCTGCTGCTCTGCCATCATGATTGACTCTGTGTATGAAGACGAACTGCTGCGATATGTACTGTCAACCTCAGTTTGACCAGAAGCAGTTGTGAGGTGTGTCTGTGGACTTGCTCGCATGGCCTCTCTTGTTTTGGTCTTCTGGTGTTCCAATTCACTTCTTAGCTTTTCAAGTGCGATCTCATTTTGCAGCTGTTCAGTTGTTACATGTGACTGTGCAATGGATACAGAGTCATGCCCTGTCTTGGCGGTGGGCTGAATGTCTTTCTTTCTCCTTGCGGCCTCCTCTGCTTCTTTTGCTCTTGCTTCTTGAGCATCCTCCTCTCTTGCAATTGCAGCTCTCCTTTTCTCTTCCTGCTCCATGCTCATTTGATTTCGCATCTTTTCAATTTGGGCATGTTGGTCTGCCACTATCTTTGCCCAACTAGAGTGAGTGTTCTCATCGTGGTATGAGCTCCTTTCACCGTCTGATGCACGCTGTCTAGGGTCACTGCCGTTTGACATGACCTCATTTTGAATGTGGTCCTTTCTTAATTTACCCCCATGGATTCTCAGCTCCTCCATATCGGTCCTTTCGTGATGTGCACGGGCTGCTACTTCTGTGATCACGGTGCCCGCTAGGATTTCTGAAACCTGCTGAGAAAGTGTCCTCAGCCTCTCCCTTTGTGCCTCATTCTGACCCAATGCATCTGCCGCTATGGCTGTCAGCTGTGGGATGAATTCCATGAGGTACATTTGCCATTGAAATCTTGTCGTGGTTAGTCCAGGCATGTGCTGACTGAATTCATTTCCAAATACCTCAGCTATGGATGCTCGCTGCGTTTGTCCTTCAAAGGCCTCCATCTGTGACATTTGTATCCCTACGTCCTGTGCCCCTTCAACCAATATGTAAAGGGCCTCCCTTGGGATGCTGACACCTAAGTCCGTGTATAGCTTTAGCTGGTTTACCCAGACGTCGATATCATAAGAGTCTGCATCTCTTACATTGCTGTCTTCTGAACACACAGTCACCTGAGCGGGTAGACCTCGTCCTGTATACAGCACCACAACTGGGCAACCCTCTTCTCCCTGACTCATGTCAAACAACTCTCCTATTGTTGTTTTGTCGTTCTTCAACGTTCCTATCATGGGTTTGTCCACCCTTTCCTTGTGGTTTCTTCTCTTGGTGCCATATGCTGCTTGAACCAAGTGGAGTTTGTCTAATTTGTCTGCCACCCTGTCATATTTACTGTTTATGTCATTTTTGTCATTTGCAGTGTTGTACGCAGGTGCCCTTTGTGCCTGATTCCAGTCATGAGGTGGTGTGCCTCCAGCGTCCTCCTCAAGCTGTTGGTAGACGACATTAATCCTGTCATTGAACAATTGCATGCTGTAGGCAGAACCCCACATGTATCCTTGACCCTCTGCGGTTATGAATGCTGAGAATAGGTCATCAGTTCTTGTCGCAATGGCCCGATTGTGTCCAGTTGCGTCATTGATGTAAGTGATTACCTTGTCCCAGTAAGACTGCGACCGTGCATTGCTAACAATGGGGAGTATGCTAAGCCGTTCTCCCGTCATTTCACTGAGTGTCATTCTGTAAAACGTGAGTGACTTGTGTTCCTCATGGTACTCCCTCTTTTGTTGATGGTATACATGCTCCAGAGCTTCTAACATTAGGGTGGTCATGGTTTCCTTGCATGGCTTCTGTGCCCAAGGTCCCCTTGTTTCACGTGGGATTATGTTCTCTGTTGCTTTGGATAGGCACTCCCCCCCGGCGTCAGTGTTCATCCAGCGAATCACATCATGCAGGAAGTATACCATAGACAGTCCTCCTGAGATGGTTATGATTCCGTTATTCTGCGTGGTCAATGTGGTTCGATCGTCATAGTATGACTGTGGCACATGTTCGTTGATGCTCTGGAATAGGGATGTGACTTCATTTGCAGCCTCTTCCAACACAGGGGAAGCCCTTATTTTGCGCCGGTCTTCTCCATTTGCATACCCTGGCCGTAACCTGAGCATGTCAATGATTACAGTCATGATCGGACCGGGTTGTTCACTGTCGCTTGATTCGGAATGTTTTTGTGATTTGAGGTCAGCATTGCTGTCACCTCTATCACTGCCACCACTGGCAGATTCTGGCTTAACAGTGGGGTCCAGTGGTGATGTGTCTGATTCCCCAAAACCAAACGACATAAGTTCTTCAACATAGCAACCTGCCGTGGTTGTTTCTGTTGCCATTTTTATCATGTTCCTGTGCTGGTGCAGGAGGTGACTGGGGTCACCGAACAGATATACCTTGCCAGTCGTGGATAAAAGGGCCTGGCTGTGCGTCAGGGCCTCCGATAAAGTGGAAGGTACCACATTCCACAATGGTATGTAGTTAGGATACATTTGTTCTGCCAACACTGTAGCTGCTGGGGATAGTTCCGATATGGAACATGACTTTATATGCGAATTAGGGCCAGGTTTGGAGATGATTGTTGTGAACAATGTATCAAGAGTGTTGAGGAGAAAGTCTGCACCGTCATGGATGAGTGTTTTGTCACAATACTCCTCGTCTTCGCCTTCAATGAGTGACTCTGCACGGTTCCTTAAACTCTCAACACAATTGGAAATGTATATCACAATGTTTTCATCACCAAAGACACTGAGAAGGATCTCAAGACTGATTTCATTGTCCCCAACCGTTTTCTTAACGGCCTTAGCGTCTATCTGTGGTAGTTCTTTAATGCCTGGCGAGTTCTTGACGCTTGTTCTGAGGCACTCGGCTGCGGCTTCATTGATGTATTTCAACATCTTTGTTTGCTCTAATGCATCTGAACACTGGTACGTGAGTGTGACAGAGTCAGTAACTGGATGTGGTGTGGGTGTTTCCCTTCTATGGGCCGTCTCATCTTGCTGTGGTTGAACAAATTGTTGACTTGCACTGCGCTTAGATGATGAGGCTCGCGTATGATGACCTGATCCAGATAGGTTTAGTGATGCATGTCGTCCGCGCCCGCTTTGCTCTTCCAAGCTAGGTGCACTTTCAACTGCTCGTTCAAGTGCATCCAAATTATCAATCGCTGCGTAAAATGCTGCCTGTTGCATTAGATGGGACCCTGCACTTGGACTTCTGTTGTGAGTGAAATGACGGGGTGGCAGTGTACCGCGTTGTATGCGGTCTCTGGCACGCTTCATTTCAGTTGTTAGCCTGGGATTTAGTATTTCATCATGTTCACGCTGGGTGCCTGGTCGTTGTGCTGCTTCAGCGGATTCCTGTGCTCTTGGATCCGTGCGGGGAGCTACGAACTCGGGTCTTGCATGATGGCGCTGTGGCTGAGAGGCAGAAGTGTTGGGATGCGATCTGTGTGTCTGGCGCTGTGGTCCCAGATGATGTCCATCTGCAGATGTTGCCGGACTCACTGAGGGCCTCCTAAATCTTTGTCGTTCACGTTCAGTTCCTCTGTCACCTCCTGCTACTCCTCTTGTGAATTGCCAACATGGTTCAATGTTGCCATTTGTCTCATTAAACTGCTTATTGGCCTTTGACAATTGTTGTTTGAGTAGTTGTAGATTTTCCAGGGAAAAATGTTGCTCGGCCTGCATTTGTACCTTTACAGGCTGTGATGATACATCTTGCGACATACTCAATTTGTCTTCGCAATGTGAGTGTATTTCACGTAGGATGTCACCATGTTTACGACGTGACAACATGAGCGCTTTAGTGCGTGCTGAACAACGTTTACTTCGCTGTTGTCTCTTGATTGCATTTTGAAGCTGCTGCTGTAGTTGTCTGCGAAAAGCATGTTGTCGTGATAACAGCAGATTGTTGTCAGATTGGGTAAGATGGATGCCACATTGCTGTTTCACCACAGTGCGCTTCATTCGGATCTTAAAATTTCTTTTCTTGCGAGATCCTGTGATGTGCTTGCGTCCATGTCCACCCTGACCGGTGCGATACACGTATGATCGATTGGGTTGAGCGTGCCTCATATTGTCATTTAAGTGCTTGCAAAAAGTAGACTCCCATTGGGAGTCGATATGACTATCTGGTATCCAATTTTCATTGCGGCCCATGGAATATAGCATGCCGAGATTTGGACTTATATCGCCTTCGTTGGCATTACAGAGTTTACCAACTGCTTTCATTGAGTCCACAACAGTTCGTACTGGGTTTGGGCACGCAAGTGTTTCACTCAACGTAATGTTTTCCTGTGTTGCCGGGGTTGTAAGAGAAGTCGCTAGCAACCTCCAGGACTCAGCACGGTTGACCCACCTGCTTGATGGCTCTCGAGTTTGGCGAAGCCAGAAGCGCATATACGATCGGGATCGTAATTGTGAGAAGGGAAGGCTGGACTTGCTGCTTGCTGAAACCTGCCCGTCCGTAAGCACAACCTTCTGTGTATGCCAGAACCATTTCTTTCTTCCAATGTTCTTCTTGAATTGAATTTTCTTTGCAAGCAAGTTCCACAGAGTTGTTCCAATGTGGCGGTCCTGCATGCGTGCTATTTTGTCACGTGTCCTAGAGCGGTTTGCTTCAAGCTCAGGGACATGGTCACACAGCTCATTCAGTCCATTGTTACCAAGAGGTCCACCATATATCGAGCGTCGTACATATTTTGACAACCTGTTAGTGAGGCTGTGCCAAAGTGTGAACGCCCTGCAGGATCGTTGTCGCGGCAGTTTTCGAATTTGGTCCCTAACGTCCAGTTGGATGAAATACTTCAAGTCACTGTCCGTGAGTTTTGTCATGAATTCCGTGAGGTGTGCTCGCACTTGTTCATTAGGTCGCAATACACATTTGTGACGTGGAATTTCATCTGCATTTGTCATGATGTGTGATAGGCCCTGATACAAGTTGTCACATTGTTTTGAGTCTAACTGCTTCTTGGGAGACGATCGGTTGAATTGAGATGACATGTATGTTGTAAAATCGGCTTTTGCGTAGCTCAATATGTCACGTGTCTCATTGAAGTGCCAATTCTTTGTAATGAATCGTCGCAGATCATGGTAATCTTCTGATTCCAGGAATCTACATCCTGGTAGAGGCAGTAGTGCCATCCACATCTTGCGACCACTCCATGGTATCTTGAGTCGTTTTGCAGCTGTGCGCATATCAGTTCTCGAGGCGTTGGCCATTGTGACAAATGTGTTACAATTAGCAACCGAAGGGAGTAGGCTCAATACTATGTCGTGTTCCAACTGCGAGTCAATGAGCTGCTGTATGTCACTTCGGAAATTCTGTGCCATGATTATATCCACTGCATGTTCTATTATCAGTAATCTTGCCCTTTGCGCTTGTTCATCGTGGTCTTCTCCTGATGCAGCAAGTTGGGGGCTCAAGTTTCCCGATCGTTTCCCCCCCTCAACCTGCGGGGTGGTGTCATGCCAGTGTCGCACTACTGTTCGCAACTGCCAGTGTCGCAATGTCGGCGTCGCACTTTCTGTCTCGGCACCATTGTCAGCCGAGCAGAGGTGCCAGTTGTCAATGTTGGCCTGTCGTTCCTGATCCATGGCCTGTTGTTCCTGATCCGTGGCAATTTGTTGCCATCGTTCTCTTGACACTTTGGCAGTTTGTATGCTTTGTTGAATAGCAGTCCTGGCATGCATGGCTGTAACTGCTGTTGTCAACAAAGTAGGGTCATTAATGTGAGCCCAGCTGGGTCGTGCGACTTCATCATGGGTTACACGTGCCGTGTCATCTACACTCATTATGCTCTGCCAGTAAAGTTGTATGGCGTGGTTGAGATGTAAGCTTTGTGTGCATCTACCCGCCGTGAGTTGGTACAACTTCTTATGTTGTACGAAAATGTAGTAATCTATCCCGTTGTAGCACACACAGTCGTACACACTGATATCGGCACTATTTAGTGGCAGAGCATCAAAGGGTGGTTTATGTTGCACATTGTCTGGAGATGGTCTACATGACAATCGTTGGAATGTGGGTTTGTTCAAAGGATTCACGGTGTCATTCACATGATGGGATGCTTTGCAAGCTGCTGTATCCACCCCAGCTACATCTAACGTCCCATGTACCTCATGTCCAGATGTTGCGTTTTCCAACCCATTAAAGAAAATCCCAAACATGTCCTTATCTGCCTGTGTCATGCCACCTTCTAACTGTTCCTTGGTAGCCACTTCAGGCGATCCAGGAAAGGTATCCCCTAGACCTGGCGGGTTCAGTAGCTGACGCACAGAGCCTTCATGTGGGCTATCTGGGTGTGTCTGCTGCTGTGATGAGCCTTTGTGCTTTTTAGACGGGGGTGTATACTGTCCAAGCTGGACAGCCTGGGAAGCATTTGTTGCTGACGATTCGTATGACATAGTCGCAGATGTAACGCTGTTAGAGCGCGCTGATGTACCTTGGGCGTTTGAAGTTTCCAAGTGGTCAGAGTCTTCCATGCCGGCAAATGTGGGTAAATGAAGGCACATGGAGCGATGCTCTGTCTCATCCCCATATTCCGTATTCCGTGTGCATTCCATGTCCGTAGGATTAGACATGTTGTGACATACGTATCGTTGATATGCCGCAAAGCCACGTGGTCTGCAATCGTGGTATCCATTGGCGCATTCAGATATCACTTGTGTAAGTGGAATGTTTGAATGTTCCGCTTTATCAACAGCGTAATTGTAGAGTGTTGGACTGAGACCTCTACCCAATAGGTCCTCGAACTTCCACGCCTGCCTGAGACGATACCCCTTTAAGTGAGATAGTAGTGTGTTAGCTGCATCTGCGTGTCCACCTGATGGAAATAGCCCCATGGAGAGTGAGTGCGAACCAAAATCCGGGTTCCCACCCGGGTCATCCTTCTCCTTTGGTGGTTTCGGACCTCGTCGGGTTGCTTGGTCAATGCTATATCTGTGTGCACCGAATGACGCATCTGCACTGCTTCGCAGTGCTAACATCTTCTTACATCGCTGTTTTGGTCGTGAACCATTTCTGTCCCTCCAGAATATGTAAGGCTTGTTGACAAAAGTTACTATGTTATGCCTGTGCTCGGGGGACCTGAGTTGGTAGTCCCATAGGTTTCCGTAGTCATATATCGACTGGTCTCTGTAATAGAGCTCCCTGTCTCCATGTTCGTTCTTTCCCTCACATTGGTTCTCAACTTGATCTGACCACAGGGGCGCTATAACGAGATGTTTTCTGTGGGGCTCGGTGCGTTCATCAGCATATGTTACACCATTAACAACAAGGATGCGTTCACTGTTGTACGCATTGTCGTGGATAGCGAAAAGAACGTCCCACTTACATTCAAGCCAAAAGGGGTGTAAATGGCGGGACCATATATATGTGGCTGTCACATTATGTTTTCTAAATCCAATTTCCTGTTCCGCGTGTGAGAGTGTTAGTAGAGCACGCAGGACGTTGTTGTCATTCAGTGCTCTTTCGGTGACTCTGATCGTGGTGTTAAGGGTTCTCTGATTCTTTTGCCATTCAGCAGAGTAGCAGTGTTTATGACAATGCTCTTTAACAATCTCGTCATGTTCAATCATTGGCAAGCTTGAAACGTTTGCACTTTCTTCCAATCTACACATTTGAATAAGTGCACGTCTAACTTGTTTGTTGTCCATCATGAATGGCATGTTACCCCTGTGGGTCCCATCCGCGTCGGTGTTCCACGACCCGTTAGTCATGGTGTCTGACAGTCTTTGCGATTCTCTGTTGTGTGAGTGTTCATCGTATTGATAGAAACCTTGGCAGAACCCATACATTGTCCTGTGATCTATACGCCGTTGTTGTGGCAGTAGGTTGTCCCACGGAGTATTGTAACTGGTTTCTATGAAAATCCAGTTCTCCACTGGTGTGGTGAACAACGAGTGTAATACAACTCGTGTCATTGGGGATTCTCCAACTTCCGGTTTCCCATCGTTAATGAACTCCACAATATTTACACGCAGGGCTGCAGACACTCTTTCCATATAGTTGGCGTTTGTCCAGCCTTGTAACGTAGGAGTGTCGTCGTAAAATAGACTGCTGCGAAACCTGTGTGAACGCCTTTCAAAGTGACAACAGTCGTTCAAGGCTAATTCTGTGAAGATTTGCACCAACCGTTCATCATCAGTTTTCTCCAAGACCTTTCGGAGGTCTTTGTTGAATCTCCTTTCGTCTGATGTGATGTGATTCTTTGAGTATCGGAGGGCTTCATGGACTAACTTGATCAGTTCATGGATGCGACAACCTATACATGAGCATGTTTCTGATGAACCACCTAGGAAGTGAGGTTGGTTCCGACGATACAGTGATACGGACATTGTTGTTGCCAGCTCATCCAAATCCTCATGACAGAGCGCGAAAACCAGGTTGTTGTCCTCAGTGGATAATCTATTTTGCATGACTTTTTCCAAAGACCCTAACGTGGTTATTGTCGTAGTCATAATTGGTTTTTTACAGCATGGACATTTTGGGTCCTTTCTTGGACCACATTGAAGTTTATCCGGGTGCAACCATTTATTGATACAATCCCTACAGAAGTGATGTCCACATAGCAGCACCAATGGTTTCTTTAGCTGTCCTAAGCAAATGGGACACGTTAGATGGTCGCGGATCTCTTGGAAGGCCTCGCCTGCCCTTTTCTTACAGACGACATTGTAGGATTCTGCAGCCTTTGCTCTCAGCGGTACTACTTCAGCGTTTAAAGCTGCTACCCTCTCCCTTGATTCTCTCAGTCTTACCTCTAAAGAAGCTTGTTTTCTCTCATTCGCCTCTAAGGCAGTTTGATCTGCCTCCCTTGGCTCGCCATCCCTTTCTGTGACTGGTCCTTCCAATTCATGTGGCCTACTGCGCTTCGAAACTGGCTCATTGTCTGAGCCTGAGTCGCAAGTTAGTTCTCCGTGTGGCCTCTTTGCATGTTGTCTCAATTCTTTTATGGAATACGAAGTATACGAACCAACTGAGGGATCCCTAAACAGTTCTCTGTCGAAGATTCCTCCCGCCATGACGCACATGTTTATGCAACCAGTGGGCATAAGGGGGTTACAGTCTGCCTTTCCTGCTCCCATATTGGACATGGACAAGCTGCTTGATTTGTAAGCTGCTTCACATTCCCCCTTTTGCGCAAGAATTCTGCGGAATGTCACACCTCTTTCCCTGTTCTGCTCGCCACTGGGGACCAGGTTTATGTGTGTTGGTCCTTTGAATATTGTGACCCCATATTCCTCAGCGCTGTGGTGGGCCTCAGCACATTTTGTGCCTGCTGCACACGTGTTGCAGCAATGATCAAATCTTCGTGATTCACAGGGACATCCCAGTCTCTTACAGGGCTTCATTGACTCAGAGAATGTGGACAGGCAATG
>ERZ651776.4268-NODE-4268-length-13351-cov-4.550776_pt1 | contig 13351 bp, 13 predicted proteins | sample MGYA00514761_ERZ651776 | MGnify/ENA metagenome assembly ERZ651776 | reverse complement strand
CTACACCAGCCAGTCCGGCTGGTCAACCGTCGAGAGTGCAAAAGAAACATTTCGCCGCTATATGCGCCTCGGCGTGAATTCCAATCGAATCCACCAGTCCACGCCGACGAAAAACCTGATGCTCGCAGCCGATGAGGTTGGGTTCTTGCTGATGCAAGAGCCTCCAATCCGCGGCGGGTGCGAAACCGAGATAGAGATGACGTACTGTCGGCAGAGCCTTCGCGAGTTGATGCGAATCACGAGAGGTCACCCTTCCACCTTTAGCTACAGTGTCATGAACGAAGCCTCGAATGATGTGGTCCCGGCGCTTGTTGACGAGGCGGCAATTGTCGACGACTCGAAGATTCTCGTCTTCAACGATAATCGAAATTCCCAGTCGACAAAAATATCTGGAAATCAGAGCGATTTACACGCTTTTGCACATTTGCACTACAGCAATGTCGGATGCGACGATGAGCACGATTTCGGGGGAGGCGTCTGTGAAGAGCAAAAACAGATTCTTGGCGTTGGCGAGTCTGCTTGGTGTGCTATGATGCCCGAGTCATCTGCTTCCCTTGGTTTGGAGGCAATCGCTGCTATCGCGGCGCCTGCCCGTCTGAATGATGTGGTCTACGTGGCCGGGTGGGATTTGCTGAATGCCTGGCCGAATTTCGTCGATGGTGGGAGTAAGGAGACTGCAGGATATTTGGAACCGGTGTGTTTACACAGTGACAGGGTCGATGGTGTAGACGGTTGGGGCTCACCTAGCGTTGAGTGGGTTCAAGCTGCCTTTCACCCCTTTCTTATTATGGACCTGGAGGCTTGGGAAGCTCAACCAATATTCAACAGCACGATGGGTAATTTTGAGTGGGGCGTTGTCAACGAGGAGTCACTTAAACACCGTGAAATCGTCGTTTTTAACGATGTCGTCGGCGGGGAGGCGGAGGAACAGGAATTCCGACTTATCGCGAAAACTAACGGTGAGGTCGTTTTCACTTACAGTTTTACAATGAAGGAAGGCTTCCATAGCGATCCTATCCCAGTAGAACTAAACGATATTGAGTGCAGTGACAAGTTGACCCTGGAGCTGATCCGAAGTGGGGAACTTGTGAACATCGAAGATAGAATACACTGCAACCAATTTTTTTAATAAGAAGAAATTGCAATTAATAAAAAGAAATTGCCGAAGAAACACCCATATCGACGACGACTTATTTTATATCTTGCTTTTTGTTGTTGTTGTTGCTGTTGTTGTTATAATTTAAGGGTCACTCCACTCGTTATAGGTACAGTTTTGTCGCCCAATCCTTCTCTTCTCTCTTTTTGTTTCTTTATATTTTTCACTAAATTATCCTGGACACTTGCTTGGGAGTGTTTCTCTCTTGTCATCTCTGCTTTACGCGCTCGGCACTGGTGCTAATTATCTAAATGATATCAAGTACACAAAGTCCCTTCAGCGCCGCAGTACAGTTATCTTTGTTGCTTGCCCTTTCTCTTCTCTCGGTCTTTTGTGGCCAAGACACGAGCATGCTCGTTCGGTTTCTTAGCCTGGAGCCACTGGTTGAATCCCCAGTTACTGTCGCAGTTGAAATGCGTCTGGTTAGAGATCATGCAGGAAGGACAAAGTACATCACCCCGCCCGCCGGAACCACAAATCTCAACCCCCTTCCCCTTACTTTCTTTTCATGCTCACCTGTCATCAGTTGATTCCACGGACTTTGCCTCCACTTGCTGTCTCACAGCTGAGCTTGGGCTTAGCGCTATGATACGGGGCTTGGTTGATCGCTGCTTGTTTTTGTTGACGTCAAGCCGGAATCCGCCTGTCTTGGCAACAGAGCTCAACAAAGCATCCTTGAAGGAGAGTGGGGCTGGGTAATCGACTTGTTCAAAGGAATGGTTTGAATTACAGCTAGATATCTGTGAAGAGGAAGAAAGTATTTCCCAGCTGTCATTCAGCTCGGCATGATCATCCATCATCATTTTCTTTTCTTTTGTTGGTAAACTTTAAAAAGGAATTCAAAGCTGTTGTTCTGCTGGATTGCCAAGACCCCCTTAGAGGATTTTTTATGGTATTGTTGCCTCGTTATCTGCGAAATAAAGACTTAATATGATTGTGTCGCAACTTTTATTTATTTATTAGTCCAAAAAGAGCGCGTTTTTTATCAAATTCTTCTTGATCGCGTTCTTCTTGAGTCTACCTTCCGTTTCAAAACAGAATGTGTTAATCATAATGTATCGTCCTCACAATTCATCCAACGGCTCTTTATATCATTAGCGATGCTCACCCTCTTGCTGGGCTTTTTTCTATCTGTCTTTAACGCTGCTGCTGATGTCTCCTGTGGGGGTCATTTCTCGGAATCATGTGCAGCATGCCCCCAGGGGAACGGAGCAGCGTGGTGCAACGGCGATTGCATGTGGGAAGACAACAGTTGCGTAGATGAACCAACTGTGTACAATAATTGTGGGACAGGCGAGGGTAACTTGCCCCCCAACGTGGAGTGCCAAGGAGGCTGTGGAGATGATGGAGTGGCTACAACATCTACTTGCGTTACTGATGGTATCGATAGCACTTGCGATTTTATGCCTGAAGATCGTGCCTGTAGGTATAAGCTCACTGGAGATGACGCTCGTTCAGCTTCCGTGCATTTAAATTTTAATCGACCTGCATCAGTACATTCCCCAGCATGGTGGATTAATCGTGTCGTTCCAATTTCGCTTGCGGATGTGACATACTTGGCGACCAACGGGAACTCGTTCGGGTATGGTGGGGTACAATTGGCGACCTCCGCCAATCCATTTGAAGGCCGCGTGTTGTTCTCTATATGGGATCAGGGGTGCGATACTGATACAGATCCTGACTGCGACCCTTCGCTCTTGGCCTCTACTGTTGCCTGCGGCGAGGGAGTCACCTGCGAAGGGTTCGGGGGGGAAGGAACTGGTCGAAAATCTCAGTTTTCCTCCTCGGAATTGCCGAAGGTTGGCTCGGAATGTGAGTTATTCGCCACGAAAGTTGCCAGGCTGAAATCGCAAGAAAAAAACTACCTATTTTCGCAATTGAAAGCTAATTTTGTTTTTCGCAGATTTCATGGCTACACAGGCCGCCCCTATTGGGACCGATCGCGTGCAGTATACAGGCTATTTTTTTGACGGCGACTCCGGTTGGAGGCTTCTCTCGCGTATTGAGGTGAACAGGGGAGACAAGGATTGGAGTTTGGATGGACTTTACAGTTTTGTTGAACAATGGACCGGTACGGACCCTGAGGCTGTCCGTTCCGCTTCGTTTGGGCCTGGTTGGATCACCGGTCTTGGAGGAGGAGTGGGACAGTGGATTCAAATTGAGTCGGCCTCTTTCACTTACGGGACGGCTGAAAATCACCTTCACGTCAATGCTTTCAACAGTGAAAGTGATGGGGGCATTGGCCTTGCAACTGGTGGTGACGTTGTTAGGGGAAAGGATATGTATGACGTTCTGTCTTACGAGAAGGTAGAGGTAATACCTAGTCTTGTATTAGACTTTGACGCCAAGATCGGCTGCCTGGAGGCCGCCTCAGACAAGGTTGCGATCGAACATTGCTTGGCAGCCACTAGGAGTCCAACAACATCCCCTACAATGAACCCAACAGCAACAGCAACAGCAACGACACCGACACCGACACCGACACCGACACCGACACCGACACCGACACCGACATCGACATCATCATTTCCGACGATCTCATCGGGCCCTAATCAGCAGCCTGGGTGGTGCGCATCATCACCTCAGCAGCTCTGCAAAATGGCCTGCGCTAATCGGCCATGTCCTTCTGAAAATGACTGTGCCATGAGGAAAGGCACCTGCTGCGATTACGAGTGTCAAGAAAGCGCGGGGAGTCAATTTAGCGCGGGGAGAAGGAGGAATTATTTGTCAGCAACGACTTTTCTCATTGTGGCTATCGCCCACTTGGCTATCGCCAACTGCTGGCTGCTGGCTGCTGGCTGAGATTGCTATTATTTTTAAATGATGAAAACGGATGTGACATGTAAGATTTGAAGAAAGAGGGGCACGGGCTAAATCGTCAAACATTTCATTGCATCCTCTTCCACATCCCCACTTCCGTCCTCCTTCAGCTGTCCGAACAACCTCCTTCCTCCTGGAAGAACCACTTTCTCGCATTTCCAATCTACATCGAGACAGTCGTCGTCGACTTCACAGGTTTCAGGAATAACAATCCAACCGTCTCCTCCCCCGCTTTCGTCAGAAAAAGGCGTGTCGCTTCCAACCCAGCTGCTCTCATCCGCTACTATCGCCGCTGCCTCCCCTTGGTCGTTCCATCCAACCACCCTCTTCCCCTCGTACCTATAGTTATCCTTGTGAGTAAGGCTCAGTGCCGTAATGCCCTCGTCCAAACCTTCGGGCAAGACAGAGCAGCTTGACGAATCACAATCGGCGCTGTCCCACCCGGAGGAAGTTCGATATTGTACCCCAAACAAAAATGTTTTTTCGCCAGAGGACTTCCATCCGAGCGCTATGATCTGTTCCCCGCCTGTACTCAAGGTAAAAGTGCCCTCTTCTTCCCAGTCAGGGTTTTCGCCACCATCGATCCACCTAATAACATCCCCCTTTCTCGATCCCCCGACTGGAACCGTATAATGAAGTGTCCCCTCACTCCCCCTCCAATTCCCATCTCCCAAGTACGCATCGTCTGTTAATGATAGTTTTGCCCCAAAAGGCAAATCCTTCGTCAGTATCATCTCAACCGATTTAGGTGAGTCGGAGGAGAAACTTGTAATCGCTACGTCCCCTGCTTCATAAGGGAAATCCGTAATATCTACTACTCCAGAGGAGCCATCTTCATCGTCACTGTCACCATAATCCTCTACAGGGCACTCGCCACACTCACCGCCTGCCTCTAACCTCATATGGTTATAGAAATATCTCGCAAGGTCAGGGAAGTCGACGAACGGGTTCCTATTGTGCTGGTAGTCTTTGCACACGACATTATTTCTGGTCATTTCCTTCTCATCGACGGGGTCGGCCTCGTGCCAATCGAGAAGGACTGAGAGCTTCCCCATTTCATTTCGCGATTGGCAAGGGCAGTCGCCTAGAACAAGAACCTCGGTGTTAGAATCAGAGGGGACCAAAGATCCGTAGCGAAGAGCCATGTAGAACATCGAGCGGGCGACATCTCCCCTCCTCTCGAGCGGAGGCATGAAAAAACCAGGATACTTCCCACTATCGGTAGGTGCCTCCGCGTGGGCAGGGATCTCGCATTGATCATTTGTGTCGGGATCACAGTTGTCAAAGGCGCGATTCGAGCGTGCGGAGTTGACACTCCAATCCGCGGCACGGAGGGAGTGGATGTCGGAAGTATCCGGCCCCGTATAACCGACACCAAAACTTTTGGGCCAAACGTGCTCACGGTTCCAAGTTGACGATGTGCCGTAAGGAAGAGCTGGGACAGATGCGAGGCTGTATATGAGGAGGACATTAGAGGGGTTCAGAGGGTCCACGTCGAGGGAAATCAGGGCATCCCAGCAGTCCGTCTTTGTGCTGCTGGTGTAAGGAATGATTGTGTGACCAGAAATTCTGTTCAATAAATAATCCCAAATCGCAGACTTTTCGCCCTCTGTTGGGTTCTCGAAATCAACGTCATAATAGTTGTAAGTATTGCAGTCACCATCCAAACTCCAGTAGTCCCCGATCGACACGCAATTGGTCACACCATCATCATAGAGCGTCACTCTCTCCTCCCAGCTGCCCTGCACTAGCCCCCCACAGCCGTAGTTCATTTCAGGGGCAGGGGCATCCAGAAAGGTCGAGGAGGCCTCGACGAAAATGTAGTCGCCCGGGTACGTTGTGGTTACCATGTTGCCATATACCATGACATCTGTTGCGTGGTTCAACGTTAGACCGGAGTACGACTGTCTGCTGCTCGGCGGCTCCTTGCTGACGACTCCGTTGCCGTATATAACATTGTCATGCACGAATGCCCGAGCAGTCTTGTGGACGACAACGCCATTGATCCCGTTTCCGTAGCAAACGTTCTCGCTCAGCTGAAAATAACCATACTCGTAAGAGTGGTCGTTCCTGGTGATGTAGACACCCGATCCATCGATTATGAAATTTTGCAGACTGCTGCCGTAGTTCTCCCGAGCTACGTGCATATTGTTGTCAATCAAATACTGGGGGTCGTCGTAGTTCTCGTTATAATACGGAATTCGATTGAAATTGTCGAACACAACGTTCTTGTTGACCATCATTTTTACATCGTCACTGTCATCTGCGCTGAGGCTTTCGGCAAGAACTATGGCCGATTCAGCAGATGAAGTCCACCAGGTGCAGCTGTGCACTACATTGCTTTCAATTCTCACATAATCACCCTTGTTCACCCGAATTCCACTATTCGGTGTTTTGCTGACGTGATTGTCGTGGATGTGGATGTGATGACCACTCCAAAAGACGATTCCTCTCCCGCTTAACTTATTACTGTGCAGCAATCTATCCTCCATCGCTTCCTCGTAGGTTATGTCGTCATTAGGACCTACGATCTCTATCCCACGGATCTCTACACTTGCAACATTTGAGCCGGTGATCGCTGCGGATCCATCAAAGAGAAGCTTGGGAATGTGGCCGTCCAGATTCGAAATCAAAATGTTGTCCATATTACTTATCGTGAGCAGTGCACCGTTGTTCTTCCCTCCGTTGCCATAGCTTGACTTCGAATAGGTTCCATTCATAATGAATAATGCAGTCTCGCTGGCGATCAAGCTGTTTGCCTGGTCCAGGGTCTTAATAGCAGAATCTACGGTGAGACCATCATTTGCATCATCTCCGTTAACGCCATCTACGTAGAGCGATGAGGTTGTCACCACATCCCACTTGGACTCGGCTGCGAGTGCATGAGGGGGGTCTGAGGAAGATAGTGGGGTGCCACATGCAACTCCGAATATAGCGAACAAAATTGTTGTTAAGGGTATCATGCCGGGTTAAAATAGCAGTCAAGTCCTGAAGTGGAAGATTGGAAGTTTTCCCACAAGGTCAATGCTCACTAATTGCTATTCTCCGCTACCTAGCCAGAGGAGAGGGAGCTGTGGAGAGGGACTGTGAGAATTCGGGGGGAAATGAGGGCTTTTTTGCCACCTAATTCCATGTAAAAGAATTATTTGTGCGACGAACGAACTAACTCGAACCCTCAAATTGACTGCAATAGCCTGACAGAATGGGAGATGTTATGACTGATGAGCACGAGCGATGCTTTTGTAAAGCCCACGGCCGTGTCACTTGCCATGAGTGCCGCCTCGACTTCAGTGTTAGTAACGAGTACGCAGAAGTCGCTGCAGGGCTTAGGAAAAAGCCTTCGCGGCTGGAAGAGCTGGCTGTGGATTACGCTAATCTGCAAGCAGGTCTGAATTTTATTCGACAACAGGGTGACGACCCCGCAATGCGCGAAAATTTGCAATTCCATATCGACAAACTTAAAGAGGTGGATCACGAGATGAAGCAGCTCAAGGCCACCCAAACCCAAACCCAAACCCACACAGACTTTCGGACCTGCTCATACTGCCACAAAGGCAGCGCCGAAAAAATGAAACTTTGTGCTCGTTGTAACCGTGTTGCTTACTGCAGCAGGGAATGCCAGAAAGCGGCCTGGCGAGCTCACAAGCAAACATGCATTCCCGTCGATGGCTACCAACAACCACCAAAGCTAAAAAAAAAGTAGAACAAATTTGTAAAAGCAGAAAACTTAGTCCCATCGTCGAAGTCCCTGCCGGTCTGGGTGACGCCTTGCTCGATGCCGTTCCACTGGAGCTTCTTGGCGTCCCAGTCGGACCTCAGCTGGTTTCCGGAGAAAGAAGAACGAAGCCAGTCTCGAGTCGAGAGAAGTTGCAAAGTGACCGTACAGTTTTACTGGGGTTTTACTGTAAGGGTAAAATATATCACAGCAGGCATGTAATGTAGTGTAGCATCAAGTAAAAAACAAATGACGTATCCCTACTCCAAACAAACCGATCGTTTAATTTTACAAATTACCCTTTGCGTTGCATTCAAGAATTTTCACTTTTTGCATCATCATTTCATTGAGACGGAGATTTCCCTTTACTCCCCGCTTCCCTGGATTGAACCCTTGCTATCACCCCTGGCAATCTCTGCGCTGTTTTTATGTTTAAAACCATCACCTCCAACATAGCTGTTAGTTTTGGAGAAGCGCTCGAAATAGTGCGTCTTGCAAAGGAGGAGATCCTTGTTCTTCGTGAAGTTGGAGAGTGTGATCTGGCAGCTACAATCTTCGCACTTGGCGCAGCTCTTGTGGTACTTGACTCCGTCTAGTACGATCTGGGGGTCGTTCGGGTACACAGTTTTCTTGCAGGCTGGGCAGGCGGCCTTGGCACTGTTCTCTCGCGAAAAAGCCGCCATCCTTTCACGAACAGAGGATCCTGTTGAGGAAACCGAGGCAGTCGAATAGGAGCTGTTGGTGCGGGTGGCCTGGGGAGGCGGATCCAATGATTTGTTATCGTTGTCGTTGTCGTTATCGTCGCCGCTCTTGTCACCAGCACCACCGGCAGGGGCAGAAGGCAAGCTGAAAATGGATCCAGATTCAAGCACAGCTGCGTCTGCGTCTTTCTTCGCTTTCTGCTTGGCAAAAAGGAGGAGGGAATGTGAATCGCGTTGGATTTGGGGACGTTAGAGAGGAGCTTGTTCAGAGCGCAATAAATTACATTTCGGACACTCCCGCAACACTGCTGAACACTGCGAAACAACTCCCATCAAAACGAACGAACGAACGAACGAACGAACGAACTTCACGTCACCTTCGTTCATCTCACGGTGTTGGTTTGTTCGCTTGGCAGCTCACCTCCTTCTCATCTCCTCCATGTGCACCTTCACCGTCGCCATCTTCTTCCACCACCTTCAAAGCCTCAACCTTGTCAGCAAGATCTCTCCCACTACCTGCAGAGGGAGACCCACCACCAAACGACCCAAGCGTTGATATTGAGCTAACCGAGCTCGCGCTCGTTTCCCTGGTAACAGTCGTGTCCCTCCCGACATTGCTGCTCAGGCTCTCCCCTCTACTGAGCTCTGCGCTACCCTTGTGCTTGAAGCTTTCCCCGCCGATGTAAGTGTTGGTCTTGGAGAACCGCTCAAAATAATGCGTTTTGCAGAAGAGTGTGTCACCTGACTTGGTAAAATTAGAAAGGGTTATCTGGCAGCTGCAGTCTGCGCATTTTGCGCAGCTTTTGTGGTAAAGGGTCCTATCTAAGTTCACTTGCGGGTCGGCTGGGTACACTGACGTGTTACATACAGGGCATTTACCCATGGTGGTGGGGGGGAGGGGGGGGTTGTTTTGCTAGGATCCAACTAGATCCAACGTCCAACAAGGGGTGGAGAAGTAATTCAACCACACAAAAATGTTACCATCCAATTGCAAGGCTCTGTCGAGTAAAAAGAAAATGACAGTGCAGTTCCTAGCCTTTGTGTTTCTGTTTTTGTGTGCATCCGGCGGATTTTCACGATCGTTATTTTTTCTTCAGAAAAACCTCTGTAAAAAAAGAAACGCCGAGTCGAAAAAAATCACATTGCTTCCACTTGCTACTGCGAATAATATTCTTCATTCTGAGAAGTTAATCAATTACGAAAAAGCCCATGAGGGTCGATGTTCTCTTTATTCTGTTGAATTTCCAATTTCGCTCCTCCTTGGTAAGCTCTTTCTACCCTATTAAGAGTTTGCGACGACCGTTCCTTTCCACCAAGTACTTGGCCTCCCCTCAAATAACACCAACGACTAGGGGGGCTAAATCGCCGTTCAAGAAACTGAGCAGAAATGGGGGGGTCTCTCGAACTTCTACAGGTAGACAAGTCTTCGTAAGACTTCCTTGGCAAAAGCGGTGCGACTCCTCTGCCTCTCCTTCCTCCTCTTTGTCGAATAACAGCGGCGGCAACAATGTCATTGGTGGTGGCAGAAGCATCACTGGCGGCAGCAATAACGTCGTAAGTGGTGGCGGCAGAAGCATCACTGGCGGCAGCAATAGTGTTGTTTCAACAAAATTCAACCCGACCTCGTTTACCTCACAAACTGGCCTCTACGCGGGACGATCGGCACAGTTTTCGTCGCAAGATGCCAAGGCCATCCCCCTTCCTGACCACGTTCTTCCCGAAGCAATGGTCGAATGGGGCGATATTCCCAACAGCTATGAAATGCTGACTGGGGATGATTTCGCCTGGGAAAAGAGTGAAGGAGTCGTAAACTTTCAGCGTACGGAGCTCAAAGTAATTCCGGAGGTTGGTTGTGGTGCCGACAACCTCAGTTTTGATAAGACTGTAGTCGCGCAAAATATTCCCGACAGCGGAAACAACGCCTTCAGCTTCCCTGACGGAACAACGCTACTGGACACAACGAGACCCCCCCCGATCTCCCATCCGAACACTCCTCATTACTCCATCGAGACGACTTTCCAAGTCCCTGACTCGAGCAGTAGAATCCGCGTGAGCCTAAATGTACTGCCCAGAGAATGTGAGGTTGTAGGAGAGATCAATGTTGTCAAGGAGAGGTGAGATTATTCCAAAAACACTTCCATTATTTGTCCTGCGAAGAGAAGAAGGGTTGTCTTTAGTTTTGCTTCTTGGGTTGGGATGTTTTTGTCGCCGCATCATCGCTAACATATTACATTTCATCATTTCCGCTTGTATGCGCAGCAAAGTCGATGTTGTACCCTACCCCCATATTGACGACTATTACAAGTCAGGCGGTCTCACATCGAGCAAACTATCGACAATGATCAACGACAAGATTTGTTTTGCTACGAAACGGGCGGTATTGAATAAGAACCTAGGGGGGACTTGGAAGCGTTACTTCGTAGAGCGGAAGGGGGGAGTGATAGATCAAGATATCCGTAGGCTTGAGCCTTATCGCGAAATTGAGTATCCGGGGACCATTCGGCGCAGTGGGGAGGGAGGATCTGAGGTGACCATCGGAAATAGCAGCAGTAACCGAAAAGAGCGAAGTGTAAGAGTGCTGAGGTTACCCGGAGATATTGTGGTTTACACAGCTGTGGTAGAATCTACCAGTACATTCGTCGTTGAGGTTTCGACTGTGCGAGAGGAGGAGGACTTGGGATCAGATCGAAAATTTCGGCGAGCTTTTGTGCGCAGGAGTTATGACATTTATTCGGGAAGGTTGAAAGATGACGAAGTAAAGCATTTCATCGAGAAAAAGAACGAAAGAAAGAAGAAGGGCTGATTGATTTCCCCCACGAATCTTTGTATTTATATCCATGTTTTATTACTATCCTACCAAACCTTTTTTTCGCCAAATGGCTGTAAATGTTAGTGTTTTGCTATAGTGCGAGGGTTTATCAAGATCGTGGTGTTCTCGTTATTTTTTTGTTAACCGCTTCTTTGGGTGATTTGTGGACTTTCTAGCCACTTCGGCAGCTCTTTTTTCATCCCTGGAAGATCTCCGAACACCTCGGCTTCACCGTTTGCGGGCAAGAATATCATGGCGTACCCGTCAATGCAATGTCTTTTCCCTGACTTTGCCGCACGAGTACCTGGGAAAAGGATGCCATCCCCGAACACGTCGCCCAAATGACCTCCACATTTTTTGCACTTCAGCTCCACGCCAGTGAGCAATTGTTTTGCAGGGTTCGAGGACGTTACCTCGACGCCTTCGAGGGCGGTGGCGAAGGAGGGCCAGCCGGTGTTACTGTTGAATTTAGCGGACGACTCAAATAGAGGGTTTCGGCAGCCGGCGCAGACGAAGGTCCCGAGCCTCTTCTCAGACTCGAGGATTGAGGAATAAGGAGGTTCGGTGCCGCCCTTCCGGAGAATATTGTATTGCTGACCAGACAGTACATACTGCCACTCGCGATCCGTCTTCGATACTGGGTACTTGTTTCTGCTGGTTTCTGCCGAGGCGGAGGTGATCATGGGCAAGAATGCTGAGCCAGCGACCAGCGCCCTACGAGATAGATTTTGTTGTCGAAGGGGGGATGCCGTCACTGAGAGCAGTAGTAAGACGATCGTACGCATTATATATTCGAGTAGGATCGCTTTTTCGGACCAAATCTTTTTCTTCAATATTTCTGACTCTCTGTGAGAATTCGACCCTATAATCATTAATTAATCCTTAATTGAACTTAACACTCGATCCTCAACGCTCTGGTATTATTAGCAATAGGGGAGCATAATCAATAAAAAGGTTCAAAACATCAAACCTGCACCCTACATCACATATCACATAGGGGAGCATATCAATAAAAAGGTTCAAAACATCAAACCTGCACCCTACATCACATAGTCATCCTGTTCACCCCCAGTAACGTCCTCGACAATGGTGTACACATACAAATTCTACCACAACACGACGGAGTACATCCCCCCCGATCATAAAACAGCGATTCTTGCTGGCGGTTGTTTTTGGTGCATGGAAGAAGCTTTTGAGCGGTATGTTCCGGGTGTTGTAGAAGCTATCAGTGGATACTCGGGTGGTTCAATGATCGACCCTGTTTATGAAAACCATGGCGATCATTATGAGGTTATTCTCGTCGTCTACGATCCATCCCTAACAAGCTACGAAACGATCATTCAGTATTATTGGCGGAACGTAGATCCCTTCAACCCTTTCGGTCAGTTTTGTGACTTTGGCCACAGCTACTTGCCTGTAATCTTTCATGGAAATCAAGAGGAGAGAAGAGCTGCCAAGGCATCCAAAATGACGCTTGAAATAACAGATCCGGAACGTTTTGGTAATGGAAAGAATCTGATCCCAATCAAACCGGTCACTAAATTTTGGGAGGCTGAAGAATACCACCAAAATTACTATTTGACGAATGAAGACTGGTATTGGTACTACAAGACTGCTTGTAGGCGGGTAGATCGGTTGAAAGAAGTGTGGGGAGAGGAAGAGTACATGTGTTTCCATGATGATACTCCTTCTTGCGAAATCGAGATTGTAAATTTTGAAGACAATGCGTTTGATGATTACGTACCTCCTGAGGTTGAAGATGTCGATGAGGATAACGACGACGATGGTGATGTTGAAGAAACAGCAACAGATGCACCTTCATCGTCACCGTATGAAATAATATCAACGGACTTGTCACAGACTGTGAACGAAGATGGAGAAATCGTCGATACTCAAATCAATTTAAAGAACTCACCCGACTCGCCGAAAGGTGGTGGATTCGCGCGATTGCCGTGGGAGTTTCAAGCAATGATAATCGCCGGCTCAATCTGGCTCTTGCTCTTGATTTGGTGGTTGATAAGGAAAAGCCGTCCTGCAGGTAGTGTGACGGTGACAACCAAGAATCCCATGCAGATTGCTCCAGGAGGCAAAGTATAAATTTTTGAATTACAGCCGCATCGTTTAGTGGCAATTTATTTCACCGATGCTCA